>Ga0066667_10000004_pt1 | contig 51908 bp, 48 predicted proteins | sample GraSoiAngelo_116_FD_133943 | JGI IMG/M metagenome (GOLD analysis project Ga0066667, IMG submission 133943) | Grasslands soil microbial communities from the Angelo Coastal Reserve, California, USA - 14_0903_16_30cm | ecosystem: Environmental > Terrestrial > Soil > Grasslands | place: USA...
ATTATTTATTATTTATCTGAATAGATTTATATTTAAATAAAATAAATATAAAATCCTTAAATTAAATATTTAATTTAATCTTCATCACATTATTTATAAAATAAAAAAATAAAAATTTAAAATGAATAAAAATTTATATTCAAATATCAAAATAAGTCCTATATATGGTTTATCAATATTAAGAAAACATATAAATAAAGGAATAACTGATATATCTTTAGAAAATATAATAAATAGATATAAAGAAATAGAATTAGAAAATAAAAAATATGTAAGTAGAAAAAAAACTAATGAAAATTTACAAACAATAATTAAAATAAGTGATAAAATAATTAATACAAATAAATCTCAATTAAATTTATTAAATAAAAATGAATTAAATTTAAATTTATCTAAATTAGATAGTTTAAATAATATTAATAAAAAATTAACTAAAACAAATTTAAAAAAATCAAATTTAATATTTATGAATGAACAACAATATATAAAATTAATTAGTCCTTTTAATTCTAAATTAGCAAATTTTACTAATCATATTTACACATTTACTAATAGACCTTATAAACAAATAAATAAAAATTTATATAATTTATATGTAATATGTAAATCAGCTTTTATTAATATGTCAAGTATTATAAGTAAACCTATAATATCTATTAATCCTAATATATTAAAAATTACATTATTTTATTATTGAAAACCATTAAAAAACAAATATTATAATAGTAATTTACATTCTAAATTTTTAATTTTACATTATAATAAATTAGAAAAATTAGTTAATTTATTAAGTAAATTATTTAAAAAATCAATAGAATTAGAATTAATTAGAATATATTCTCCACAAAATGAAAGTAATATATTAGCTAATCTTATTGGTATATTAAGTAATTTTATTAAATTTAGATATATTCATATGAAATTATTTAAAGTAAGTAAAATTAAAAATATTAATAAAGGATTTAATAATAGATTTTCTAATAATAAAATTCCTTCTTTTTTATCTGGAATTTATTTAAAATTAGCAGGAAGAGTTTTAACACAAAGAATTCAAAGAAGAGTTAAATCTAAAGTAATTCAATTAGGTAGTTTAGCTAAAACTAAAGCTAGAATAATTAATACTAATAGATTTGTTAATAAAAATAAAAGAGGTACATTTAGTATCACAATAAAAACAGGGCATATTATTAATGATTAATGATTAATTTTTGTTTTTATCATTTTAAATAAATTATAAAATATATATATATATATACATATTTTAGTTTAATTAAAACAAACTAAAATATTTACAAACAAATAATCTTAATTTAGATTATTATAATTTTAATCTAAATAACAAGTTGAGTAACTAATAATATCTAAAATTTTAGATATTATAATTTATTAATTTATTAATTTATATTAAAAATTGTAATTTTAAAAATTATAATTTTTGCTTTAGTATATAATAAAAGTATAAATAAAAATTTAAAATGAATAAAATAAATAGAAATCAATTTCAATCTTTTCCTTATCATTTAGTAGATCAATCACCATGACCTATATTAGTTAGTTTTTCATTATTAAGTTTAACTTTAGGTGCAGTTATGTATATGCAAGGTTTTACTCATGGGGGACAATTATTAAGTTTAGGATTTTCTTTAACAGTATTTGGTATGATACTATGATTTAGAGATATAATAACAGAAGGTACTTATTTAGGACATCATACAATACAAGTTCAAAAAGGTTTAACTATTGGAGTAGTATTATTTATTATTAGTGAAGTATTTGCTTTTTTAAGTGTATTTTGAGCTTTCTTTCATTCTAGTTTATCTCCAACTATAGAAATAGGAGGAATATGACCACCACAGGGTATAACACCCTTAGACCCTTTCGCAATACCATTATTAAATACTATTTTATTATTATCTTCTGGTGCATTTGTAACTTATGGCCATCATGCTTTAATACAAGGAGATAGAAGAGGGGCTATCTTAGGTACATTATTAACAATAATTTTTGCTATTGTATTTACTGCTTTACAATATTATGAATATATTGAATCAAGTTTTACAATGAGTGATTCAGTATATGGTACAGTATTTTATGCTTCAACAGGTTTACATGGATTACATGTTATAATAGGTACATTATTTATTTTAGTAGGTTTTATTAGAATAATTAATTATCATTTAACTGATACACACCATCAAGGGCACGAAGCAGCAATATTATATTGACATTTTGTAGATGTAGTTTGATTATTTTTATTTATAGCTGTTTATTATTGAGGAGGGAACTAGTCTATAAATAAAGTAATAATCAAATATAATATTTAATTATATAATTATTAAATATTATTATTATATAATCATCTTATCCCCTTTAAATAAAATATTTAAAATAAAAATTAAAACAAAATCGCTAAACAAAATAAAATAATTATTTTTGTAATTAGCAAGTAATATTATATATTTATTATATTAAATAAAATAAAATAATAAATATAAATATTAGACATTTAATACAAGTCCCAAAGGGTTTATAATATGATAATACTATGAATTTATCATTATTTTTATTTTTAATAGGAATATTAGGTTTTATATTAAACCGAAAAAACATAATATTAATGATAATTGCTATAGAGATAATGTTATTATCAGTAACTATGTTAATATTATTATCAAGTTTTAGTTTTGATGATGGAATAGGACAAATATTTAGTATATTTATAATTTCATTAGCAGGAGCTGAATCTGTAATAGGTTTAAGTATTATTGTTGCAGTTTATAGAATTAAAGGAAATATTTTAATTAGACAAGAAACTTAATGTATTTAACAATATTAATTTTACCTTTATTAGGTTCTTTTGTATCAGGATTTTTAGGTCGAAAAATAGGAGTTACAGGATCTCATATAATAACTTGTACTTGTTTAATATTATCTAGTATATTAGCAACTATTGCTTTTTATGAAGTAGGATTAAGTTCAAGTCCAGTTACAATTTATTTATTTAATTGAATAGATTCAGAATATATGAATATATCTTGAGAATTTTTATTTGATCAATTAACAGTATCTATGTTTATTCCTGTATTATATATTTCTTCATTAATTCATATATTTTCAACTGATTATATGGCTGAAGATCCTCATAATCAAAGATTTTTCTCTTATTTATCTTTATTCACTTTTTTTATGTTAATTTTAGTATCTGGTGCTAATTTTTTTGTAATGTTTGTAGGTTGAGAAGGTATCACAGAATGCCTTAAATGGGATAATAATGAAAATTTCACTTATAGTATTATTGGTTTAAATGTAATTGGTAATGAAAAGTTTTCATCTAAAATTAGAAAGTTAACTTCTAAAGAACGAATAGGACCTCATAATATAGATATTATTTCTTTAATTATTGGTTCAATTTTAGGAGACTCTCATTTAGAAAAAAGAAAAAATGGAATAGGAACAAGAGTGATATTTGAACAATCCAATAGAAATGTAGAATATTTAATGTGATTCCATTCTTATTTATCAAGTAGAGGTTATTGTAACAGTACTAAACCTAAACTACAAATAAGAATAAAACAAAAAGGTAAAGTATTTTATCAATATCGAGTCAGTAGTTATACATTTTCTAGTTTAAATTGAATTCATGAAATGTTTTATAAATTGGTTGACAATAAATATGTAAAATTTGTTCCTTTAAACATTGAAGAATATTTAACACCGTTAGCTTTAGCCATTTGATTTATGGATGATGGATCATCTTTAGGAAAAGGTGTTAGAATTGCTACTAATTGTTTTACATTAGAAGAAGTTAATTTTCTTTGTAAAGTATTAAAAAGTAAATATAATATTGTAGCAACATCAGTTAAATGTGGAAAAGATAAAGGTTACATTATATATATTCATGTTAGTTCTATGGAATTATTTACTAACATTGTGAAACCTTATTTATTACCTTCATTATACTATAAATTAGGAATTAACAAATAATCAACATTATTATTACCATAGTAAGAAAACGATCAATTATTAGAAAATTAAATTGAAGAATAATAAGAAATTAGTGTTTATTTTAATAATAAATTAGCTAATTACGTTTTCTTGCGACGTTATTGAAAACGATTAAATGAATTAGCTTCATTAAAAGATCGTCGGTTACAATTTGGATCGCGACAGACTAGTTCAATAACGGGTGCCTGAAATGGTGCTCAATGCATAGTCGGAATCTTTATTTGTTTTTTATTAAATAAAAAATTTTAATTTATAATGAGGCACAAGACATTAAAAAATTATAAGATTTATAAAAATTTAGAATTAAACTTTATTCTGGATAATAATTTATTAAATATTACCCCCTTTTTATAAAAGTATTATAAGGGGTTTTATATTGATTGGTTTCAATTTTAGATGTTTATCGCCTCTATAGTCAGGTTCGATTCCTGAAAACTCCGTTTATTTAAAATTGGATTCAAAATTAATTAAAAGAGACAATAAATTACATATCTTAGTTCAAGGATAGAACAGTATTTATAAAATATCCACTTTGGTTTGACTCCAAAAGATAATTCTAGAGTATAGATAAATTTGTCAGAGGTATAGATTAGTTTATTTGTATATTTGAATAAGTTATATTTAAATAAATAATTTAATATATAAACTCCTAATACAAACTATAAATAGTATTAGTCTACCTCTCACTATTTAATTTTAATTTTAAATTTTACAATGACTATATTTAATAATATATTTTCAAACAGTGATATCATGTTTTATTCTGTATTTGCAGGAACTGCATGTTTATTAACTGGATCTTTAATAAAATCTATATTTTTACAACTAATATTCAAACTATAATTGAAACTCCTACAAGTGATAGTGGGATAAATACTATTAGTGCTTTAACTAATGAAAATTTATTACCCTCTCCTACTTTACATCATTTAACTCAAGGAAATATAAGACATTTACAAAATGTTTTATAATTAAAAAGAGATATAAGTACACAAACTAATTTTTCTACTGAAGTTAGTTATGCAGATGCAGGGGTTCAAGCATCACAAGTTTTATCTGTAAATACAAGTAATCTAAATAAAGTATTTTTAGAACAATTAGATGATTTAGGAATAGATATAAGAGAATTAGCTGTTTCTTCAGCAGAAATATCAAATAAATCTACACAAACTTTATTTACTAAATTAGAACAAGGAATTCAAACAACAAATGGATCGGGATTACAAGGTACAGCAGCTACTACTATAATAGCTAGAAGTATCCATGATGCTTATAAGTCATGAAAAGATAATGGCTCAAGTAGTAATAACAACGATTATGGAAACAAAGATACAGACAAAGACAAAGTTAAAAATCAAGAAAATAAACCTAAACCAGTTTCTACTGTTACAAGAATTAATGAAAAATAACTATAGAACTTTGTTTTCTTTTTTACCTATACTTAACATTTTTAACATATCAGTTCCAGAAAATGCTGAACCAGTAGTTAATTACTCATTTGGAGTATTAATTTTATCTTTGTTAATCTTTTACAGTATTTTAAATGCTTTCCTATCTCTTTTTTCTTTACATGTATTAAACAAATATAATGTAGATGAAAAATTAAAAAATTATCCTAGATTAATAAGAATTATTAAATACTATAAAAATAGTTCAATGGTTTTTATTTAGTGGGGAAATGTTAACTTACGTTAGTTTAAGTTTAACATATATATTAGTAATACAATTAGTATATAAATTATATTTTAAAGATACAATAAATTTAAATTTAGAGAAATTTCTAGGTATAAATGTAAACAGTAAAGTAGAGTTTTATTTAAATAAAACAATTAAATTAAATAAACAAATGAGTATTATGTGAATTTGATATATTTTTGTAATTATAATGTTTGTAGTGGGTATTTTTGTTTATGCTCTTCAAGATCTATGTACTTATTTAGATATTTATGTAAATGGACATATCACATTTTATCCCAATATTATTGCTAATAATATAAATGATTCTACTAATTCATTATATGATATGCTAATAACATTAAAATTAATTAATTATGTATCTTTAGTAGCTATTTTATCTTTAGTGGTCTTAATAGCGTAAAAATTTCATTTAAATAGAAATGTAAATAATATTTATATTTGATTATTAATTTTAATATTAATATTAACTCTAGCTTTTACTGCTTATATCTTTAATGATTTATTTATAAACATAAACAACTATGTAAATATGCATATAAGCATGAAAAATAAATAAACAAATATTTTTAATTAAATTATCCCCCATTAAAGAAAATACTCTAAATAAAAGAGTAAAATTTTATTAAAAGAGTAAGCATAATTTCAAATACTGAATTTATTATTTGTTGTTTATGCTTACATTATCTGCAAATTATTTTATATAATTATAATAGTCTTGTGCCTCATTATATAATGTATAATAATTTTGTATTTAAAATAAATACTAGGGCATTATATAAATCCTGTCAGGTTTTAAATGTACAGGGAAATAAAGAAGAAGCTATTATTTTATTTAAGTTTAATAAATTAATTTCTTTATTTTTAAGATTTGATTGGAATTGTTTCTTATTTATTAATTAATTTTTGATTTACAAGAATACAAGCCAATAAAGCAGCTATATTAGCTTTAACTATGAATAGAGTAGGAGATATGGGTTTAAGTATTGGATATTTTGCATTATTTGCTTTATTTGGATCTTTAGATTATGCAACAATATTTAGTATAGTACCATTTATGAATGAAACAGCTATAACTATTATAGGAATATTATTATTAACAGGTGCTATGGCAAAATCAGCTCAAATACCTTTACATTCTTGATTACCTGGTAGTATGGAAGGTTTTAATGGTCTAAAACATTATTTTCTAATCATATTTTAGATTTCTATAAATTATTTAACAGATCTATCGAATATTAAATATTTCTCTTTTCTACCAATTATCTATTCAATTCAATATTATATACTATAACTGAAAATATGTTAAGTGATAGTAATATTAGTCTTTCTAAATTAGATAGAAGAAAAGAGAAATATTCTATGACTATGAATGTTTATTCTTTAAATTATTTAAATGAAACTATTTACAGTCAATTTATTGATATTAAAATTTATGCTTATCCCAAAATTTATTTTCTTAAGATAAAATAAGGATATGCATAAAGATTTTTTATATAAATTAGGAATATAATTGTTTTAAATAGGGCCTTCCTTAAACTTCACTATATGCTGGAACACCCTAAAACTTTAAATACTCATCTAATTTTAATTTATTAATTAATTAATTAATTAAAACAAATAGATAGTGAAAATTTTAAAGATATAACAATGGGCAATCAGCAGGAAACCAAAAAAATAAAAAAAAAACTATTAAGAAAAATAAAATAGAACGAAAATTTATTCATTTCTCTAAAGAAAATAAATTTTTTATATATCAATATAATAAAAATAACAAGTTGAGTAACTAATAATATCTAAAATTTTAGATATTATTATTTAACAATGGTTTAACAGACTACGGTATTTTTATCGGATCTTGTCTTATCTTAGGGTGTTCCCTGTCTTACTACCTTGTAAGTAATTATACAACTATTTCTTCTACAAATTTAGAATCTTTAACAAATTTAGAACCTTTAATAAACGAAGATATAGAAGCTATAATTAACGAAAATGCAGTAAATATAATAGCAAATGAGAATATAGAAGCATTAATTGACTCTGACAGTGATTCTGATTCTGAATCAGATATTACATCTGATTATCAAACTTCATTAGACAGTGATAGTGAACCTAATTTTGATGAATTATTAGAGGATTTAGATCTATTTTTCATGCCAAATGTGGATTTTGATGTATGTCCTATTGATGAATTAAAATTTTTGGAGTTCTGTAGCTTATATGCTAGAGAAATATCAGAACATTCAATTTCTGATGATGAAGTAAGGGAATTTATCTCTTACTTTACAAATGAACAATTAGCTACAAATTGAATTAATAACTTATTCTTTTTGTAGTATTTCTATTGTAATATTTAATAAATTTATTATTATTATCATTTTTATATTAACCCCCTTTTTAAGTAAATTCTTTATTAAAAGAGTAAACAAAAAAGATATTTAATTTAAATTTATTTTTGTCTGGTAAGTTTACAATACGTTCTTTAATTTATTTTTCTTAATTATAAAATATTATTATAAGTAGGATCCTCAGAGACTATACGTGAAGCTCATATTATATCAAAGATATGATGAAGATATAGTCCGACCAGTAGAGAGATCTACTGTTAACATATGATGCCTACACCAGTATCAGCTTTAATTCATGCAGCTACTCTAGTTACTGCTGGATTATATTTATTATTAAGATCTTCACCTTTATTAGAATATAGTAGTACAGCTTTATTAATAATAACTTTAACTGGTGCTACTACTGCTTTCTTTGCAGCTACATGTGGTTTAGTTCAAAATGATTTAAAAAGAATAATTGCTTTTTCAACAATAAGTCAATTAGGATATATGGTAATGGCAGTAGGTTTAAGTCAATATAATGTAGCTTTAATGCATGTTATAAATCATGCTTTTTTTAAAGCTTTATTATTTTTAGGAGCTGGAGCTGTTATCCATAGTTTTTCAGATCAACAAGATGTTAGAAGATTTGGAGGTTTAATAAAATTTTTACCTTTTACTTATACAACTATGTTAGTAGGATCATTATCATTATTAGCTACACCTTGATTAACAGGATTTTATAGTAAAGATTTAATAATAGAATTAGCATATGGTCAATATAGTTTTAGTGGTACATATGCTTTCATATTAGGAAGTATAACAGCTGGCTTAACTGCATTTTATTCATTTAGATTAATATGTTTAGTTTTCTTAACTGTACCAAATGGACCAAAACAATCTTATTTAAATGTTCATGAAGCAAATAATAAAGTAATTATTCCATTATTTTTATTAGCTTTATTTAGTATATTTTTTGGTTTTATCTTTTCTGATTTATTTGTAGGAATGGCTAGTGATTTTTTCAGTAATGCTTTATTTATTAAACCTAATAATATTTCTTTAATTGAAGCTGAATTTAGTTTACCTTTATTTATAAAATTATTACCTGCTTTATTATCATTATTTGGTGCTAGTTTAGCTATATTTTTATATCATAAAAGTCCAACATTTATTATTGAATTAACTGATAATTTAATTGGACAAAAATTATATACCTTCTTTAATGGTAAATATTTCTTTGATATAATTTATAACAATTATTTTATTAATAAAGGATTAGATTTAGGTTATAAAATATCTAAAGTTTTAGATAGAGGTATAATAGAAATGGTTGGACCTTATGGTTTATCTCATACTTTAACTAATACAGGAAAAAATATTAGTAAATTAGATACTGGAGTTATAACTACATATTCTATTTATATTACTTTATCTTTACTTACTTTAATTTTCTTAATTTTTGCTCCTATATTAATAGATACTTCTTTATTAAATGAAATAAGATTATTTATAATATACATTGCTGCTTTAATTATAGTTTTATCTTCATCTAATATAAAATCATAATTAATTATATTTTTATAATTAATATTTTCTTAATTTATCCCCTTACATATATAAATAAACTAATTTAAATATAAATTTTATAATAACATGAACATAATTTATTAATTTAAATTCAATCAATGTCTCATTTATTCAATTTTATTTTTATTATTATAATAAAATAAATTGCTTTTTATGCAGAGACAGTTCTCTAAAACATAAATATTTTATTTTATTTAATATGAGATCCTAATATTTTACATTAAAATTAAATGCCTCAATTAATACCATTTTATTTTGTTAATCAATTTTCATTTTCATTTTTAACTTTACTTACTTTAATTTATATATTTTCTAAATATGTATTACCATTATTTACTTTCCAACAAGTAATAAGAATGTATATTACTAAATTAAGTAATAAATCATAAATTTAATTATAATATTTATTTATAGTTAATTTATATCAATTTAGTTTAATCTAATTTGATTATTAAATTATTTTACCCCCTTTTTTTAATAAAAGTAATATTTATATTTTTATAAATATTTAATAATAAAAGTATACTATATGAATAATATAGTGAGATTTTAATATTTAATTTAAATTAAAATAATTTATTTAAATATATGAAATAATTGAATAAGGTGAATCTTAGAATACTTAAATTATTTAGTATTGTATATATATTAATAATAAAAATATAATATAAATAATTTATAAAGTATTAATATTAATAAGTCATATATTATAAAATTTATAATATTATAAAATTAATTAATTTTAATTAATAAAGTAGATTAGTATTAAACTAAGAGAGAATAAATTAAAAAAATATAAAAAATAAAAATGTTTAAAACACTATCATTATTTAATACTATATATAACGATGCTCCACAACCTTGACAAATAGGATTTCAAGACAGTGCTGCTCCAGGATTTACTGGAATAGTAGAATTACATAATACTATTTTTTTCTATTTAATAGTAATATGTGTTGGAGTATTTTGAGTTTTAGGTTCATCAGTATATTATTTTAATATAAAAAAATCACCTATTATTCATAAATATTTAAATCACGGTAAATATGTGCCTATTCAAAAGTGTTCTAAGTTAAATAATAACTTAATTAAAAATGGAGTATATATCTCTAAACATACTTATTCCACTTTATCTAATAAATCTTTAAAAAATAAAAATAATAATTGTGTTAAATTCTATGAAAATCTTTTTGATATGAAACAAATAATTTTAAATGAAAATAAAGGTAAATCAGGAATTTATATGTTAACTAATAAAATAACTAAAAAAATATACATTGGACAATCTAGTAATTTATCAAACAGATTTAAAAATTATTTTTATATTAGTTATATTAAAAGTCAAGCCAATTTAATAATTAATAGAGCGTTAATAAAATACGGATATTCTAATTTTTCTTTAACAATTTTAGAATATTGCGATATATCGGATCTATTAACTAGAGAACAATTTTACTTCGATAAATTAAATCCACAATATAATATATTAAAAAAACAAATAGCAAGAAACTCTCTAAAATCGAAACATTCAGAAAATACTAAAGCAAAAATCAGTAAATCTTTAAAAGGAGTTTATGTAAAAGAAAATTTTTCTTTATTTGATAGTCTACAAACAGAAACAACTAAAAAAATAATGAGTTTAAAAAAATTAAAAGAAAGTAATCTTTTGTTCGGCAAAACTCAAAGTGCAAATTCTAAAGAATTGCTGAAACAAAAAACTTCAGGTTGAAAACATTCTGAAAATACTAAATTAAAAATGAGTGCTATAAAAGGAAATCCTGTTAATATATATGAAAATTTTTCTTCATCAGGATTTAAATTAATAGGTAGTTTTGTTTCAGCTAGAAGAGCTGGAAAATTCTTAGGTATAAGTGGTAGTACTGTTATAAAATATAAAAATTCAGGTGCAATTTTTAAAGATAGATATAAATTTTCATCTAAATAAACTTAGAAAAACTTTGAATAAAATTTCACTATATGCTGGAAACTCCTAAAGCCTTAAATACTATAATATTTAATATTATTAGTGAAAATTTTATAGGATATAACAATGGACAATCAGCAGGAAACTAAAATAATTTATTATTATAAATAGGATCCTCAGAGACTACATGTGAAAACCGTAATAACGGTAAGATATAGTCCAATCATATAAGAAACTATATGAAATATCGACATTAATTGAATTAATATGAACAATAACACCAGCTTTAATATTAATAGCTATAGCTTTTCCAAGTTTTAGATTATTATATTTATTAGATGAAGTAATATCACCTACAATAACAATAAAAGTAGTAGGTCATCAATGATATTGAAGTTATGAATATTCAGATTATGTAACTGAAAGTGGAGAATCAATTGAATTTGACTCTTATATGATACCTGAATCTGATTTAGAATTAGGTCAATTTAGATTATTAGATGTTGATAATAAAGTAATTATTCCTGTAGATTGTCATATTAGATTAATTATTACAGGAGCTGATGTAATACATTCTTTTGCAATACCTTCATTAGGACTTAAAGTTGATGCAGTTCCAGGGAGATTAAATCAATCTTCTATTATAGCTGAAAGAACTGGAACATTCTATGGTCAATGTAGTGAAATTTGTGGAGTATGACATGGATTTATGCCAATTGTTGTTGAAGCTGTATCTGTTCAAGATTATTTAGCTTGAGTTGATCAAACTAATAGTTAATTTATATATATTTAATATTTATCTTAAATTATATATATAATTTTTATAATATTAATATTTTTAAATATTAATTAAATTTTTATAATTTACCCCATAATAATAAAAGTATTAAATAAAATATTTAATTATAAATTATATATTTTTAATATTATAAATTAAATATTTTATTTTTATATTATAAAATATTTACTAAAGCCCATAATTTAATGGTAGAATGATTTCTTGATGAGAAATTCATAGAAGTTCAAATCTTCTTGGGCTTATTAAACTTATATTAACTTTAAACTAATAATTAATTACATTGTCAGAATATTATAACAATTATTTTATATTAAAATATTAAACATTTCGTTTAACTTATAAATATAATTGTTATTTAATAAATAATTATAAATTTATTTCTTATAATTATTTTAATATTAAAGGAATCATTTATTTATTTAAAATAAAATGGTTTTAATTAAGAATAAAGATTTAATTACAAAATTAACAAAAATATTTATTATCTTAAAATAAATATTCTATTTAAGATAATTCTATAAACTATTTATTAAAATAGGGTATAATATACCATAATTAATACTTTATAATTTTAAAAATAAATAAAATAAATATAAAAATAAAATAGTAAAATTTTTGAAAATATATTAAATAAAGAATATTAATTAAAAATTAAAAATATAAATGAGATTATTAAAAACTAATGTATTATTAAGATTATTAAATTCTTATATTGTAGATTCTCCTCAACCAGCTAATATTTCCTATTTATGAAATTTTGGTTCATTATTAGGAGCTTGTTTAATAATACAAATATTAACAGGAGTATTTTTAGCAATGCATTATCAACCTCATGTAGATTTTGCTTTTAATAGTGTAGAACATATTATGAGAGATGTTAATGCTGGTTGAATATTAAGATATACACATGCAAATGTAGCTTCATTTTTCTTTATATTTGTATATGCTCATATTGCTAGAGGATTATATTATAGTTCTTATAAATCACCTAGAATATTAGTATGAACTATAGGAGTAATAATATTAATATTAATGATGGCTATAGCCTTTTTAGGATATGTATTACCTTATGGACAAATGAGTTTATGAGGTGCTACAGTAATTACTAATTTATTATCAGCTGTACCTTTTTTTGGACAAGATTTAGTAGAATTAATATGAGGTGGATTTAGTGTAAGTAATGCTACATTAAATAGATTTTTCTCTCTTCATTTCTTATTACCATTTTTATTAGCAGCTTTAGTAGTAGGTCATTTAATGGCTCTTCATACACATGGATCTAATAATCCTAATGGTATATCTTCTAATGGAGATAGATATGCAATGCATCCTTATTTTACATTTAAAGATCTTGTAACAATTTTTGCATTTTTATTAGCTTTATCAATTATAGTTTTCTTCTATCCAAATTTATTAGGACATAGTGATAATTATATTCCAGCTAATCCTATGAGTACTCCTCCTTCAATAGTACCGGAATGATATTTATTACCATTTTATGCTATATTAAGATCTATACCTAATAAATTATTAGGAGTTATAGCTATGTTTGGTTCATTATTAATTTTATTAATATTACCTTTAACTGATGTATCTAGAATAAGAGGAAGTCAATTTAGACCAGCTATGAAATTAGCTCACTGATTCTTTATTGTAAATTTTGTAATATTAATGTGAATTGGTTCTCAACATCCTGAAAGCCCTTTTGTAGAAGTAGGACAAGTTGCTACAACATTTTATTTTGCTTGATTCTTAATTATTGTTCCTATTATTGGTGTTGCAGAAAATACTTTAATGGATTTAGCTACAGATAATAAATAAATATTATATATTGAATAATTATTATTCCATTTTATTTAATTTACCCCCTATTAGTAATCTTATAAATTTATATTAAAAGAGTATAAATTTTATTAATATTTGTATTAATATAATAATAAACAAAATTTATATTATTATATTTGATTTTAATAATTTACTTTATTAATAAATTAATTATATGAATATAAATAAAGCTTATAAATAAGGTAGAATTAGTTTAATTGGCAAAATAATGTCTTGTGGCGACACTGTTCAGAGTTCAAATCTCTGATTTTACCCTAAATTAAATATTTTTAGATATTTATTTAATAATTCTAAAAATTTAAAATTAAATGAGTTAAGATATCTAAACCTGTAAAATTTATATAAAATATATATAAAATATATATTAAATTTTAAGTTAAGGTTCTAGGTCTATATATAAACTTTAATTATAAAAAGTATTATATAAAATTTAATTGTATATTAATTAAATAGAATAATCTATGGATAAATAAATAGAAAAATATTCATTTAAAATAATAATTATTATTTAATCAAACACTTTTGTAAATTTAAATAATTCATTAATAATTAAATTAATTATTAAAATTTGTTTTTAAATTTTTATTATTTTAAATGAGAAAATTTTAATTCCTATACTTAGACTTATTAATATTTAGAATATACCAGCAATATGTTTTAATCATAATTATTTTATTTTAAATAATTAAATTATGTATTAACAAATAATATGAACTTAATTAGTTTCGTAGATATAATTTTCTTCTAACTCATTTGATTAATTAAATTATAAATGAATAATTGAATAAATAAATAATTTAATTTTATTAATTAAGCTGAAATAGTTTAAATGGTTAAAACTTACCATTCATGACGGTAAAATAAAGGTTCAATTCCTTTTTTCAGCTAAAATTATATATTAATATTAAATTATTAAATAAGTTTTTAAATATTTTAGAAATTTATAAATTAGATAGTTTTAAAATAAATTAAAAAATTAAAAGTATAGATGACAATTTAGTAAAAACATCAAAGTAATTTAAAGGAATTATTAAGGATAACTAGCAAATTTATTAAAAAGGAGGTATAAACCAAAAGCCACAAAGTAATTAATAATAATTATTAATAGTAAGCAAATTGTGGCGATCCTAAGGGAAACCTTAATTATTAATACTTCCTGAAGCAAAACATTGTATTAAGGAAAGGAAAGGAAATCAACCGAGACTCCGAAAGTAATGGTGAGTGAAATCGGATTAGCCTTAAGAAATAAAATATTTGAAATAATATAAAATTAATTATTATAAAATGAAGTTGGAATATCATTAATAATAATTTAATTAATATATAATAATTATTTAAATAAATAATTACCAAAGAAGGTATTCAGTCCTGTAAAATAAAATTATTTACTTAAAAAATAAGTACGATGAGAGATAACTTGTCGGAATATAGGGGAACCATCCTCTAAGGCTAAGTATAATAAATTTAGCGATAGTGAAAAGTACTGTAAAGGAAAAGTTGAAATAGTTCATTGTATAATGAAATGAAATAGTCTTGAATTAGTAATTCTATAAGCAATCGAAGTTTTAAAATATAAAATGACGATGTACCTTTTGCATAATGGGTCAGTAAGTTAATGATAGTAGCAAGGTTAATTAACCTTAGCGAAAGCGACTAAATTATTTGTATACAAATTAATATAATTTAAATTATTTTATAATAATAAAATAGAATAAATTCCTTATATAATAAATAATTTTATATTAATTAAAACAAATTTATAATATAAGTGATTTATTTACAAATATAATTTTGGGATAGTTACTATTATTAGACCCGAAGTCAGTTGATCTTTCCAAAACCAGATTATAATGGATCGAACGGTTGAATGTTGCAAAATTCTCCGAAGAGTTTTGGAAAGCGGTGAAATGCCAATCTGAACTGGTGATAGCTGGTTTTCTACGAAACATATTTTAGTATGACATCTATTAATAAATTTATGGAGGTACAGCACGGTAATTCCCAACTAATAATATAAAAATATATTAAAAGTTTAGGTTGAGGGGATCTTGAAAATCTTACCAATGGAAACGAAACTCGGAATTACATAAATTGATAATAGATATTCAGACTATTCATGATAAGTTGAATAGTCAAGACGGAAACAGCCGAGAACATGGAACAAGGTCCCGAATGATTATTAAGTGAAAGTAAAGGAAGTAATAGATTGAATGCAGCTGTAAAGTGAGCCTGGTAGTCGCTATCTTTTAATGACCGTTGTAACAACGTAGCAGCCCTTAGACTATTGCGCCAAAAATTTAACGGGTCTTAAATAATCAACCGATATCCTGTTAATTATAAATATAATATAAAATTATGTTTATAAATTAGGTAGTAGAACATTCAGTATAATTAATGATAAACAGTGTTTCATTGTTTGTAAATAACTGAAGAGATAATGCTGACATGAGTAACGTAAAAGAAGTTATAATACTTCTCGCCGAATACGAAAGGGTTATAAGGAAAGGTTAAACCACCTTATGTTAATGCGGCCTCTAAGGTTCAGAACCAAAGTTTTGACTGATGAGTAATATATTGAAAATCTTTATGGAAATTATAAAAGATCAGGAAATTTAAATATATAATTTATTTTAATAATAAATTAAAATACTACCGTACTCTAAACCGACACAGGTTCGTAAGTAGAGAATACTAAGGCGTAGAGCTAAAAGTTGTTAAGGAACTCGGCAAGTTGTTCTCATAAGTTTGACAATAAGAGAAACCATAAAAAATTTAAATTAGCCATAATTTAAAAATAATATGGTATAATAAAATCGGAGGCCACGACTGTTTACTAAAAACACAATTCAGAGCAATGATTAAGATAATAGTATTCTGGATGAAATTTGCTCAATGCCATTAATATAAGAGAGGTAATTTTAAAGTTACTAATCGAAAATCTGGTTAATAGCGGTCTTAACTATGAGGATCCTAAGGTAGCAAAATAAATTGGCCATTAAATGTGGTCTTGTATCAATAATGTAACGATGGTCTCACTGTCTCTACAACTTGCTCAGTGAAATTGAATTGCGAGTGCAGATGCTCGCTGTCTTCAGAGGGACGGGAAGACCCTATGCAGCTTTACTATAGTTAGTTATTACATTAATTTAAATTCAATTAATAGTAATTAGGTATGTCGAAAGACAAAATTTGGAAAACCTTATAATTTGAATTAAATTATTGTTTACTTTATAAATTGAAATTTAAAGGATAAATGACTAATTGGTAGTTTGACTGGGGCGGTCGTCTTTAAAAAAGTAGCAAAGTACATCCAAAGATTTTAATTTAAATTATAATATTATAATTATTTATTATAATATACAGACAAAAAATATTAATTCTCTAATATTTTAAATATAAAAAAAGAATTAAATAAAAATAAACTAAATAAATTAGTTTATTATTACAAGGTATAGCTAGAAATTGAATGGAGATCAATAAACTAATGAAAGGTTTTGAAGTGTATAATGGCGGAAAGCATACCTAACTGAAAGACTTAGAAGTCGAACAGATACGTAAGTAGGGCATAGTGACCCCTCGCTATATAATGGAATAGACGGGGATCAATCGATAAAAGTTACGCTAGGGATAACAGGCTGATAGCCGGTAAGAGTACACATTGTTCCGGCTGTTTGGCACCTCGATGTCGACTCATCCTATCCTCCGGGTGAAGAAGCTTGGAAGGGTTCGGCTGTTCGCCGATTAAAAGGGTACGCGAGTTGGGTTTAATACGACGTGAGTCAGTATGGTCCCTATCTTCTGAAGAAATAAATAGTAAAAAGGAGAAGACCTTCTAGTACGAAAGGATCAATAGGCTGTGTTTCTCTAGTGTACCAATTGTTGAATTTAATTATTATTTAATTAAACAGGCATAGTTGGGTAGCCACAAACATATTAGATAAGCGCTGAATGTATATAAAGCAAGAAACTAACTCCTAGATACTATCTTAATTATTATTTCTATTATTTTTAATAATATTTTTATTATTATATTAATCCATAATATAATTTTAAGAAATGAAATAATAATTAATTTTATAAGAAAAAGAACATTTCTTAATAGGATGCAAATGTAAGTAACTGTGAATTATTTAGTTTAGCATTACTAATTTATAAAATAGACTTGATGTTTAAAATTGTTCAATTTTTAATCTTTTTAAATAAATAATAAAATTATTTATATAATAAAAGAATATATAATATAATCCTTAATTTTAATTATAAATATTAAAATCAAAAATAATATTTAGTTACTAAATGTAAATTAATTCAGGAATTGGAATATTTTAAAACTTATTATTTATATTGTTAGGATTATTATTAATATTTGGATTATTATCAGGATTATTACTAAGTCTTCTTCTAAATTTATTTTTAAATCTATCTCAAGTATTTCATAAAGTCTCAGCTCAAGAATTATTTGTTTCATCAATATCATTATATGTTGGAGGATTAATTCCATCAGTTTCAGGTCTTCTTCTTAAATTTCTAATTCTTTCAATAGCTAAACCTGGTAATGGTTTTATATCATCTCCATAATAATATCAAACTAAACAAGATAATAAAATTAAAGCTCCAATAATATAATATTTTCTAAAAATTTATTTTCAAAATCAGTTATATAATCTTTATGAATAATATTTACTTCTGAAAAATTATCATCCATTCCAAATCTACCATATAAACTATTTAATAGAATTTTAGCTATGTAATTTAATGGATCAGTTCTAGGAAATTGTTGTCTTAAACTATATAGATTATCAACATAAGATTTGAATATAATTTTTCTTTCAAATTTATATCCTCATAATATTTTAAATTGATAGCCATATTTTGTGGCATTATCCATTTCCGCAGAAAATAACATATCTTCTCAAATTCCAATTGGAGCAATAGTTCTTATTCCACTATTAGTTTTAACATGAGTTTGTAAAATAGGATGTTTTATTTTATCAGGAGCTATTATTTCACAATAGAAAAAACCAAATGCATTAGCATCAATTTTTCTGATATCCCCATTAAAATATATAGGATTTCCTACAGGCATAGAACAATCTCTCATTCTAGATGGATATAATGAATTAACATCATACCCTTTCACTTTAATACCTTTTTTATTATAAGGAATATACATATCTACCGCTCCTCCAGTATAACCTTCTCTAATATCTTTTTAAATTTTACCAGATAACTGAGGAATTGATTTTTCTTCCATAAAATTACTTCTAAATATAGCAAAAGCTAAACTAGGTAAAGTAGGATAATTATGTACATTTTTTCCAAATAAATCAAAAATCATTTCTGTAAATTTAAATATTACTTGATGTAAACTAATACAATCGATTTCACAATATTTAATAGTTTCATCTCTTAAATTTCAATTATTATCAAATTTTTTTTTATATTCATTATAATCTGCTAATTTTATTTTATTTCCAAAATATTTAAAATCGGGAGTAGATCCAATACAATTTAAATTATCTTTATTAACAAATAAGAATGGAAAGATTGATTTTAATGTTTTAACTCCAAATCCTTTAGTTAATTTAGCCAATGAAGCTAATAATATTAAATAACTATCTTTAAATTGAATTCTATATTCTAGATTTTTACCGAAATTTAAATTAATTGATATAATTCTATTATTATGGATAATTGGTTTTACACTTCCTAATTTAACTAAATATTTTAATAGAAAAATTATATCAAATTTAGCCATATTATGAATATAAATATTATAACCATTATATTTTCTAACTAAAAGTGAGTTTAAAGCTGTAATTATTAAATCTTCTGGATTTTTATAATCAGATAAGAAATAAGAGCTTGTTCTTTTTCCATCATAAATTGAAATACAAAATGGAATTAAAATATTATCTTTAATATAAGTTTCAATATCTAAAGTTATAAATTTATTTATTAATTTATTTGATTTTGGTAATTTACTAATAAATTTTGATTTAATTTCTTTCATAAATAATATTTCCTTATTATTTTCAAAATAATATTTTTTATTATCTATAACTCTCATGAATTTATTTTCACTTAATTTAAAATCATTAAAATTAATAATAAGATTTCCTTTTTTAAAAATTTCAATAGAATTTTTATTTTCAGAATTTAATATTTTAATTATTAAATTATCTTTATCTTGTAGAATATATAATGTTTCATTATCTAATTTTATAATATTTATAATTTCACCATAATCTAAAGGATTAAAACTAATTAATAAATTATTATTTTTATAATTTTGAAAAGTTAAATTAGTTTTAATGTTTATTTTATCAGAAATTTTTCCATCTTTAAAACCAAAAGTAATAATAAATGATTCTATTTGAGTTTCATTATAATATTCTGATTTAAATTCCATATTATCTATAATTCAGTTAATATATCAATTTTTATCCTTAGAATTTAATCTTTGAAGTTTTCCAATAGTTGAAAACTCGTTATTAACATATTTTATTTTTAATAAAATAAACATATGGTTATTTTCAGTAAATTCTTCAATTATTTGTAATCAAAATTTATTAAATATATTTTCAAATAATGTTTTTGTAAATACTTTATTATTTATATTGAAAACTAAAGTTTTTCAAATATTTTTAGAAGTTACTTTTCTTAATTTTATTATATTTCTAGGAATTGTACTAAATCTTCTAATACCTAATTTATTTGTATAATTAATTAAAATACTTACTCGATTTATTGTTTTATCAGTATTTATATTTACTAAAACATTATTTGAAAATATATTTAATAAATTTTGAACTCAAATAATTACAGAATTTAAATAAAATAACCATATGTTTATTCTATTAAAAATAAAATATGTTAACAATGAATTTGTTACAATTGGAAAACTTCAAAGATTAAATTTAGCGGATAAAAATTGATATATAGATTTTATTATTGAAAATATGCAATTTAAATCTGAATATTATAATGAAACTCAAATTGAGTCATTAATATTTAGTTACGGATTTAAATCTGGTAAAATTAAAACAAAAGAAGATATTAACATAAATATAAATATCCTAGAATATAATGAAATGAAATTACCAATTTCTATTAACCCAATAGATTTCGGAAAGTTTGTAAAACAAATTCCAATTGAAAATGGAAAAATTTTTTGTTGTTCAAAATTCTAAAGGACAAATTGTTATGATTTCTAAATTTGAAGAATATAATGAAGTTGAGTATTTTAAAAATGGTAAATCTTTATTAAAATTTAGAGATGAAATTATATCTAATAATAAATTTAATAGAATCATAGATTCTAAAAAATATTATTTTGAAAATAATCAACAAGTTCTATTTACTAAAGATATAAAATCTAAATTTATTTCAAAAATATCAAAATCTAAAAACTTAGTAAATAAATTTTTAACATTAGATATTGAAACTTATATTAAAGATAATATTTTAATTCCTTATTGTATTTCAATTTTTGATGGTAAAATAAAAACTAATTTTTATGTAAGTGATTATAAAAATGTGGAAGATATGATATTATCTAGTTTAAAATCAATTATGAACAGAAAATATAATGGATACAATGTTTACATACATAATATGGCTAAATTTGACATAATATTTTTATTTAAATATTTAGCAAAATTAGGAGATCTTAACCCTGTAATTCATAATGATAGAATTATTTCTATAGATTTAAATTATGGTGAAAATAATGAGTATCAAATTAAATTTAGAGACAGTTATTTGTTATTATTAAATTCATTAGATAAATTATGTAAATCATTTAAAGTAGAAATTGGAAAATCTATATTTCCAATATTCTTTGTAAATGAAAATAATTTAAATTATGAAGGTAAAGTTCCAGATATTAAATATTTTAATAAATTAAATGATACAAAATACAATGACTACAAAGCTCAATGAAATAATAATTGAAATTTAAGAAATGAAGCAATTAAATATTGTAACATTGATTGTATTTCATTATATCAAGTTATATTTAAATTTAATGAAATGATATTTGATTTATTTAGAAAAAATATTCATCATTATCCTACTCTACCTTCATTAGCTTTTGCTATCTATAGAAGTAATTTTATGAAAGAAAACTCAATTCCACAATTAAGTGGACAAATAGCTAAAGATATAAGACAAGGCTATACAGGAGGAGCAGTTGATATGTATATACCTAAATCTAAAGCAGGTGTTAAAATTAAATGTTATGATGTTAATTCATTATATCCATCACAAATGGAATCACAATTAATGCCAGTGGGAATTCCTACATTATTTAAGGGAAATATTAGATTAATTGATCCTAAAGCATTTGGTTTTTTCTATTGTAATATTATAGCACCTGATAAATTAAAACATCCAATTCTTCAAACTCATGTAATGACTAATAATGGTATTAGAACTATTGCTCCTTTGGGGCAATGATCTGACAAGTTATTTTCTTCAGAAATGGATAATGCCATAAAATATGGATATAAATTTGAAATTTTATGAGGATATACATTTAAATCAGAAAATGTGTTCAAAAATTATGTAGATTTCTTATATAATTTAAGATTAATATATCCTAAAAGTGATCCAATGAATTTTATAGCTAAAATATTATTAAATAGCTTATATGGTAGATTTGGAATGGATGATAATTTTACAGAAGCAAATGTAATTCACAAAGATTATATAGCTGATTTTGAAAGTAAATTTCTGGATAATATTTTATCAATTGAAAATTTAGGAGAATATAAATTAGTTATATGTAAATTAAATGAAATAAATGAAGAAGCAACTCATAATGTTTCAATTGGGATAGCTGCTGCAATCACAGCTTATGCTAGAATTCATATGTCTCAATTTAAAAATAATCCTAATTTAAAATTATATTATACTGATACAGATAGTATCTATATAGATAAACCATTACCAGATCATTTAGTAAGTAATACTATTTTAGGTAAAATGAAATTAAAATATATCTTAAACGATGCTATTTTCTTAGCTCCTAAAGTGTATTATTTAGAAACTATTGATGATCAAGTAATTTATAAAGTTAAAGATTTAAAACATGAAGTAGAATTAACTAAAACAGATTTTGAAAATTTACTATTTAAACAACCATTTTAGAAAAAAATTCCAAACTAAATGAATCAAAAAATTAGGTACAGGTTATATTCAAGTGCTAAATCAAGTTTATACTTTAAAAGTTACCGATAATACAAAACGAAGTTAATTTATATAAATAATAAATTAACTTCTACAATACCATTAAAAATTGATTAAAATAAAAATGTTATTAAATAAAAGAAACAATTACAAAAAGTTAAAACTAAATGAATTAAATTTTATTTATTAAAAATATTTAAATTAGATAAAATTTATATACTTTACAAATTATTAATAATAAAAGAGAATATTTACTATTCAGTTTTCGTAAATTAACCATATTTCATTTACGATCTTTCTAAAATTTAATTTATTTATATAAATAAATTAAATTTTATTATAAAATATTATAATAATATTTCAAAAATATTTTTAATTAGAGTATTATATTTTTAGGTTAAACCTACATTTTTGTAATTAATAAATTTATAAAATAATTTATTTAAAATTAAATGTTTATAGCCTTACTCGTTCAAATTTTAGATCGAATATTAATAAAATAGGCTTATTATAATATTTGTTTTTTTTTAATGAAATATATATTAATAAATATATTAAGTTTTACAACAATAATATCTAGTGTATTAGTTATTACTTCTCAAAATCCAGTAATATCAGTAGTATATTTAATTTCTGTATTTGTAAATGCAGCAGGTTATTTAATATTATCTGGAATAGGTTTTCTAGGTTTATCATATATAATAGTATATGTAGGTGCTATAACAGTATTATTTTTATTTGTAATTATGATGATTAATATATCTTTAACAGATATAATAGATACTGGAAAACAATATACTAAAAATTTACCTTTAGCTTTTGTAGTTGCTTCATTATTCTTGTTTGAAATGTTTAATATTTTACCATTTAGTTTTAATAATGTATCTGGTTTAAATTTTATCTTTGATACTATAACTAATTTTAATTTATTTATTTGAAATAATAATGAATTAAATTTTATTAATAATATTCATACTACTTATCAATCTAATATTGCAGATACTACATTTATTTCATTTACTCAAATTGAAGCTATAGGACAATTAATTTATACTTATGCTGCTGTATTATTAATAATATGTAGTATTATTTTATTATTATCTATGATTGCACCTATATTCATATCGTTAAATAAAAAAGAAATTATTTAATATATTAAAATATTATTTTTAATTAATTTACCCCCTTTCTAATATAATTAAGAGTTTGAATTTTTATTATAAGAATAATATAAATCTTTTAATTATAATTAATATTATAAATCATAAATTTAAAAAACATTAGTAAAATTTTATTATAAATAAATATAATTAGTAATTTAAAATTACATGAAAAGATTATTATAAATAGAGTTGAGTTTACAGATGGTTTCTGTAGTAGATCTGCAAAATCTATAAAATTAGGGTTCAATTCCCTCTTAACTCTAAAATAATTAATTACAAAATTTATTTATTTTTAAATTAAAAGAATTCTATTAATTATATATTTTGATAATTTGTAAATTATAATTGAAAAATAGAATATAATTAAAATATTTTAAATTCTCTTAGTTCAATGGTAGAACTGCATTCTTCTAAAGTGTTAATTTTGGTTCGAATCCAAAAGAGAATAGAATTTAATTAATATTAATTATAAATTTTTTATATAATTTATTTTAAAATTAATATTAATACAAAACCTTATTAAATTAGGTTGATTATAAAAATAAATTTTATTGTTACAATGTCTTTTACTTATATTTAATTATTATTTATTTAGATTAAATATATTAATTACAAAATTTATTATAATAAATCTACTTAAAGAAATATTTAATTTATTTTATTTTAAAATAAAAATAGATATTTTTATAAGTTATGTTGTTAATTTTAATTAACTATTTTAATCAATATTTATATTTATGAAAATTGTAATTTAAGACTATATTTAAATTTATATATTTTAATTAAAATAATTAAAAATTTTAAATATAATTGAATAATCTATCATAAATATAAATAAAGATAATAATTATATTTATTTATGAATACAAATAATTTAATTTTAACTTTATTAAATGTATTAATTAATTTATTAGATGTATTATTAGTAATATTACCTATATTATTATCAGTAGCTTTTATGACTATAATAGAAAGAAAACAATTAGCAGCTCATCAAAGAAGAGTTGGTCCTAATACAACAGGTTATTATGGTTTATTACAACCTTTTAGTGATGCTCTTAAATTAATAGTTAAAGAAACTGTTATACCTTCTCAATCTAATAAAATTTTATTTTATTTAGCACCTGTATTTTCTTTAATATTTAGTTTATTAGGATGAGGTATTATTCCTTTTGGACAAGGATTAACATTATCTGATTTTTCATTAGGAATATTATATACTATAGCTTTATCTTCTTTAGGAGTATATGGAGTATTATTTGCTGGTTGATCAGCTAATTCTACTTATGCTTTTTTAGGATCTTTAAGAAGTACAGCTGCTATGATAAGTTATGAATTAATATTAAGTTCTGCTATATTAATTATAATAATATTAACAGGTTCATTTAATTTTACAACTATAATTGAAAATCAACAAGCTATTTGATATATTATACCATTATTTCCAATATTTATATTTTATTTTATATCTATTTTAGCTGAAACATCTAGAACACCTTTTGATTTACAAGAAGCTGAATCTGAATTAGTAGCTGGATTTTTTACTGAACATTCTAGTGTACCTTTTGTTTTCTTCTTTTTAGCTGAATATGCTTCAATAGTTTTATTTAGTTGTATTACTTCTATTTTATTTTTAGGTGGATATCATATGCCTGAATTATTTATTAATAATTCTTTAATTAATTTACAATCTATTATACTTGGATTAAAAACATGTATATTCTGTTTTATGTTTGTATGATTTAGAGCTACTTTACCTAGAATGAGATATGATGCTTTAATTGATTTATGTTGATTAAATTTATTACCTGTTTGTGTAGCTTTCATTATCTTAGTTCCTAGTATCTTAATAGCATTTAATATTTCACCTTATTAATGTATTATTTTTAATTTAATAATTATTTAATAATTATAATTATATTAAATAATACATTATATTAATTTTATTTTATTATCCCCACCACTTGAAATATTTTTAATTAACATTACTGAATTTTAAGATAAAATATAAATTTTTATTTTATAGGATAGTTTTAAATTAATATAAAAATTTAAAAGAGATACTAAATATTGCAATTAAAGCATATAAAATAAAACAATAAAGTATAATAATAATTTATTGTTTAAATATCATAAGAATTTAATTTTGGTTCCGATTGAACGTTGTTCAGTAGTTTAAGACATGCAAATCATTATTTTCAATAATATTTATATATAATTATAAAATATTCTAAAAAATAAGGTGTAAAGGTGAGGATAATAAATAAGTTACTTTATAATTTCCATAAATAGGAAATAAATATAATAATTAATAATTATAATAAATTAAATAAAAATATTTAATTTATATTAAAGGAAATTTTCTGTTATAAAATACTATTTATTTTGATTAGGTAGTTGGTAGGGTAAATGCCTACCAAGCCGACGATCAATAGCTAAGTTTGAGAGAACATATGGCCACATTGGGAATGAAATCTCCCAAGTAGTTTAATACTACCAGCAGTCGAGAATATTAGTCAATGCTCGAAAGAGTGAACTAGCTAACTGAAATCAATTACAAAAATTGATAACATAAGGGAAAATAATGATATTACCTTATTATTAGTGTCGTCCAAAACTGGTGCCAGAAGACTCGGTAAGGCCAGAGACATAAACGTTAATCGTCTTAATCAGGCGTAAAGGGTTTGTAGGCGGCTTTTAATTAATTTATAATAAAATTATAAAAACAAAATAAATTAAGAATAAAAGCTAGAATCAAATAGAGGATATATCAAATAATGCTTAGAGTAGGTCTGATATCCTTAAATACTAAGTAGAATATTAAAGGCGAAAGCTTTTTTCCATTAATGATTGACGCTCAGAAACGAAGGTGAGGATAGGAAATAGGATTAGATACCCAAAATACCCCTCTCTGTCAACGATGAATGGTAATTATTAGTAATTAATTTATTAATGATAATGTTAACACGATAACCATTCCGCCTTGTGAGTACAACTGCAAAGTTGAAAACAAAAAAATTAGTCGGTTTCGGAGCAAACGAAGTGAAGCATGTTATTTAATACGATAATCCGCGTAAAACCTTACCAGTTCTTGAATAAAAACTTTTATTTTTATATTTTATAATATAAATTATATAAAGGAATGTTTTAATTTTAAAATAATAAAATATTTTAAATAATAAATAAAACATTTAATACAGGTGTTGCATGGCTGTCTTCAGTCCGTATCGTGAGAACTGAGGTTAATTCCGCTAACGGACGAAATCCCTATTGTTAATTTAATATATTAATTACATACTTAACAATTAATGAATCTTATAGAGTTTCATTTGGGGCTAAGACAAGTCGTTATGGCCCTTATGAACTGGGCTATAGACGTGCCACAAAAACTTTTACAAAATGATGCAAAACTTTTTCCTAAAATGAATTAAATATTTATTTTATTAATAAAGATAAAATTTTTATTTATTAAAAATTAAATAATCGAAAGATTAATAATTCAATTAATTTTAATTTTTGTTTTATTAAGAAAGTTAAATTTGGAAAATAGGAAGAGCTAATCATTAAAAAAAGTTAAAATATAAATTTAGACGGATTGTTTTCTGCAATTCGGGAACATGAAGAAGGAATTTCGAGTAATCGTTGATAATAAGCGCAACGGTGAAACTAGCATCCGTGATGAACTAACTGTCTGTCGCTGGGAAGAAGCTTATATTGATGGAAATGGGAATATAATTATAAATTTTTCATAGTTAAATTTATTATAAATTTAAATAGTTATTTTATTATTTTAATATTATAGCGACTATGTTAAACTAATTAGTTTTTATTAATTCAATTGAGTAACATCTCAAAAGTCATAGCAAGGTAGCCGTACTGGAAAGTGCTGCTGGAAAATAAATTAATTTAACCCCCTTTTTTATTTATAATAGTAAGAGATTAGTTGAGTGGTTTAACAGCATATTTACACTATGCAGACAGAGTTTCGATTACTCTATCTCTTATTTATAATACATATTATTAAATTTTTAAATATAATATTTAATTTTAATTAAATTTTTTTGAATTATATTATTTATTAAATAATATTTGATATAAACATTTATTAATTTACGAGTGTGCCGAAATTTGGTAGCCGGGTAAATCTTAGGAATTTATGAATTTGTAATCGTAAGAGTTCAAGTCTCTTTACTCGTATAATATTTATATTAATAAAATCTTTTAAATATTTCTTGCAACCAAATTAAAATCTAAATAAATTAATTAATATTTTATTTTAAATAATAAAAACAAAAATATATTAGAAATTCATTTATATATTAACTAAATATTATATCTTATATTATAAATATATTTATTTAAATTATAATCTAAAGTTTGATATAAAATTTAATTTTGTAATATCTTTAGCTAAATTGGTAAAGCGTTTGCCTTCGAAGCAATTAATTATTGGTTCAAATCCAATAAGATGTAATAAAATTAAATTTATAAAATTTAATAAATATTAATTAATAATAAATATATAAAAAATAAAAGTAATGATGTTTATTAGTATCATGATTCTTATAGTGGCAATAGCCCTACCTTCAATAAATAGAAATATTTCACCAAATTTATATTTAAGAATATCTTCACTATTATTACTTTATACTGGAGCATTAATATTTAATGCTTTTTATATTCAGTCAATTGGATCAGGTATAGGTATATATAATGGTTTATTCCAAATTACTTTATTTACACAATTATTTGATATAGTTATAGTATTAACAGGTTCTGTAATATTAATAGCTTGACCTTTAATAAATCATAAATTTATAGATAATAATTTAGAATTAAATGAAAAAGGTCATAATATATTATCAATTAATAATTATAGAATAAAATATTCAATAATAGTATTAATATCAACTTTAGGTTCTTTATTATTAATATCTTCTTCTAACTTAATAACAATATATTTAAGTTTAGAATTACAATCTTTTGGAGTATATATATTAGCTTCTTTATATAGACATTCAGAATTAGCAATATCTGCAGGATTAAAATATTTTTTATTAGGTAGTTTAGCTTCTTGTATTATATTATTAGGTTGTGGATTAATTTATACTTTCACAGGATTAACTAATTTAGATTCAATATATAGTATGATATCAGTAGTGGATAATAATAATATTTTATTAGGTTTTAGTTTAGGTTTAATATTAATTTTTATAGGATTATTATTTAAAATAGCAGCAGCACCATTACATAATTGAGCACCAGATGTATATGCAGATAGTGCTACAATAATAACAACATGATTAACTATTATGCCTAAAATATCTATTTTATTAATATTATTTGAAATACAAACTCATATTAATTTAATAGATAATATTAATTTAATATTAGAATTAAATCCTTTAAATAATATAATTAATAATAATATTTTAAGTTTTAATAATAATTATTTATGAAGTAAAAATTTATTATTAATAAGTTCATTATTATCATTATTAATAGGTACAATATTAGGTCTAGCTCAATCTAAAATAAAAAGATTATTAGCTTATAGTACTATATCACATGTAGGATTTATTTTATTAGCTTTAGCTATTAATTCTGAACAATCTATAGAAGCTTTAATATTTTATATAATACAATATACTATTACAAATTTAAATACTTTTTTAATAATTATATTATTTGGATATATAATAAAAAATTCATATAGAGATTTAATACAAAGTATAATGGTTGAAGATGAAACAGGAATAGAAAATGATATTAATTATATTTCAGAATTAAAAGGTCAATTTTTCTTAAATCCTATATTATCAATAACTTTAACAATTTGTTTATTTAGTATGGCTGGTATACCTCCTTTAATAGGATTTTTCTCAAAACAATTTGTATTATATTCAGCAATTCAAAATGGATATTATTTTATGTCTATAATAGCTATTATTGTTAGTATAATAAGTGCTTCTTATTATTTAAAAATAATAAAAATATTATTTACAGAAGAAGAAAATACATTTGAATATAGTGATAAAGAATTAAAAATAATTAATAATTTAAATTCTAATTCAGAAATAGAAATAAGTAGTACTAATAGTTTTATTATATCTACTTTAACATTATCTATTTTATTATTTGTTCTTAAACCATCAATTTTATTAAATAGTACAACAATACTTTCTTTATCTTTATTTAATTATTAATGAATAATTTATTAATGTTATTTATTTTGGTTCCTATTTTAGCTTTTGTTTTATTATTTTTAAATTTCTTATTTTCAGTTCATAGACCAGATGATTCTAAAATATCAGCTTATGAATGTGGATATTCAGCTATTAGAAAACAAAATAGAACTGATTTCCAAATTCAATTTTATATAGTAGCTATGTTATTTTTAATTTTTGATTTAGAAATATTATTATTATTTCCTATAGCTGTTACTTTATATAAAGTAAGTACTTTTGGATTTAGTATAGCTTTAATATTTTTTGTAGTATTAACAATAGGATTTATCTTAGAAATTGGTTCTGGAGCCATCTCAATAACTACTCAAAGTAATCATAATAAATAATTAATTTTTTACAAAATTCTTATTTATTTTAATAAGAATTCTAATTTATTATTTTTATTTATTATTTTAATTTTATTAATTTAACCCCATTCTATAAAATATTATTTAAAGTTCTAAGTTAATCGGTTTTAATAATTATATTTTAAATTTATTTGTAGGCTTTATAGCTCTATTTTATAGTATAATTTTGAAGAATTTTAATAATAGCCTCCATAAAACAAATATTATACTAAAATTTTCTTTGTCTATAACATTTCAAAATGTCAATTATCTAAATTAAGATTTTAATATTTTTTATAATTTCTTTGGTTGAGTCTGTATTGAGTAGAATTTAAAATTTACAAAATTATTTAAATATAATTATATAATAATTTAAAAGAATATAAATTAAAGGGGAAATCTGATAATTGGTAATCAGTTGTATTTGCATTACAAATATGATAGTTCGAGTCTATCTTTCTCCATAAATTATAAGCCTCGATTGCTTAGTGGTCAAAGCGCTATTCTGAAGATATAGAAATGTGAGTTCAATTCTCTCTCGAGGCAAATTGCTTTTAATTATTAATTAAATAATAATTTATTTTATTTTTTGGTTTTGATTAAGCCGGAATAGTTTAATTGGTAAAACGAATTCCTTGTAAGACTTTGATATTGGTTCGATTCCAGTTTTTGGCAATATAATTTATATTATTTTAAACAAAATTGTTTAACTATATTAAATATATATAAATTAATATATATAAATTAATAAATGATTTGAGTTGTAGTTTAATTTGGAAAAACATCATTTTTTGGTAATGAATAATATCAGTTCGAATCTGGTCAACTCAGTAAGTAAATTAAATTTTGTATTTTAATATATATTTATAATTAATTATAAGGAAGCAGAACTCGAGTGGTTGAGTGTCTCCCTTTTAAGGAGAAAGTTCTGGTTCAAGTCCAGGTGCTTTCAATTATAAATATGTATTTATCTTAAATTGAATTAAATTCAAATCACATAAATTTCATATATTATTTATATATTATTTATATATTTAAGAATTTTAATATTAATTATTTAATTAAAACAAAAATTTAATTTTATTTATATAAATAAATATTTATTTATAAATTAAGGGCAGGTGATCCGATTGGTAATGGTGATTCTCTGTAAAAGAATTGGTTAACACCGTAAAAGGTTCGATTCCTTTACTGCTCAATTATATAATAAATTAAATGGTAGATGACAAATTGGTCAGTCGCTCCTTTTGGGTAGGAGACATATAGCATGTTCGAATCGTGCCTACCATATTTATTATTTTTATATATTAAAATTTTAACAAAAACAAACAAAAAATAATTATTAAAATTGAAAAAATAATAGAAAGAACTAAAAGAGTGAGTAAATATATAAGGCTTAATATTTTAGAAAATCAAAATTTTTATAATAAAATACAAAATTTATCTCAAAACTGATAAAATATTAATGTTTTAAAATTTTCACTATTATTTAAAAGATTAAATTAAGCTTTCTTTAACTTATAAAATAAAAAATTTTATGGTGTTATGGCAGAGAGGTTATTGCGGAGTACTGTTAATACTTTATTCATAGGTTCGATTCCTATTAACACCTTTTAATGTTTAAGAAATACAAAATAATATTAAATTATTATATATCTTAAAAGTATATAAAATACTAAATAGAAAATATATAAAAATATATATTTTATATAAGTAAAAATTTTCTTATGTAGTATATAGGAAAACACACATCTTTGAAGATCAAAGGGACGCTTATTTAATTAAATTAAATTAAATAATTTATATATAATTAATTATTCGAAAATAGAAAGTGGGTAAATCATTAAAAGAAATATATTCTAGTATGATGAAAGAATTTATTTTCAGAACAAATTTATTTCTTTAAATTTAACTAAAATCCCTGGTCCATCAAAATCTTTTAAATTCTTTCATCTAAACTATCTAGACCATATAGATCACATGCCGAATAAATTCTTTCTTTAATATAATTAGATATTAATTCTGAATTTGATTCTTTAGATATTAAATTGGTTTTGATAGAATTATAGAAGGATCTCCTAATTCAGAAGATAATCAATCAAAGATTAAATCAAATGTAACTATATAAGTTTTATTATAATCTAAATTATCTAAGAAATAATTAACTCCATTATCAATATTTCTATCAAATAAAAAAGTAATAGATGGATCTCTTATAAAAAATATACTATTTTGATCTTCTTCGATTATATCCTCAAATAAAGTAATTTTATTAATAGATAGAGGTATAATAAAAGCTAATTTATATAAACTATCGTAAAATATATTAATATTTAAGAATATAATATATAATAAGAAAAATAAAGATAACACTTGAATAATTCTAATTCAGATGTTGTGAAGATCTTGAATTAAAATCATTGTTGTCATAAATAAATTTATAGTTCAAACTAAAATTGCAAGAACACCAAATAAACCGGATATATGATAAATTATATTTAAAATTATCATAATTAAAATTATTACAATCATTTTTAATACAAAATAAAAGATTGTATATTAATATCATAATTTTAATGAACATAATTCTTTTTAATTTAGCCCCTGTTATATAAAAAGGAAATAATGATAAATGGTTTTATCATTATTTCCTTTAAAGCATATATTTATATTTTATTAAATATATACCCACTTTAATTAAAATGTGTTATGTTCGTTAAAATTAATTTTAACTTGCTTAAATTTAAATATTAAAACTCCTTCTAATTCACTAATATTATATAAATTATATGTATTATTAATTTTATTATTAATAAATTCATTTATTAATTTAATATTACTATTAGAAGTAATTAAGATTTGTTGACTTAGAACAATATAAGGTTCATCTGGTCTATCATTAGCTGAAATATATGGAATTAAAGTATAAATTTTACCATCTTCTAAATTATCTAAGAATTGATATAATTTACTATTTGTAATTTCAGAAATTTTTCAATAATTGAATCTTCCATATAAATTAATTTTAATTCTTTTGTCTAAATCTTTTAAATAAGTAATTTCTTTAGTAGAAATAATATCAAACATTTTAGTTTGCATTTCTTTAACTTTATCTTGAAAAGTCATTTTGTATTTATTTGTATTTGTAAGTAATGTTGTACTATTTATTTTATATTGATGGCTTAAGAGCTAATATGTCTTTATTATAATTAAATAATAAGAAAGGATTATAAATTTAAACTATATTTTTAGATAATTTTCTAGGTGAATCAGTTATTGTACCTATATCGATACTTGCATTAGATGTAGGGAAAATTTTACTTTGATATTCAGAAATTCATTCTCTAAAGTAATATAAATTTTCTTTCATTCCATTTAACATTTCTAAATTATTTGCTGGTTCAGATTTAATATAATTATAAACATCAATTTCAGTATTATATTCATTTACTAGATAAGCAAAATAATCTGCTAAATCTATATCTAAATCAATTTCAGAATTTAATGAACTTTCAACGAAATTAATTTTTTCATTAACTTCATTTGATAATCTTTTTTTTTCAATTCTGTTTAATAAAATTAGAAAAAGTAGATATTGTATTTATACTAGAACTAGATGAAGAAGAACTAGATGAAGCATTACTATCAGAAATAGAAGCAGGAGTTACTGTTTTATCTGAATCTGGACTTGAAATTTCACTTCAAGAATCTTGAGCTTTATTATTTAAATCTTCTAGTGAAGGAGAAGTTAAAACTGATTTAGGTTTATTTAGATCTTCAATTTTAACACTAGAAGAAGTAGCTTGAAGATTTTCTACATTATCTACTTCAATAGTTTTATAAAATTTATCTCTTAAACTAGATTTAAATGTAGAAATATCTTTACTTTTTATATCTTCTACACTAGAACTTCAAGACCTTAAAATAGGATTATTAATATTTGCAGGATTATTAATATTTGTAGGAGTACTATCATCGTCACTACCACCACTACTAAAAGATTTAATTCATTCTAATAATGATTCACCTTCATATTTTAGTGTATCTCAATAATATCAAGATAAACAAGATAAAAAAATTACACTTCCAATAATAAAGTAATTTTTATAATTAGATTTATTTGATTCATCTATTTTAGTTAATTCTTCATTACTTAAAATTTCTAAATCATCTACTTTTGTTTTTTCAGAATCTCTATTAATTCATTCAATAATTCTGCTGTTTCTTTGGCTATTTGTTTGATTTTCATTTGAGTTTTGGTTAATCTCACTCATTCTGGAGGGAATATCTTCTTTTGTTTTAGTAATTATATCTGGTGTAGAAAATAATTGGCTATATCATCTATAAATTGAAGTATCTTTAATTCAAGAAATAACATCTCAAGAATAGATATCAATTATAGATATACCTAATAATGTATTACCAATTATAGCAAATATATGTCAGAATTTTGTAATTAAAGAATATTTTCTAATTCATTTAATTAAGAAACCAATTAAAGTTATTTTAATAATTAAACTTTTAAATAATAATATCTTATCTATTATTTTTAAAATTGAATGATATTTAGATGGAGATTGAGTTTGATTAGAATTTTGATTATCTAATATTTTATATTTATTTATTAATTCAGCTTTAGTGAATTTATTTAAGTTTTTCATTTATGTAATTTTATAATTTTATTTTCTTAGCGAGCTAAACGAATTAAATTATTATTTATTTAATAAAAGAGATTATTAAATATTTATAAATTAGATAGTTTTAAAATAAATCATTTCTTTAAAAGAATAATAATATATAAAAATTCTATAGATAGTTTTAAAATAAATCATTTCTGTAAAAGAAATAATAATATCAAAATTATCAAATATATCTTGAAGATTTTGAGAGAAATCATTCTCAGGATCTAATAATTCTGCTTGATATTGATCGTATTGTTCTTTAGGGAATATCTTCTTTTAAATAGACCTCTAATTCTCCTTCATTGTCTAATAAATCTTGAACTTCTTTATTTTGTTCAGGAGTTATTTTTAGAGGTAAATTAGGAGTTTCTAATTCTCCTTTATTCTCTAATAAAACTTGAACTTCTTTCAATTGTTCAAGATTTAAATTAAAAGTTTGAGGAGAATTAGGAGTTTCAATTATTGTAGAATAAAAATAAGATTTTATTACTAAATAACTAATTAAACCAACTGTAGTTGGGAATAAACCATAGATAACATAATTATTATCTATTAAATTATTAAATATTGTCATTAAATTGTTTTATTTTATTTTGTTTTTAAATTATTACGAGTGTGAGATTAAATATTTTACTTAAATATATATTATTACAATATATATTTGATTTATATCACCTATTACAAAATCTCCCTCCACAAATACGCCTTAATACTTAAATGAACTTAAGCATACTGAAATATTAAGTTGATATATATACTTTTATAGAAAGGGGATAAATTATTAAAAAGAAGTAAATGACAAAATCTACTTGAACCAAATTAAAATAAATTAATTTGATTGTATTTTACTAATACATATGGAGCTCCTTTATTTAATCTTAATTGTAAAATTAAATCATAGTTTAAATCTAGATTTTCATCTGCTAAACTAATTTGATTTAATAAAAATTTAGAAATTAAAACAGGATTACTATTTTTAGTAACTAAAATTGGTTTAGATAATGTAATAACAGGAATATCAACGTCTTCATTTTCAGAACATTCAGACATATGAAGTTCAAATGTTAAAACGTAAACTATATCAATTTCTAATTGATCTAAAAATTGTTTTACTTCTTTGAAATCAGTAAAAAATAAATGATAAAAGATAAAATCAGCAAATACAAAGAAATTATTTGGTATTAATTGATTTAAATAGGTAATTTTATTTATAGACATTATATTAAATTTAAAATTAAATAATAAAAGTTTATAAAAAGAATGATTACTATGAAAGATAATGAGATTAATTGAATTAATCTAGATAAAATATTATTTGGATCAATTATTAAATTAAAAGTTGAGGCTATAAAATTAATAATTGCTAAAATAAGTGGAATTACTATATATATTCCTGATATATTATAAATAATTAATATTATAATTAATAATAAAATTATTATATTCATTGTTGTAAAAACAATTTAACCCTTTGGGACTTGTATTAAATGTCTATCATTAGTATTAAATATTTATTATATTAAATCTATTTGATAGTTGATAATTACTAAAAAACAAAATTTTAGTTTATCTAAAGTATTCTCTTTTGGATTCTAACCAAAATCTCCCTTTAAATTAATAAAAGGTTATTCTAACATTGAACTAAGAGAATTTATTTAAGTTTTTCATTTTGTAATTTTATAATTGTTTTCTTAATAAACTAAACTGAATATTGTTTTCTTAATAAACTAAACTTAATATTATTATTTATTTAACTATAAAAGAAATAGTAAAAATATATAGATAGTTTTAAATCACAAAATTATTTTAACTATTTTCAATTTATTTTCATGGTTCATCTAAGCTTAATTTGATATTTATTTATTTTTATTTTAACTAAAATTTAAATAAATCTTTTAACATTTTCTAATTACAATGGGGATAATTTATGTAAAAGAGTTATTGCTTATTTAATATCTTTTCTTTTGTCAATTTTATATGATTTTGTTCCTATTAGTTTATTTTTATAAATTAATTTTCTTTTATTTTCAGTAACTTTTAATGTATAAACTTGATTTAATATATTAATTTGGCCTTCTGATAGATTTCTAAATCATTTAGTTTGAGATTTTTGTAAAAAAGCATCTTTATAAAGTAAAGATTCAAAATCATTTTGTTTTAATTAATTCTATTTCATGTTTTAAACCTTTACGAGCAATTCTTTTGTTTTAATACATTTACCTTTTAAGAAAATACATCATAAAAGAGTAATAAATAAGCGAACATGTTGAAATTGGTAAACAATCTCTTCTTAAGCAGGAGTGGAAGTAATTCCTTAAGAGTTCAAGTCTCTTTGTTCGTATACGTTTTACAATAATAGTGTTCAATAAATATAATTTTATTATATTTAGACAGTTTAGTGTAACGGTTTGCACGCTAATCTCATTAGTTAGTAGAAGGGTTCAATTCCCATTCTGTCTTAATTTTTATAAATTAATTTAAAATATATTATCAAAATATCTAATAAAATATTTATTTGTTTTAATCAATTAATTCAATAAATATAATTTAAAAATTTAATTGTTCTCTAATTGATTCAATTGAAATTTTATAAATTAGTAATTTTGTTTTAATAAGGTCTTTTAGTATAAAGGTCGTACAGCTACCCTTCAAGTTGCTAGTGTCAGTTCGAATCTGATAAAGGCTATGTTTTTTATATATATTTTAGAAAATAAAAGTAAAATATAATATATAATAATTAAACAAATAAAAATTAATACTTTTTATTATATTATTAATTCAATTAATATATAAATTCATTTAATAAATATATATTTAACTTAATAGAAGTATATAAATTTTAAATAAATAACTTAATTATATAAATTATTTAAATAATATTTAAATAAAATTTATATTAAATATTGTTAATCGTTATTAAATTTTAAATATAAATTTAATACTAATTTTAGATACCAATAAAAAAATAAAACATTAAAATGTTACATAATTATAATTTAATTATAAATTCTCCATTAGAACAATTTGAAGTAAGTAGTTTAATAAGTGTAATAGCACCTATATTTGGATATATAAATATAAGTTTAAGTAATTTAGGATTATATTCTATATTAATATTATTTATAATATTAAGTTTACATATAATAAGTAATAATGAAAATAAAATATTACCCTCAAAATGAAGTATAGCTATAGAAAGTATATTTACAACAATTAATACAATGGTAAGAGAACAATTAGGTAAAGAAATTTATTTACCATTTATTTATTCATTATTTTTCTTTATATTAATAAGTAATTTAATAGGTAATATACCTTATTCATATACTATAACAACTTCTGTAATAGTAACTATTGGATTATCATTTACAATATTAACAGGTGTAACTATACTTGGATTATACATTCATAAATTACATTTTTTCTCATATTTTGTACCATCTGGAACTCCTTTAGCTTTAGTACCATTATTAGTTTTAATAGAAACTGTATCATATTTAGCTAGAGCTTTATCTTTAGGTATAAGATTATTTGCTAATTTAGTGGCTGGACACACACTATTAAAAATAGTATCTACTTTCCTATATGGAATGTTTAATGCTGGAATATTAACAGCTATTATTACATTAATACCCTTTGTTATATTCTTAGGTCTATGTGGATTAGAATTAGCTGTATCTGTGATTCAAGCTTATGTGTTTACTATATTAACTTGTTCATATATCAAAGATGCATTATATTTGCACTAATTATAATATTGTACTATATTTTCTTATTCTCTTTTCACAACAAAATTAATAGTAATAAAATTAACTTCAATTTTGTTATTAATAATTGTTTACCCCCTTCAAGAGTAAGATCTTTAATAAGAAATAATTGTAAAAGGGATTTAAATTATTCAATTAATAAACTTCATCACCATCATTATTCTACTAAAGCTTCAAATATAGATAATAATAAACCTATCTTAATAAATAGTAAAGAAATAATAAATAATTATGAGGATGTTAAATTACCAATTGAAGTTTTAAACTCTAAATATTCCTTTTCTCCTTGATTTATTATAGGGTTTGTTGAAGCAGAAGGTAATTTTGACATATCACTTAGTAGTAATCCTAGAATATTACCTAAATTTAGATTTAGAATAACTTCAAAATATCTAGATATTGTTCTTCTATGCGCTTTAAAAAATTATTTTGGATCAGGATCTATATTTTTAAGAAAAGATACTCAAGTATTTACTTTAGAAATATCTAGTCAAAAAGTTATAGACAATAAAATTATTCCATTATTTGATTTATATCCTTTAAAAGGAACAAAATTTTATGATTACATTAATTGAAGAGATGGGTTTAAAGACTTTTTATTAAATAAAGATTTAGAATCTAGAGCTTCTTTAATTAAAAGAATAAGCGAAAGAAAATTAAATCTTAATAGAATGAAACAAGAAATTAAATTACCAACTGAACATTTAAATAATTTTAATGCTTATTATATTTCAGGATTTGTGTCTGGAGATGGTTCTTTCTCTGTAGTAACTGGACCTAATAGTTTTCATTCTGGTTTTGGACAAACAGTATTCTTAATAACTCAACATATTAATAATAAATTATTGTTAGAACATATAATGAAATATTTTAATATCGGATATTTAGGATTTAGTAAAACTAGACCCAATGAAATAAATTACAAAGTTTCAAGAAAAGAAGATTTAATCAAATATATTATTCCTTTCTTTGAAATTTATCCTACTTTAGGAATACACTCTATTTCATTTATAAAATGAAAAAATATAATTAATTATATTCTTGAAAGTAAAGAAAACACGAAAAGAGAAAGTAGAAAAATTTATAATAGTACAATATTAATACCTAATATTAGATCCTATTGACTTTACAACCATAATTATTTTATAAATAATGATTTATCAATAAATAAAGAAGAATTAAAATCAATAAAATAAATTAATTTAATTTTTATTACCCCCTTTTTATAAAAGTATTAGATCGATTCTATTAAATTATTCAGCAAATTATGGTTAATGAAGAATAATTTCTTCGTAGGAAATTCTGAATTCTTATTTAAATTAAAAGAGATAATAAAGATATATATAATATTCTCTTAGTTCAACGTTAGAACTGTAATTTTGAATTACTAATTTTGGTTTAACTCCAAAAAGAGAATATTCTTTTTACAAGGATGGTGTATATTATTTAAAGATTTTTTTCATTTAGAATTAAATCACGTATTTTAAGCAAGAGCCTTAGAATATTGTTCAGACGCCGTCAATAATTTCAAATTTTCAAATGACAAACTTAAATTATTTAATGGATAATGGTTATATTTTTTATGGTTTAGGTTCTGTAATGGTTGGATACATGAGTTACAAATTTATTTCTTCTTTTTATAATTCATATTATATTGATAAAGGAGTACAAACTGATGTATGAGAAGATTATAGTGACAGAGCTAGTCAAATATTACAAACTAGTCCTATTACAGATAATACTATAACACCTGGAATATCTCCAACAGACTATGTAAACTCTGGAGCTCAAGTAATATTAGATACAATTGAAATAGGAACTCAAACTATAATTGATAATGGTACAAATGTAAGTACAGTAACAACTGTATTACCAATTCCTCCGGTAAACATAGAAATGATTCCTAATCCAGATATAATTAATAAAATAAATAATATTGCTGATAATACTGATGTATGATTTACTTATATGGATAAAGCTTCAGCTTTAGCAGATATGTTAGGCTTAGCTTTTATGTAGGATTATTATCTTTATTAAATAATTTACCCTCTTTAAATAATTTATTTACATTAAAATTATTATTTTTGTAACTATTTTGTTACTCAATCAATGTCTCATTTTAATTGTTTATAATGCAGAGACAGTTCTCTAATAATTTGAGATCCAATGTTTTTTATATTTTTCACAATGTTTTTAAATTATTCAATTTATATTATTTTAACAATTAATGAATTTATTAATTCAGTTTTACTTTATTTGTCTAACTATTTATTTTTTGAAGGAATCGCTATAATTTCAATTGTTTGATTAGCTTCTAGCTCTAGAGCAACTAAAATTTTAGATATTGGTTCTAAAGTGATAGGTAGTGCTGCAGGTAGTACTTTTTTATACAATTATTGAGTTAAAGGTTCATCTTCTACTCCAAATAGTGAAGACAATGATAAAAATAAAAAAGATAGAAGAGAAGATAAAAATAAACAAATTACAGATCAAGGTTCCAATGAAAAATAATACAAGACATTCTTTTTTGTTTACTTGAATATTAACTAATTTAGATATTAATGTTAATAGTTCCGATTCTGATATTACCCAATTAGCTTATGGAGTCTTTTTATTAAGTTTAATAGCTATTCTTTGTTTCTTAAATATAATGGGTTACTTGTTAGCCTTTTATTTAATTCAAAAAAGTGATTATGAAATAAAATATCCTAAGTTAGCTGGATTTGTTAATTACTATAAAAAAGTTAATTTTATATTTTTAATAATCGAAGTTCTATTATGTTTATTTTGTCTAACTATTTTAGTTTTATTTTCTTTTTTAATCATCTTTAAATAGATTATTTTATATAGTTATCCCCTTTCCAAGAAAATTCTTTATAAAAGAGTAGGCAACTCATTAATTAAATAAATATTTAAATAATTGTTTTGTCTATAACTAACCCTTAAATTAATAATACAATTATTTAATATAAAATAATTATAATGTACATGATTTACTTGCTTTAAACATATCAAGCTTAGGCTAGAGTAAGTAAATTAAAGATTTGGCTACAGTAATTACTAATTTATTATCAGCTGTACCTTTTTTTGGACAAGATTTAGTAGAATTAATATGAGGTGGATTTAGTGTAAGTAATGCTACATTAAATAGATTTTTCTCTCTTCAGGTCATTCTTTATTAAAAATATTATCTACTTTCTTATATCAAATGTTTAGTAGTAGTTTTATTATAGCTATATTCACTTTAATTCCATTTGCATTCTTTTTAGCATTATGTGGATTAGAAGTAGCTGTATCTATTATTCAAGCTTATGTATTTGTATTATTAGTAATATCTTATATTAAAGATGCTATCTATTTACATTAATTATTTTTAATTATAATTTAATCTTAATTATAATTTATTAATAAATATTAGTAATTATTTCAATAATAGCCAATATTACAAATTTTAATAAAATTATTTTATTATTAAATAATTATTTATTATTAAATAAACAGTTCATTTAATTAATTTACCCCCTATTTTATTATATAATTATTATTATAAATAGAGTTTTAAGAGTTATAAATAAGGAATAGTTTACATTGGAAAGTTAAAACGATTGCTAATTGTTCGGGTTATCCCTTAGGTGTTCGACTCACCTCTATTCCGTAAAAATATAAATTTGTTTTTTAAAATTTTTGTTAAATAAAAAAAATCAAAAATAGATGAGTAAATATGAAAAGTGAGGAATGTTGTATGGATTGACGACTTTATTCAACTAATGCTAAAGAAATTGGAACTCTTTACTTAGTATTTGCAATATTTGCAGGTATGATAGCTACAGGATTTTCAGTTTTAATTAGATTAGAATTATCTTCACCAGGAGTTCAATTTCTTCAAGGAGATCATCAATTATTTAATGTAATTATAACTGCTCACGGAATATTAATGTTATTCTTTATGGTTATGCCAGCATTTATAGGAGGTTTTGGTAATTATTTTTTACCAATTCATATAGGAGCTCCTGATATGGCTTTTCCAAGATTAAATAATATAAGTTTCTGATTATTACCACCTTCATTAATTTTATTATTACTTAGTGCATTAGTAGAAAATGGAGCAGGAACTGGATGAACAATTTATCCACCATTATCAGGAATTCAATCTCATTCAGGTGGTTCTGTTGATTTAGCTATTTTTAGTTTACATTTAACAGGAATATCTTCATTATTAGGAGCTATTAATTTCATTACTACAGTTTTAAATATGAGAACAAATGGTATGAGTTTACATAAATTACCATTATTTGTTTGAAGTATATTTGTAACTGCTATTTTATTATTATTAGCTTTACCAGTTTTAGCAGGTGGAATAACTATGTTATTAACAGATAGAAACTTTAATACTAGTTTTTACGATCCAGCTGGAGGAGGAGATCCAATATTATTCCAACATTTATTTTGATTCTTTGGACATCCTGAAGTATATATATTAATTATACCTGGATTTGGTGTAATTAGTCAAGTAATTTCTACATTCTCAGGAAAACCTATTTTTGGTTATTTAGGAATGGTATATGCTATGTTTTCTATTGGAATATTAGGATTTTTAGTATGATCTCACCATATGTTCAGTGTAGGATTAGATGTAGATACAAGAGCTTATTTCACAGCAGCTACAATGGTAATTGCTGTACCAACTGGAATTAAAATATTCTCTTGAATTGCGACATTGTATGGAGGTAGTGTAAGATTAACAACACCTTTATTATTTACATTAGGATTTTTAGCTTTATTTACAATTGGAGGTGTAACAGGAGTAGTTTTAGCTAATGCTTCATTAGATTTAGCATTACATGATACTTATTATGTAGTAGCTCATTTCCATTATGTATTATCAATGGGAGCTGTATTTGCAATATTTGCAGGTTTTTATTTCTGAGTATCTAAAATTACAGGTAAATCATATAATGAATTATTAGGAAAAATTCATTTTTGAACTTTATTTATAGGAGTAAATACTACTTTCTTCCCTCAACACTTTTTAGGTTTAGCAGGTATGCCTAGAAGAATACCAGATTATCCTGATGCCTTTAGTGGTTGAAATCAAATTTCAAGTTTTGGATCTTTAATTTCAATTATGGCTACTGTATTATTTGGTTATATTATTTATGATTTATTTGCTAATGGAAGTTCAGTAAATACTAATCCTTGAAATATACCTTCTTATTTCACATCTTCAGAACAATTTAAAAATGAAACAGATACAGCTACAACTTTAGAATGAACATTACAAAGCCCTATCCCATTACATGCTTTCAAAATGTTACCTGTTCAATCTTAAATTGAGAAATTAGAAATATATTAATTTATTTTTAATTTAAAACTTTTTATTTATTATTAAATAAATAGTTCATTTAATTAATTTACCCCCTTTTTATAATATAATTATAATTATTTTGTTTTATTTAAAAGAATTATATAAAAAGACTGTAGCATAATTGGTAATGCAGTTCGCTCATAATGGATATTATAAGGGTTCAAACCCCTTCGGTCTTAATTAAAAAAGAATTAACTGAATTAATCCTCTAAAATTAATTAATAAATATGAAATTTTCATATAATACTTTAATAATAAAATAATATATATTTTATTAACAATTAATAATTGAATGTAATTCAATATAATTATAGATAAAACAAACCTTGAGAGTCTCCTCTCATAAGGATGTATCTTAATTATAATAATAAATTTATTATAATATTAAAAATAAGAAAAAAGAAGAGGTAAATAGAAATATTATAGTTATAAAGGGTACTTGGTCGAGTCTGGTTTATGGCGCTCGTTTTGAAAACGAGTACTTGATAAAAGTCGTGAGTTCAAATCTCACAGTGTCCGATAAAAATATATTTAAAAGAAGAGGAAAATTTTATAATCTCAAGATATAAAATATATTTTGTTTGTTTATTTAAGAAATCTTTTAAAATATAAATAAAAATCTATTTAAAATTAAATAGACACTTTAGTTGAAAATATCGAATAAATTTATATAATTATTAATGCTTAGTTTATTATTATTAATACCTATAATAGGTAGTTTATTATTATTAACAATACCAGAAAATTCAATAGAAAATAAAATAAGAATGAAAAGAATAACTTTAATAAGTATGATAATAAATTTTTTAATATCAATATATATTTGATTAGAATTTGATTCAAGTACTAGTCAATATCAATTTGTATATGAATTTATAGATTTAAGTTATTGTCATTTAAATATAGGTATAGATGGAATATCATTATTTTTTGTATTATTAACTACATTTATAAGTCCTATAGCTATATTATCTAATTATAATAATATAAATAATAATTTAAAATACTTTTTAATATCATTTTTATTATTAGAAACCTTACAAATAGGAGTATTTATAGTATTAGATTTAATATTATTCTATATATTTTTTGAAAGTGTATTACCAATATTATTTTTAATAATTATAATATATGGTTCTGGAGAAGCTAGAATAAGATCAGCTTTATTATTATTTTTATATACTTTAGCAGGATCTTTATTTATGTTACTAGCTATACTTCAAATATATAGTTATGTAGGATCAACAGATTTTCAAATTATATCTTTATCAGATATAAATTTAGAAAGTCAAAAAATTTTATGATTAGGTTTCTTTATAGCTTTTGCAGTAAAAACTCCATTATGACCTTTAACAGGTTGATTATATAGAGCTCATGCTGATAGTCCTTTAGCAGGATCTATATTATTAGCAGCTACAATATTAAAATTTGCTACTTATGGTTATTTAAGAGTTTTAATTAATTTTTTACCTGATGCTACTAATTATTTTTCACCTTTAATTCAAACTATTGCAATTATAACTTTAATTTATGCTTCATTAGCTACAATCATTCAACAAGATACTAAAGCTTTAATTGCTTATTCAAGTATTGCACATATGAGTGTAGTTATTTTAGGTTTATTTTCTAATACAATTCAAGGGATTGAAGGAGCAATATTATTAGCATTAGCTCATGGATTTGTATCTCCTGCTTTATTTATTTGTGTAGGAGGTGTAATTTATGATAGAACAGGAACTAGAATAATTCATTATGTAAGAGGATTAGTAACTTATATGCCTGTATTTACTATATTATTTTTCATTTTTACATTAAGTAATACTGGTATACCATTAACTTTAAATTTCTTAGGTGAACAATTATCTTTAATTGGTATATGAGAAAGAAGCCCTATAATAGCTGCATTAGGTGCTACAGGTATTGTTTTATCTGCTATTTATTCTATTTATTTATATAATAGAATTTCTTATGGTATTTATTCTCCTCATTTAAAACCTATTAAAGATATTTCAAGAAGAGAATTTAATTTATTAATAACTTTATTATTACCTACTGTTTTATTAGGTATATTCCCTAATGTTATTTTAAATGGTTTACATTTTTCTATTTCTTCTTTACTTTATAATATTTAATTTTTATTTATTATTAAATAAATAGTTCATTTAATTAATTTACCCCCTTTTTATAAAAGAGAAGTCACAGTAGTATAGAAGCCCTATATGTTTATAAAAACGCTTTGTTTTTAAATTTATATTGAATTTTAAAAGAATAATTAACTTAAATATTTAGTAAGTTAATATTAATTAAGTATATTTAAAAATATATTTAATTCTTTAGTTAATTCAACGAAATTATCTGCATGTATTTCACATAAAGCATTTATAATTTCTCATGACATAATTTGCATTTTGATTTATTGTATTATTTTATTATTATAAAAATAAAAGTTTATAGTAGCTACATTGGTTAAGATTAATGAAACGGGGATAATAATTTAAATGAGAAGAATTTTGTTTATTCTTCTACAGGTATAGGAATCATTAAAACTTCTTTTGCAGGTAATTTAGAAGATCCTGCTTTAGGAGTAGTAGGAGATTCAATTCATTTATCTAAATTGATATCAGAATAATCTACAGTTTTTCCTTTAGCTTGAGTTCTAACTTGTTCTAAATTATATAATTCTTCATTAACTTCTATTTCTTTAAAATAATGTCCATATTCTTCAGGATAGTCTAATAAATCAGGGTTATTACTTTCTATATTTTCAGAAGAACCTGGTTTTCTTTTTCTAAAGATATTTAAAGATAATAAAGGTTTTATATCGTCTCAGAAAAATCATCCTAAACCAGCTAATACAATTAAACTAAATAAAATACCAAAATTTTTATAATATGGGGATAAAAGAGTTAATAGTAGGTAATAAGGTCCATTTTCATAAAAACAAAACAAGTATTTCGATCTAGAGTCATATTTATTTTTTAAAAATTTATTTTCTTTTGTTATCTGTAACTTTTAAAGTATAAAGTTGTTCTATAACAGAAATATTACCTTCTTCAATATGTTTTCTTCATTTAATTTGAGTTTTTTTGTAAGATAGTATCTTTATATAATAAATTTGTAAAATCATCTAAAGTTAAGTTTATATTGTGAGATAAACCTTTTACTTTATAAATAACTTTACCATCTTCAGTTTCTAAATAGTATACTTTAGGTGCAAGGAAAATAGCTTTTTTAAGTATATTTTCTAGTTTCATTTTACCTAAAATTTTATCATTTACTAAGTCTACTGGTAATGGTTTATCTATATAAATACTATCTGTATCAGTATAATATAAATTATAATCTGAGTTATTTTTGAATTGAGACATATGGATTCTAGCATAAGCTGTAATAGCAGAAGCTATTGCAATTGAAACATTATGAGTTTCTTTATGTCCGTCTAACAATGTATTGAGTAGGTATTAAAGTCCCAAATTAAAAACAACAAACCTTCGTGAGGTTTCTAGCACATTTGATATACCATATTTATAAAATTAATAAAAAAGCGCTTTTTTGTAAATTTACTAATTTTTAGTTTTTAAGGTAACAAAATTTTTATATTCATTAATTATTTGTCTATTATTTCTTTGATTTGTTTAATTACTTGTTTCATTTGATGTTGAGCTTGAATTATTCGTTCTCAGTTTTTGATTGAAATTCACTACTTTTTTCTAATTCTTCTACTTTTTCAATTTTATTTTCTAATTTTTCAATTTTATTTTCTACTTTTTCTAATTTATTTTCTAATTTATTTTCTAATATACTATTAAATTAGCCCCTTTAATTTCTTCAGAATATTTCAAGATTAGTTCTCTAATGGTTTAGATTAGAAATTTTGTAATTTTCTATTTAAGTTCAATTCTTACTAATTCTATTTAAAGAGTTAATAACTGAATGGTTTCAGTTAAGAATCTCCTAAATTCTTAATTTTTGTTCGAATCCCTTTAGCTCTTAAAGAGTTAAAGCGGCTTTCATTTTGTAATTTAAATTACAACAAAAACAAAACAAAAATCGAAATTTAACAGATTTTCGAATAAAATGTATAATTATAATTTTGATTATTTACCTAAAATTCTTAAAACAAATCGGATTTTAATTTAGGTTAAAAATTAAAGCCACTTTATTATAAAAGAATTAATATAAAGAGCGTAGTATTAACGGTTAGTATGACGATCTTCAAAATCATTGGTAGGTGTTCGAATCACCTCGCTCTTGTAAAATTATATAATAAAATTTCTAGAAATATTTTAATTCTGTATCTATAAAATCTATAAATATTAAATGTTCTTCACATAAATTATTTAAAATGATTCAATCTAAAATTACTGTTTCCATTATTTTAATTTAAATAAATTATATTTATTAATTAAAGAGAAGAAAGGAGTCTGTAAATGTCATCAAATAGGCATGCATGCATCAAAAATAAAGAAAGAAAGAAAGGAGTTTAACTAGTAAAATAAAATAGGGGGTAAATTAAATGTTAATGATTAACTAAATAATATTAAAGTTAATAAATTATTTCTAAGAATAATTTTAATTCATCAATATATTCTAAATGATTAATACAAATATTATTTAAAATATCTCAAGGTATTATCGGTAAATTTTCCATTGATTTAAATTTCAAATTTGGTATCTAAAATTAGTGCTAGATTTTTGTCTTTACAAGACTAAAGCTAACAACGAAGACTGATATATTAGTTAAATAATCTATTTTAATTAAATAAGTAACAATTAAAGTCTTTTAACCACCACACCACACCCACTAATTTTGTAATATAAATATTTTAAAATAAAAATTTATCTATAAAATTTAAGGGATCTTAGCTTAATTGGTAGAGTTTCTAATTGTCATTTAGAAGAGTTCCAGTTCGAATCTGGAAGGTCTCGTTTAATATTCTCATTTAAAAGACTTAATAATTACATAATAATATATAATCTTAAAATAAATAAAAAAAGTTATATAATAAATTATTAAACCATATTTATTTTAGTTTATATTTAATAAAATAAATAAATAAATTTATATATTAAAAATAAACATAAAATAATTGTCTTCGTTATTAAAATTATTTATAATAATTTTAGTACAAATTTTAGAAACAAACAAATAATTTAAAAAATGAAAACTAATAATATAAATAAATCATTAATTAATCTAAATATAAATAATATAAGTTTAATATTAATATTTTGCTACTTAATATTAATTTATTATATTAATATATTAATATTTTTAATAACCTTTTTAATATTTAAAATAATATTAAAACATAATAATTTTATTAATAGTATATCTTGAATAAAAATAGTATTTATAAGTATAATAATATATTATTATTTTAATATATATTTAATAAATAATATTATTTATATGGATAGCACTGAATATTTAATATTATATAATAATATTTACATAAAAGGTTTAAATTCTTTAGTTGAAAATTATAGTGAATTAATAGCTTATGCTGTAGGAGTTAAATTATCTAGTATATATTTAAAATTATCACCTGTTGATCCTACATTTTATTTTCATTTTGGTTTAGGAGTAGGTCCCACTTTAGATTTAACAGTTCACCAAGAATCATATATTTCACCTACAGATTCTAATTTTAAAAATTATGTTTTATTAACAGTTGAAAAAGCTGAAGATCATATAAATTTACTTAAAGATATGGTACCTTTTCATCATAAACATTATAAAACATCAAAAATGACTAATATAGAAAATAATACTACAGTTATTAGTGGAGATGCTCCAACTAATATTAATGTTGTGAATATTCATTGTTCTTTAGAATCTAGCGATTTATATGTGAATTTTTTTAATAATTTTGAAAATTATGTATTTAATATTTCATATAATTTTTATATTATTTTTATAAGTATTTATTTTATTTTATTTATTATTAAATTTATTAATTATATTAAATTTATTTTATTTATTAAAAATATTTAATTTTATAAATATATTTATTTTATTATAAAATAAAAAAAGAATTTATTATAATATTAAAACATATTGTTATTTATTTTTGTTTTGTTAATTACCCCCTATTATAATTATCAAAAATATAAAAGAAACAGTTTATTTAATAAAATGTTTTAATTAATTACAAAATTATTTACTTAAAATTTAAATTAAATATAAACGAGTATAGTTAAGTTGGTATAACCTCTACCTTCCAAGTAGTTGTCATCAGTTCGAATCTGATTACTCGTAAATATATATTATATTTATAATATAAATTAGACACTATTATATAATTATTCAAAATAAAAAAATGTTAGCAGCAGCAAAATACATTGGTGCAGGTTTAGCTTGCTCAGGATTAATTGGAGCTGGAGCAGGGATTGGTTTAATCTTCTCTTCATTAATCGCTTCAACAGCTAGAAATCCTCAAATAAGAGGACAATTATTCAGCTTTGCAATTTTAGGATTCGCTTTAGCTGAAGCTACAGGATTATTCTCTTTAATGATTGCTTTCTTATTATTATATTCTTAATTTTTTATATTTTAAGAATTATTTAATAATTTTAACAATTAAATTAAATAATTATCCTTTTGAATTAATTTAATTATTTATTTATTATTTTAATTCAATATTTACTTTAAATTGAGTAGATATTTTTAGTTGTCATTTACCCCCCTTTAAATGTTTATATAAATATTTATTTTAACATATATTTATATGTTTATTTTTAATATTTAATTAAATATTTATATAAATTTAATAAAAATATAATACAATTAAAACAAAAACAATTATATTTTAAAGTAGAAAGTAATAATAATTAGATTAATTAATAATTATTTAATTATTTATTATTTATCTGAATAGATTTATATTTAAATAAAATAAATATAAAATCCTTAAATTAAATATTTAATTTAATCTTCATCACATTATTTATAAAATAAAAAAATAAAAATTTAAAAT
>Ga0066667_10000045_pt1 | contig 30815 bp, 31 predicted proteins | sample GraSoiAngelo_116_FD_133943 | JGI IMG/M metagenome (GOLD analysis project Ga0066667, IMG submission 133943) | Grasslands soil microbial communities from the Angelo Coastal Reserve, California, USA - 14_0903_16_30cm | ecosystem: Environmental > Terrestrial > Soil > Grasslands | place: USA...
CACCCGGGAAGTGAAAAAGTTAAACGGAATCAGTGCGAAGATGGCAATACCGAGACCGCAGGCTGTGGCAATGAGCGCCTCGGCGATACCGCCGGTGACGGCTTGCACCGCCAGCTCTTCGTTGCCGAGAAAGCTGAACGACCTAATAAGACCGGTAATCGTGCCCAACAGACCGAGCAACGGCGCCAAAGTTACGAGCGTGTCCATGACGACGAGGAATCGACCGGCGCGTTTGATCTCGATGCCCGCAGCGACCTGTAGTGCGCCCTGCAACGAGGTGTGTTGGTGATTGAGACCATTCCACATCATGCGCAAAACTGGATCACGCGATCCGCGGGAAAGCCGGGAAGCTTCAGCCGTATCACCGTGTTCAATCGCGGTGAACACCTTCTCGATGCGTTTCGGATCACGCCGGAACCAGCGGCCACCCCACCAAAAAATTCGCTCGATCACCACCGTGAGCCCGATGATCGATACAATCAAAATCGGCCACATGACCGGTCCGCCTTTGTGGAACTTGTCGATTAGCCAGTTACCGGCAAGGAAGCCGGTTTCGGCAGCGGGCGAAGCAGCAGGCGAGGCACTCGCAACGGCCGTCGCGGCAGGACTCTCGGCGCCGGGTTGTGCAGGGCTCAGTGTGGCGGTAACCGCCGCGCCCGGCGCCACAGGTTGTCCTGCAACTCCGGGTTGTCCAGGCGCTGCTGGCTGCTGCGCTGCAGGTTGCCCTGGTGGCACGTTTGTAGCTGGCGGCACGTTCGTAGCTGGCGACTGCGCCACCGCCGCAGGATTTGCGGGTGCCTGGGCCCCTGGACTCATAGCCGGGGCCTTAGCCGGAGCTTGTGCCGGCGGCGGAGATTGCGCGAGCGAAATCAGTGCAAACGCGAATGAGCATAGACAGGTGGCAAGTAGTGTTTTCATAATTGAAGCAGGAGTTTGATCTGACCAGATCGATTTCGATACAGGTTTTCTCTTATCGCAGACGACTTGGTTGCGAGTCGAGCAAAACTTTTCATTTTTTTCCGCGGTGCTTCCTTTCGAAAGGTCGCATCTTTGATTCGAAATATCTCTGCCGCGGGGACGTAGGCAAGTCTTTCAAATTGTCTTTGCCGAGTTTTCTTCAGAGTTGCGACCCAACGCGCTGCGCGATCACAACGCGGTTCCGCAGGTGCGGCCAATTGTCGATCGCTGCTTCCAATTGATCTCCGGCATGAATCGGTCCGACGCCAGAGGGCGTTCCAGTTAAAATCACATCGCCGGGCAAAAGCGTGAGCGACTGACTCGCGAATGAAACAATCTGCGCAACCGAATAGATCATTCGGCTCGTGCGCGTGCTCTGGCGCAGTTCACCATTCTGCCATAGCTCCAGCGAAACATCGGCAACATCGGCATCGGCATAAACGAACGGCCCAATCGGCGTGTAAGTGTCAAATGATTTGCAGCGGCCAAATTGCTTCTCGCTTTTTTGTAAATCCCGATCGCTGATATCGAGAGCAATTGTGTAACCGAAAACAAGATCGAGCGCGCGTTCCACAGCCACATTTTTCGCGGTCTTGCCAATCACGACGGCCACCTCCGCTTCGAAATCTGTTTGATGCTCGGGAAACGCAATTCCGATTGCACCGTTGTGCGGCAAGAGCGAGCTCGGAGCCTTAAACCAGATCAGCGGTGTGCCCAGCGGCGTCCGCTTCATCTCCGCGATGTGATCGGCATAATTCAATCCGACTGCGATTAATTTCGACGGCACGACTGGAAGGTCGATCTGCAAATCTGCGATCCGAAATACTTGGCCAGTGGGTTGAAGGTCGATCCAATACGGTTTTGCCAGCGCATGCACGTCCTCGCCACGCAGTTCGCCGTAGAAAAAACGATCGCCTGATCTGAATCCGCCAAACGTTCTCATAAACATGTTGTAGCGGCGGCTGTGCCAGCCGCCGACCCTTTAACGACGGCGCTTGGCACAAGCACCGCCACAATTATTTTGGTAGCACACCCACAAAATCACGGACAGGTTTTTGCCCCGGAATCGAGAACGCGCTGCCATCCTCCCGCGCAAACCAGAACGCGCTTGAGGAACCGCCATCGAGGTTCATCGCGCGTTCGATTCTCAAATCACCAGCGATTGGTGTTGTAGCAAGAATCATTGCCAGGTCCGCGAGCGAAGCTTCCGAGCAAACGCCGAGCAACGCGCGCTCGTGCGTTGCTGTCGCGGCAAACGTTCGCCGCGCCTGCTGCGAATCGTTCAAACCACGAACGCCGTGCGACGCATCGACTAGGAATGGACCGCACTGAATTGCAGCGGCGACTTTTTGAGCCCGTGAAAATTCACGGGCGGGCACGATTTGCACGCCGCGCGGCCATGCCAGCAGCACCCCGGTAATGAGGCGGGCGCGTCGCAGCGGCGCGATCATTTTCTCATTCACGATCCGCAACCCGATCGGCTCGAATTGTTCGTCGAAATAACCGCCATTCACTCCGGACAGGCATTTTTCGCGTGCCATGACGCTCGCGAGTGTTTGGCCGTCTGGATTATCGATCACCCGCAACGCGCATGATTTGGCGGAGAAAATTGCAACGTCGAAGTCGGCCCGCTGATCGGCAGCTGTGTTTTTCACAACAATGTGTCGATGCTCAATTCCTGCGCGACCGGGCTCCGATTCAGTCGAGAGAATTTTCCACTCTGCCTGCGCGCAGGTGGCAACGGCGAAGAAAAGGACAAGCGTCCTAAGCCTTGGCACCGTATTTGTCGATCAAACCTTGAAAGCGCGGATCGCTGCGCAGTGGGTCCCAAATCGGATTTACTTTCAAAGCCTGTGCGGTAACGGAGCTGGGTCGGCTTAATAATCCATCGAGGATTTCAATCGCGCGATCGTTGTCCCCCAGAATTGCGCAGACCTCAGCGACCCCGGTCCTAATTTCCGGGCCCCCAAATGCATCCTTAGCTTCAGGAAGCAGTTCAGTCGCGCGTTGCGCCTCTGCCAGCGCTGATTCCTTTTCGCCAAGGTACGCGAGCACTTTTGCCAACTGAACTTGGATTTCTGGGTTGTCGGGACTCCGCTTCAGTTCCTGCTCGAGGGCACTTTTCGCTTTCAGAAAAGCGGCTCGCGCTCCGCGCTCATCTTGGAGCGCTTTTCGTGCAAAGCCGATGTAATAATACTTGCTCCACAAGTGTCCTGGAAAAGCGGCGAGCTGGTCATCCGGCAGCTTCTCCGCTTCTTGCAATCCTTCTTGGTACTTGCGTTCCAGGAGAAAAATGTTCACTCGCGCGTTGGCGGCGTTGAGTTTTTCCTCCTTAGTCATCTGGGCCGATTTCAGAGCCTCAAGCGCTTTCTCTGCTACGCTGAAGTCGCCTTTCTCAAAGATCGCCAGTTTCGATTTGATCTCCAAAACGCCGAATGCCGTCGGATTCAAGGCGAGTGCGCGGTCGATCGTTTTGTTGGCCGCATCGAAGTTCCGCAGCACCTGGTAATTGTCAGCGAGATTTTGCAGCGGCCACGTGTCTTTCGGATTCAAACTGGCGGCCTTTTCAAGGTTCGCAGTCGATTCTGCCCATTTGCCCTGGCGGCGCTGGATCGCACCTAGAGCGAGATAAACTTCCGATTCGTTGGGCAACGCGCGCTGGGCGATTTCGAATTCTCTTAGAGCGGCGTCATAGTTGTTATCACCGTAATAATATGAGAATCCGACAGCGAGATGTGCCTCCGGCAGGTCCGGCTGCAATCGCAAAGCGCGTTCGGCGAGAGTCCGCGCTTTTTCGCGACGCTCCGGCGTGCGGTCAAAAGTGTGCACGAGCCAACTCTGCAACAGCGACAAGCGCGCAACGGCGAGCGCAAAATTGGGATCAAGCTGGATGGCTCGCTCGTAAAGCTGCTCGCTTTGTTTCAGTTTCTCGAAGTCCTCAACGGCACACGCGAGATTCTGCGCCTGGACAAATGCGAGATAGGCTTCGCCATTTTCTGTAGGCTTGCGCTCCATTTGCGCTTTTTCAGCGGGTGACAATTTGGCCTGGAGTTCGCCAGCTATTTTTTTTGCGAGATCAGTTTGGATCGCGAACACATCTGTTAGGTCACGGTCGTAATCTTCCGCCCAAAGGTGCTCGTCGTTCTCAGTGTTAATCAATTGCACGTTCACACGCACACGATTGCCAATGCGGCGAACGCTGCCTTCAAGAATGGTAGCCACACCCAGGGCCTTTCCGATTTCACGAACATTGGATGCCTTCCCTCGATAAGGCATGACCGAGGTGCGCGAAATTACTTTGAGGTCACCGATCTTCGACAAGTTGGTGAGCACGTCGTCCTGAATGCCGTCGGCGAAATAAACGTTCTCCTTGTCGTCGCTCAAACTCTCAAAGGGGAGGACGGCAATCGACTTGTCGATCTTGTGCGCCGAAGCGCGAGGCAATAGAAAAAATCCTGCTACGATCAAAACCAGCACGCTCGAGCCGGCGAGTAATAAGGTGTTACGGCGGCGGCGCCTGCGCACTTCGGTTTCGGCTCGCTTCAATCGCGGAGGGCTTGGATTGCCGAGCTCTGTTGTATAGAGATTGACGATGGAAATCGTTTCACCGTGCTTCACCTCGCATTCTCCGACGTCGTGCAGGTAGGGGCGCCATTCCGGATAGTGCTGTAAGTCTTCGGCGACGTGCTTTGAAAGCAGGATGTGCCCGGCATCTCCGCAATCCATCACCCGTTGCGCAATGTTGATTCCGGCTCCCGCAATATTTGCCCGCTCGTTGACGTCAGCGACCTCGTTGACCGGTCCGCTGTGAATGCCCATCCGGACTTGGAGTTCCGAATGATTCTTGAGGGCCTCACTAATCTCCAAAGCGCAACGCACCGGTTCTTCCGGGCTGTTGCGAAAGACCAACGCCATTCCGTCGCCAGTAGGTAAACGTATCAATCTACCTTCCGCTTCCGCCGAACGGAAATGTTCCGTCCCGCGGACGGCATCGTTGAGCTCACCAAGCAGCTCGCTCTGCTCGCTAATCAGCAAGCTGGAGTAGCTGACGATGTCGATGAACAAGACGTGCCCAATCTCGAGCCGGAGAGGGCGTTTAGATTCAGCGAGCATAAGGTAGACGAATGCAAGATCGCTATTAATGAGACAACGGCAAGATCGACATGTTCACTGAAGTCACGCCATCGTAACGAAAGCGTTACTTTATTCCTGTGGCGAACACCGTTTGAAAATACGGGCTCTGTTTTTCTCGCGCGACGACGCTCACTTCGATCTCGCGAAAACCGGCTTTTTCCAGGAATTGGTGCAACTGCACTTCGCTGAAGCCGAGCCAGTGGTCGGCGTACAGTTCGCGGGCCTTTTCGAACCGGTGGCTCAATAGGTCGAGAACGGCCAGGCGACCGCCGCGCTTCAAAATGCGACGTGCCGCCGCGATGGCTCGCTCCGGATGAATGGCATGATGTAGCGCCTGGCTCAAAATCGCTAGATCGACACTGTTTTTAGCAATCGGCGGATCTTCAATGTCGCCAAGCTGATATTCGAGGTTCTTGATTCCGTGTTTCTTCGCCAGCTGCGCTCCGAACTCGACCATCTTTGGCGAATTATCGACGGCAATGACTTTGCGAGCATTTTTGGCCAGCAATTGCGACAGCGTCCCCTCGCCTGCCCCGAGGTCAGCGACTGTCAGCCGCGGGAGCAAAGTAATCAGCGTGTGCGCCAGCGCTTTCCACGACCGGCCCGGCACGTAACTTCGGCCAAACTTTCCGGCGAGCTCATCGAAGTATTTGCGCGCTTTGTCCTGACGTTTGTGCAGAACAAGCTTAAGACTGGTCCGATCGCGTGACGTTTCCGGCAGTTCACGCGCGAGCAACCGGGTAATTTCTGCAACGCGCGCTCGCTGTGAATCCCGTCCGTTATGGTCTGCACCGTAATACACGTTTTTCCCAACCCGCCGGTCCGCAACGACGCCGGCGCGTTTCAATTGGGCGAGATGACTGGAGATGCGCGATTGGCCCATACCCAAAATTTGCTGTAACTCCGCGACGGAAAGCTCTTCCTGCTCGAGCAGAAGCAGTAGACGCAATCGAGTCGGGTCTGCCAGCAACCGCAACAAATTAATGGTTGACGCCATGATATCGGCCAACGATATATCGACGCATCATGATTGGTCAATATGTTCCTAAGTTACGCTGTTGAACCTTGAACTGTTTGGCTAATCAAGAATCTTAAACCGTTTTAACGCTTTAACCCTTCAACGTCAGTTATGTCCCGCCGTTACATCTTTTCTTCTGAGTCCGTCACCGAAGGCCATCCCGACAAAGTTTGCGACACCATCAGCGATTACATTCTCGACGCCTGTCTCGAACAGGATCCGTTGAGTCGCGTCGCTTGCGAAACTCTCGCAAAAGGCAACCTCGTCGTCCTGGCCGGCGAAATTACGGCCAACGCGAAGTTTGATTTTGAAGAGCGCGTCCGCGCTGCGATCCGCGACATCGGATACGTCAACGGCGATTGCATTTTTCACGCAGACACCTGCCGGGTGATTTGGGAGATGAGCGAGCAATCGCGCGACATCAAACAGGGTGTCGATAGCATTGCGGCGGACGGAAAAGCTACTGCCGAGCAAGGCGCCGGCGATCAGGGGTTGATGTTTGGCTTTGCCTGCAATGAAACGCTGGAGCTCATGCCAGCGCCCATTTCGTTTGCCCATAAACTTGGGCGGGAGCTAACGCGCTTGCGGAAGTCTGGCGAAATTCCCTGGCTGCGTCCCGATGGCAAGACGCAAGTTTCAATCGAATACGATGGCTACAAACCGGTGCGAGCTACGACGGTCGTCGTGTCCTCACAGCATACAGCCGATGTAAAACAAAAAGAAGTCCGCGAGACGCTGACGGAACTTCTCATCAAGAAAGTGATGCCGGCAGAATGGCTGGATAAAAAGACGACCTACCTGATCAATCCAACTGGCCGATTTGTCATCGGCGGTCCGGAAGGCGATGCAGGGATAACGGGCCGCAAGATTATTTGCGATACGTATGGCGGAATGGGGCGGCACGGCGGTGGCGCTTTTTCCGGGAAAGACCCGAGCAAAGTGGACCGCAGCGCGGCGTACATGGGGCGCTGGATCGCAAAGAATGTCGTCGCAGCCGGCCTGGCGGATCGATGCGAGGTCCAGTTCGCGTATGCCATTGGTCACCCCGAGCCGGTGAGCGTGAGTGTGGATACATTCTGCACAGGCAAAGTGGACGAGGAAAAATTGGAACGGGCAATCTGGGAAGTTTTTAATTTCAAGCCGGCAGAGATCATTAAACAACTAAATCTGCTTCGCCCGATCTATCGGAAGACAACCAACTACGGCCACTTCGGTCGGGTGGACGACGTTGATGCGCTAACGTGGGAACGCACCGGTAAAGCGGACGAATTAAAACGCGCGGCAAAGTAGGTTTTAGGTTTCAGAGTTCAGGTTTCAGAAAATCAATCATGGCGTTTCAATCATTTAAAGATCTCGAAGTTTGGCAGCGCGGATGCCGGTTGGCGGTGGACATTTTCAAGACGTTTGCAAACTGCCGAAATTTCACCATACAGGATCAAGTGCAGCGCTCAGCGTTGTCCATTCCCTGCAATATCGCCGAAGGATACGAACGCGACAGCAATAGAGAATTTATTCGCTTCTTGAACATCGCGAAAGGTTCTGGTGGGGAGCTGCGCACTCAACTCTATATCTCTCGCAAACTCGATTTTCTGACCAAGACCGATTTCAATCGGCTCGCCGTCGAATCGAAAGAAATATCAGCCATGTTGCACGGACTTTCGCGGGCGGTCTCGAAGCGAATACCGAACAAGCTAAAACGCGTGCGCTCTGAATCCTGAACCCTGAAACCTGCACCCTATTCAGTTATGCAAACAATCGAAAAGACGACAACGGATTACAAAATAAAGGACATCAATCTGGCGGATTTCGGTCGAAAGGAAATTTCCATCGCTGAAAAGGAAATGCCGGGTCTGATGGCGATCCGCGAAAAGTATGCGCCGCAGAAACCGCTCGCCGGTGTGCGAATCACGGGCTCGCTGCACATGACGATCCAAACCGCGGTATTGATCGAAACCCTGGTCGATCTTGGCGCGACTGTGCGATGGGCGAGCTGCAATATTTTCTCGACGCAAGATCATGCCGCCGCGGCTATCGCGAAAAGAGGCATCTCGGTGTTCGCGTGGAAAGGTGAATCACTGGAAGATTACTGGTGGTGCACTTATCGGGCGATTTTACACCCAGACGGCAAAGGTCCCCAACTGGTAGTCGATGATGGCGGAGACGCCACGTTGCTCATTCATAAAGGCCACGAGTTGGAGGAAGGCAGCGATTGGGCAAAAACCAAATCGGCAAACAAAGAAGAACAGGTAATCAAAGGTTTGCTGCTCGAAATTCATCGAGAGAATCCATATCGCTGGCACGAGATCGTGAAGGATTGGCGCGGCCTTTCGGAGGAAACAACAACCGGCGTGCACCGCCTCTACAAATTGCATCAGGAAAAGCGGCTGCTTGTTCCCGCTATCAATGTAAACGACTCGGTCACGAAATCGAAGTTCGACAACCTGTACGGCTGCCGGCATTCGCTTGTCGATGGATTGAATCGCGCGCTGGATGTGATGCTCGGTGGCAAAGTCGCTGTGGTGTGCGGATACGGCGATGTCGGCAAAGGTTGCGCGCAATCACTGCGCGGCCAGGGGGCGCGCGTTGTCATTACCGAGATCGATCCGATTAACGCGCTGCAAGCCGCGATGGAAGGCTACGAGGTCACGACTCTCGAAGAGACACTGGGTCGCGGCGACATCTACATCACTGCCAGCGGCAACCTCGATGTCATCACGCTCGAACACATGCAGCGGATGAAAGATCAGGCGATCGTCGCTAACATCGGCCACTTCGACAATGAGATTCAGGTCGATGCGCTCAATGCAGCCAAAGGCGTGAAGAAAACCAACATCAAACCGCAGGTGGACAAGTACACGTTCCCGGACGGTCACGAAATTTTCCTGCTCGCTGAAGGTCGGCTGGTGAACCTCGGTTGCGCAACTGGTCACCCAAGTTTCGTCATGTCCAATTCCTTTTCGAATCAAGTGCTCGCGCAGCTCGATCTCTGGAAAAATCGAGAAAATTACAAAGTCGGCGTTTACGTCTTGCCGAAAAAACTCGACGAGGAAGTTGCCCGCCTGCACCTGGCAAAAATCGGCGTGAAATTAACGAAGCTCTCCCATAAACAAGCCGATTACCTCGGCGTCCCCATCGACGGCCCGTTCAAGTCCGAGCATTACCGTTATTAGGTTTTTGGGGGACGAGCTCCACGCCGTTCCAAATTTTGGGACGTGACAGAACTTGTCCCTCAGGTTCATCGCCGCGATTGCGGGGGAGTGTCGATCGATTCCGTCACGTGCAGACGAGTGACTCTTAGCTCGCCAATCTCGAGACGCTTGATTTTTGCGCGGCCGATGACAAGGCGGCCAATTCCGATAAAACCGAGCGCCAGTGTGCTGACGGCAATAGCGCCGGCAGCAAGTGCGCCGATTGATTGCGCCCCGACCGCCAGCGCGCGAATTGCAATCGGGCCGAACTTTCTCCTCGCTTCCTCAATTTCGTTTGATTTCATCTCGTTAACTCCGCACTCGTGACTTCAACGTAGCTACAGTTTGGTTCTCCGCCACGTCGCCATTTTCCCAAAATATGAACGCGCCGGTCTTTCTTCGCCGCGTCGGTCAGGATTTCCGTTTCACCCCTCGGCGCCGCCAGCCAGACCGTTGATCCTGCGCCGTGAAAATCGAACATGACTTGCGACGTGCATGGCTCGCCGGCATACAGCCTGACCCACCCGACTTGATCGAAACGTGAACCGACCGCCGCCGCCTTTACCTGCGCCGCTGGTTTCTTTACCTGGGCGCAACCTGCCATTCCGGCCAGAGCGGCCCCTGCGACAAACGAATGTAATAAGAACTTTTTCATACCGAAGGAATCAGAACTGCTCGCGAATCCTCAGAAAATCCATTATTCACGCTCCTCCGCATGAAAGCGATGAAGCATGCGATGGACAAATGGCGCGAGCAGTACTGATACGATGCCGATGAACGCCAAGCCCGAAAACAGAGCGTAAAACGAAGCAAAAAGTTTCGCGCAGTCGGTCTTCAACGGATCGACTGGACCCATCCCACCGAGGATCATCGAGGCGTTTAAAAGGGAATCGATCCAGCTCAAGCCAGCAACGTAATGATAGCCGAGAACGCCGCCTCCAAGTCCAAAGACCAAAACTCCAAGCGCCACCAGCCCGTGTCGGCCAACACGTTTGCTAAATTCAATCCGGCTGAGAAGACGCTGCTGTCGGCGCTCGTACATGTGAGGCTGATTATGCTAACGCGTAATGTCGCCTATCGGAGCAGAAGATTTCGTGGGCAAGATAACCTGAAAATATCCAAGCCGGTTAACACCTAATCTTTCAAACGCGACACATGACCGGCGGCGAGACGCCAGCGGCCGCTCTGTTTCACAAACGTATCGGTAAACTGAACAATGATGTCGATCGGCTTACCTTGGGCGTTACCTTTTACTTTCGTTTTGCCCGTCACGATCGCAGTATGGCCGCCATAAATTCGGACCTTCATATCGTAATTTTCGAAGACATTGTAATGGACTCTGCCACTTCTGGCGTCTTCGATATCGTCGGCGGCCGTGGTGATTTCACCTTTTGAGTTTGTTAGCGTGTAGTCGTCGGTTAAAAAGTTTGCGATCTTGTCCGCGTCACCGCGCAAATACGCAACACAGCCGTCATGCTCGGCTTGTAGGACCTCGGCGTTCTCACGAGTCGGCGTCTGGGCAAGGACCGCTGCGACGCAGGCCTAAGAAAAGATGAAGAGGAATTTCATCCAGCGAGCATAGCCTGCCGCGCAATTCTGTCCGCAAGATAAGCTGAGAAATAACCGGCATAACGTTTTTGCAATTCCGGGCGTTGCCAGTCTTTGCCGGTGAGAATCTTCCGGCAATTGGCTGCACCGCATTTGCATTCCACCGAGTAATCGTCGTCATCGGTCATCGCCCAATCGTGCGTGAGTTCTTCGCCCGCGCGGATGTCGCGCATGGCAACGAACTTGATCTCGCCGCGCATTCCGAGATTCGGATTGCACGAGTGATTTGAATACAACATCGACAACTCCCGCTCTTCCTCAGTCACGGGTGCGATGAACAAATCTTCGTCGATCTGAATCTCCACCGGGCCAAGCGGGGGCGCGATTTGTTGACGCAAAGTTTTGCGATCAACAATGTGTCCGCCTTTCACCGCCACGATTTCATCTTTTGCGATATCTGTCGTGGCAAATAGACCGCGTCCATGAATTTGACTCGCGCGAATCTCAGTTTTTGGGGAACGATAGGAAAGCGGAAACATCACGCAAACTAGCCAAGGTGGAACGCGTTGTCCTCAACGCGTTGACAGAATATGCGGCTTCGCCGCCTGATATTTGCGCCTTCGACGACCTATCTGCCATCGGCCCGCCGCGACGGACCGATCCATCCTTGGCTCGATCGAGCCTAACTGTAGCGGCAGGCGTGTCGCCTGCACATTTGCATTTTGCGGCTGACACAGCCGCCTCTACAGTTGTCGATCCTGCATGAAAAATCGACCGGCTGCCATCGCCTTCATCTTCGTCACGGTCATGCTAGACATGCTCGCGCTTGGGTTGATCGCGCCGGTGTTGCCAAAATTGATTCTCGACTTCCTGGGCGGCAATATGAATTCGGCAGCAAACTGGAACGGCGTCTTCGGCACCGTCTTTGCGCTGATGCAATTTTTCTTCTCGCCAGTGCTGGGCGTGTTGTCCGACAAGTTCGGACGGCGGCCGGTCATTCTTCTGTCGAATCTTGGTCTCGGCCTCGACTACATCGTCATGGCGCTCTCGCCTACGATTGGCTGGCTTTTCCTCGGCCGAATCATTTCTGGGATCACCGCGTCCAGCATTCCGACTGCCATGGCATACATCGCCGACGTGACGCCGAAAGAGAAGCGTGCAGGCGCTTTCGGCATGATCGGCGTGGCGTTTGGCCTCGGCTTTATTCTCGGCCCAGGCATTGGTGGTCCGCTCGGCGATATCGATGTTCGGCTGCCGTTCTGGGTCGCCGCTGGATTTAGTCTGGCGAACTGGCTTTACGGTTACTTCTTCGTCCCCGAATCGCTGCGACAGGAACATCGCAAAGAAGTCACATTGCGCCGTGCGAATCCGATAGGCTCGCTGGTGTTGCTTCGCTCGCATTCGGAGCTGTGGAAGCTTGCTACGCTACAGTTTCTTGCCTACGTCTCGCACGAAGTGTTCGTGATCTGGGCGCTTTACGCGATTTACCGTTACGAGTGGAGCTCGGGCATGATTGGCGCTTCGCTCGCGATCGTCGGCATTTTCACCGCGGCGATTTCAGGAGGACTCACAGGACGAATCGTTGGATGGCTCGGTGAGCGACGCACACTTTACATCGGCCAATTTTTCGGTGCGGTCGGCATGCTGATCGCTGGTCTCGCCAGAACGAGCGCTGTTTACATCGCTTCGATCCCCATAATTTCGATGTGGAATATTTCCTTCCCGGCAGCACAAGGCATGATGACGCACCGCGTGAGCGAACGCGAACAGGGCGAATTGCAGGGCGCGATCCAGAGTCTTCGATCAATCGCGTTTGTCATTGGACCCTTCCTCTTCTCAGGAATATTCGCCTGGTTCATCAACCCGAAGCACCCCTTTCATGTTCCCGGCGCTCCGTATTATTTGGCAGCAGCGTTGTTATTCACTGCGATGTTGCTCGCGACGCGCGTAGAACAACCGCAATTTGATCAGCCCGGCGAGAAGCCAATTGAACCAAGCGAAGCCGCACCGCCGGGAGGAATTGCTGCAGGGCCCGTCGCGCCGGCTATCGATCCGGCAGAAGAAAATGTTTGAGTTCTTGATGGTGATTCGACTAACTACGGCTGTAATGAAAGCGACCATTCGGGGCGCAGGGGTTGTCATTGCGATCAGTTCCTGGATCGCGATGTCTAATCACTGCGCGTTCGCGCTGATCGCGACAGAAAACGATTCGACGCAAGCGGGTTGCCCATTTCATTCCAAGCCGGCGAAGCAAAAACAGCAGGCCGCGCAGGTGCAATGCTGCAAGACCCTGCGCGCCGTTGTTCTTGCACAAACAAAAGCCTGGGCGCGCGACGACGCTAAATTTTTGCACGTCCATGTTCGGTCTCACGAGTTCGCGCCCATCGCGCTTCAACGGAACGCGCAGGTGGCGTTGTCCCTCGATACAGGGCCGCCCGACGCCCGCTCATTCGCTGAGCTAATCCTGCAGCGGAGCCTTTTGGCTCACGCCCCACCCTTCTCGGTCTAACGAGTCGCGATCGGCGATCGCGGATTTCCCGCTGTAGCGGCAGGCGTGCCGCCTGCATTGCGCATGCTGTCGCAGCCGACGCGGCTGCCACTACAGAATCATTTCAGCAGTCCAAATGACAAGACACGTTTTAGTTTTCGTTTGCGCATTCACACTCGTCGCCCGTGTGCAGGTAGGGGCGATTGACCCCAATCGCCCGACTGGCGATCACCCGCTTTCGCACAGCTACGGCGTGGCAGGCGAGCATGTGGGGAAACAGAAATACACCTGCCCCATGCATCCGGAGGTCGTGATGGATCATCCAGGCAATTGTCCCAAATGCGGAATGAAACTCGTGCCGCTGAAACAAGAGAAACGTCGAACGCCCAACGTCCAACGCTCAACGCCCAATGATCAGTCGCTTTTGTCACATCGGTCACATGAAACGCACCCGCCTTCGGTCGCCGCGGCGACCTCTGGCGTGGCAGGCACGGTTTCGCACGGCGGCCACGAGATGCACATGGAAATGCACTCTACGGTGGACATTGCTGATCCAATGAGCCGCGAAGGGTCGGGCACAAGTTGGCTACCAGATTCGAGCCCTATGTATGGCAGAATGTTCATGTTCGATGAGAACATGCTGATGTTGCACGGCGCAATTTTCCCGCGTTACACCAACGTGAGCACGCCACGCGGTGACGATCGGATCGATGCGCCGAACTGGATGATGGCGATGTATTCGCATGCGCTCGGCGAAAGCGCGCAGTTCGGCGCCCGCCTGATGATGAGTCTCGATCCGTTAACCGAGCAGGGCCGCGGCTATCCCCTCTTATTTCAAAGCGGCGAATCGTGGCACGATGAGCCCTTACACGACCGACAACATCCGCACGATCTCTTCGACGAATTGTCGATGAGCCTGTCGCAAAAGTTCGAGCACGATTTCAGCGCCTACATCTATTTCGGTTACCCCGGTGAACCGGCGCTCGGTCCGCCGACATTCATGCATCGCCCATCGGCGATGGATGATCCCGACGCGCCGCTTGGGCATCACTGGCAAGATTCGACGCACGTCACCTTCGGCGTCGCCACTGCAGGTTTGCAATGGCGCAATCTGAAAATCGAAGGCAGTATTTTCACTGGCCGTGAGCCGGATGAAAATCGTTACGACTTTGATCGGCCGCGCTTTGATTCATACAGCGGCCGCATTTCCTGGAACCCGACGCAAAATCTCGCGCTGCAAGTTTCGTATGGTTACATCAAGAGTCCCGAGGCGCTCGAGCCAGACCTGAAACGGCATCGGACGACCGCGTCCGTCATTTACAATCTCCCGCTCGGCCACGACAGCAATTGGTCAACGTCCTTTGTTTGGGGACAAAACAACGACACGGGTGAAGGCAAAACGCAGTCATTCCTACTCGAATCAAATTATCAACGCGGCCGCGACACGTTTTATGCGCGTTGGGAGCGCGTCCAAAAATCCGGTGAGGAATTGGTTCTGAATCCCGCGGCTGACACGCGCATCTTTCCGGTGAGCGCTTACACAGTTGGTTACGTGCGCGACCTCTCGCACGGCAATGGTCTCGATATCGGACTTGGCACTCAATTCACTATCAACGGTCGCCCAGACACTCTCGATCGTTATTATGGGGACGATTTGGGTTACGCGTTTCAGTTTTTTCTGCGCATTCGCCCATCACTGCATGGTCATGGCGGGCATGAGCACGTCGAGAACGTCGCTGGAACTGAAAAATGAGAGGGGCCCACATTCTCGCTTCGCCACGCGACGCACGGGTAGGTTAAAACGTGCGGAAATGACAAAAATATTGCTCGCGATAGCCTCGCTTATCGTCGCAACATGCACACTTTTTGCCAATGGCGGCGCTTGGCAGACCGGCGTTCCGGGAACGGGTAGCGCCAGTGCCTCGAACAGCGACAAGCAAACCAACGTTACGATCCAAAATGAAGCTCTGAAGATCGATCTGCACCCGGAGTATGCGGCCGTGGATGTGCGCTACCGCATGCACAACACAGGATCGAAGGTGCAACAGGATTTCTTCTTTCCGGTCGAGCGTTGGGGAAAAAATCCGGATGCAGATACTGATGCAAAGGGGAGCGATATCGATCACTATCAAATCAGCGTTGATGGAAAAGAATTGAAATGGACTAATGTGGCCGGAGCGAAGGAAGAAAGCAGCGAAACCACTTCGGGGCAGATCTGGCAGCAAAACGTCTCCACGATTAAGTCATGGAAGAAATCGGTGATACCCTTCGAGCGAGATCAAACGCGCGAGGTCGCGTTCATTACCGCGCGCGGTACGCGGAGAACGACGAATCGGTTTCAGATGACTCGCACATAAGTGACGCGACTTTTGCATATTCGCTCTCGCCTGCGGCGACCTGGAAAGGGCCGATTGGCAAAGGAAAAATCGAAATCAACATTTTGCACGCGGAGCCTGAAGACGTCTCAATCGCGAAACCGAAAGAGCATTTCCAGAAAAGTGAGCGACATGCATTACGAATGGCAGTTTGAAAATTTAAAACCGACATTGGCGGACGACATCCGCATCATCGCGCATTCAAAATACGATTCTTATCCGACTGGTTATTCGGAGGAGGATCTGAGTCGCCACGCCTCATACGTCATTCGGAACAACCAATACTTTCTCGATCACAAAGATTATGATGCGACGGCAAGCTCTACGCTGGCTCCGCAAGGCAAACGCAACTACGATGTCGTTAACATCAAGGCCGATCCGCAGCGCGAGCTGCAAACTCCCTGGGCCGAAGGCGCCAAGGATGATGGCATCGGCGAGAGCATCACGCTCGATGTTAAACGCCCGCTCCCCCTCTACGGCATTTTGATCCGTCCCGGATATTACGAATACGGCCGGGAAGATGTCTGGTGGAAGAACAACCGCGTCGCGGCGCTCGAGATCACCCTAAACGATGAGCATACGTTTACGGCGAGCATTCCCGATGAGCGATTCGAAAATCCGTATCTTATTCGCGTGCGCGATTACACTAAGCCGGTCAGCAAGATTAAACTCGTGATCAAAGGTGTGCATCGCGGCACGCAATCTCGTGATACATGCATTTCGCTCGTTGAGTTGCGTGCGCCGCTTGCCAAAAAACCTGAAATTCACGCGGCGCGATGAACGCGCGAGCGCTTGGGCTATGGATGGCGGCGCTGCTCGTTGCCGCCAGCCCCGCAGCCGCGGGGGCGAGCGTTCTGCCCATTTACATCGAAGACAATCACGCCGGAAGGTTTTACTGGCTGGCCCAAAATATCGATCTCGATCAGCCGTGCACGCTCATCCTTTTCGATGCGCACAGCGACGCATCCGGCATTTTCGATTCCGATAAAATTCGCGGTGCGCTTCGAAACGTCGCGTCCGGGCCGGCTCGACAAGTGCTGCTCGATCGCTGGCGCAGCGAAAGTTATGTTCAATGCTTCAATTGGATCGAGCCGCTCATGCCGGGCCCGATTGCAAAAGTAATTTGGGTGCCCGCTGAGAAACTTCCTGAAACGGAGATTCGCAAGCGCATGCAAGAAGCAACAGCGTTACTCGATGGTCACCTCGAAGCAGCGCCGCGGAAATCGGGATCATTGCGCGAATCCTATGTCGTCTCCGATTTTGAAAGCCTCGAGAAACATCTCGCTCCAACCGAGCCGCTCGTTGTCACGATTGACCTCGATTATTTCGCCGGGCTATCAGCTCCAGAACAAGAAACAGCCTTCGCGCGAATCTGGAACTTTGTGATCGAGCGGCCAAACCTTCGCGCCATCACATTTGCGATTTCGCGTCCGTATTTAAAGAGCGAGGAGGAGGCCTATCGGTTGCTCAACGTGGCGTTGACTTCCGCGCTCTCGTTGCCAACGGTGCAAATCCAGTTCGAGCCGTTCCTCACAGTTGCCAACGATCACTCGACCCTCGCCAAGAAATTAATGGCGAAAGGAGAGAAATCACCGGTGTTCGATCTCGCGCAAGCGCCGCAAGAGCTTCGGGCGCGAATCTTATCCGAATCCAAACACATCACGGTGCGCCACGATGCCGCGCGTTGGCAGCAATTGTTGCAGCTTTGGGATGGCGAGGCGCCGCAATTGCATCTTCAAATTAAAGATCGCCAGCCTTCGACAGACAATGTTTGGCGCATCCCGGCGAACGAGCCGGCCGAGATCGAACTCGTCGTCGAGCCCTGGACAACCAAACCGGAGAAGATCGAATGGTTTGCGCTGACGCCGAAATACTCGCGCTGCAACCCGACCAATTTGTCGATTGATCAGGTTGGATTCGTCGCGAACGCCGCGCCGTGCCCCGCCTGGAACGAACGTCCGATTGATCATCACGATTCAGTGCTGCCGATTGCCAGGATCGACAATTTGTTTGATCGGCAGTTCCACTGTGGCTCGGTGCGGTTGCGAGCCCGCGCTCTTGTCGATGGGAAAATTCGCGAAACGGCCGTTCTGGAATTGCGGCGATTTGTCGGCAGCGGTTTCCGCGCCGCGATCAGCGAGCAATTCGGTCTGCCGTATCTTTTCGGCAGCGGCCAATTATCCGAAAACTCAGACACGGAACCGGAAACCAATCTTGGCGCCGATTGTGCGAACTTCGTGGTGTACGCGTTGCGTCGGCAAGGGCATCGCGTTCCATGGTCGGACCCGAAGCAACTGCGCGACCATCTCGATCTGGTCGCGCGGTCGGTTACGCCGGGTACGGCAAGAATAAGCGCGGAGGATTTGCAGCGTGGCGCAATCGTCCATCTCGACACGCACGTCGCGGCGGTGATAGAGGATCGGCAGCCCGTTGGCATTCTTGATGAAAACGATCTCGTTGCGCACCAACTCACAGGCGCTCCGCAAATAGTGACGCTCGGGGAACTGCTGAGACAGCGCAAAAAAAATTGCTTCGATTTGTTCCGCGTGCGTCCAGCAAAGGCTGCGGCGACCTTAGTTTTTGGCGGCGACGTGATGCTGGGCCGCAGTTGCGCACCGAACATCGAAAGCGGGATGGACCCATTTGCCGGAATCGGCTCTGTGCTCCGTGGCGTCTCTTTCGCCGCTGCAAATCTAGAATGCACGATTTCCAGTCTCGGCGACTCCGCCTCTCGCTACGCATTCCGCGCTCCGGCACGCTCGGCGCAATTGCTCCGCCGCTCCGGATTTCACGCCATGGGATTGGCAAATAATCACGCACTCGATTTTGGGGCGGTGGCATTGCACGACTGTGCAGCGTCTTTGTCTCGTGAAAAAATCGAGCCAGTCGGAGTTAAAACATCGAGCGGCAACGCTTGCGCGCCGAGTTTCTTCTCCGTGCTTGGTGGCAAGAAAATCGCGCTCCTTGCGATCAGTGATGTTGGCCCTGCCGCAGGGTCTGAAATCGCGGCAGCATCCGATCGAGTCCGCTTGAGCGACCTCGTTCAAAAAACTAAATCCGCCGCCAAAACGCTCGGTGTTGTTCATGGACACGACCGCCGAAGAAGCGGGATTGCTCGGCGCGAAATATTACGCAGAACACCCGCTTTATCCGCTGGAGAAGACGCTCGCTGACATCAATATCGACGGAATCAACCCTTGGGGGAAAACGCACGATCTCGAAGATCTCACCGACCGCAATTCTAGTTTGGACGATTTATTAGGCCAGGCGGCTGCGCGACAGGGCCGCGTGATGAAACCGAGCAGCGAGCCGGAAAAAGGCGGCTTCTATCGGGTCGATAGTTTTGAATTTGCAAAGGCCGGTGTTCCCGTGTTGCACGCAGCCCGCGGCATTGAGATCATCGGCAAGCCGCCAGAATACGGAAAACAGAAGCGCGACGAGTTTGTCGCGAAACATTATCATCAGCCGTCCGATGAAGTTGATCCCACTTGGGACCTCTCCGGCGCCGTGCAGGATATTCAACTTCTCTTCGAAGTCGGCTATCAGGTCGCCAACGGCGACAAATTTCCGGAATGGAAGCCCGACAGCGAGTTCCGCGTAAAAGGCTCCACCTCATGCGGTCATTGAGATTAGATCCAAAGAATGTTTTACGTTTACGTACTTCATTCCACTCGAGACTGGGGACTTTATATCGGTTACTCAACGGGCTTACGTCGGCGTCTGAGCGAACATAAAGACGGCGCGTCACGAGCGACCGGTTACCGTGGCCCCTGGAACTTGATTTATTATGAGGCTTACGTTGAAGAGACCGACGCAGTAGGCCGAGAGCGTTATTCGAAAAGCGGCGGCGGAAAACTTTTACGATCGCAACTTCGCAATTATTTTGCGAAGCATCCTCTTCGAACCGCGTGAGCTGAAGCCTTTTACGCGGAAGGCAAAGCGCGATGCAATGCTGAAGAAGTGATTGGATTAGACGGAATTCTTCGGTCTAATTCTTGTTAGCTGTATGTCACTACTCGAGACTAATCGGCAGAAGACGGCGGAGATCGCGCAGGGTATTGTCGACGGTCGCATCAGTATCATCGCCGGCGCGCTGGAAATCCACGCCTTGTTTTGCGGCCACATTGGGATAGGCAAGCAAGATCCGGATCCAAATACATTCGTAGCCATTGACAGCGAGACAAATGATCTGCCGATCGGCGACGTGCGACAGTATTGGGCACCAGACGCTCTCGAGCATCTTGATGATGCCCCTCGATTTTATTCACGCCCTATTGATTCTAAGGTGCTGGATGGCTGAGCTTGGTCTCGTCTGTGCAACGCGACGCAGCATCTGAGGGCTATTTGGCGGAGTATCAGTACGGCTCTGCTGAGGCGTCGCATACGGAAGCGTATCTGTGGCGGCACATCATCAGTCTTTGTGCTGAGTTAGGCGCACGTCGCGTCGTCGACATTGGATGCGGTAATGGCGCCCTATGCCGCGAGCTTGCCAGCCGAGGATACGAAGTGGCTGGTTGCGAGCCGAGCGCCGACGGCGTTCGGCTCGCAAAAAATTCGGCGCCCGAGCTGGTGTTCCATCAACTCGGAGTAGATGACGATCCCTCCGCGGTTGGCAACGCGAGCTTCGATGTGGCTATCGCTACTGAGGTGATCGAGCATCTCGTTAGACCTCGCAATCTGCCGCGCTTCGCGAAGCAGGTGCTTCGGCCCGGCGGCCATCTTCTCATCAGCACTCCGTATCATGGCTACGTGAAGAATCTCGTTCTTGCGCTCAGTAACAAGTGGGACTCGCATCTCACGCCCCTCTGGGACGGCGGGCATATCAAACTGTGGTCACGCAAGACTCTCTCGCAGCTGTTGAACGAGGGCTGCTTCCGCGTCGTTCGCTTCATTGGAGCGGGTAGATTACCTTTCCTGTGGAAGAGCATGATTATCGTGGCGCAGAAGCCACAAGAACCTGGTCAATGACGCCTACGACCGCACCGAAACTAAGTTGCAATGCGGCGGATTAGATGGTTGAATCGCGATTCGCAAATCTGGAAATCTGAATGGGCTCTCTTAAGAAAAGACGGAAAGCAAAAATTGCCAAGCACAAGCGCCGCAAACGCATGAAGGCGCATCGGCACAAGAAGCGTCTGCGTTACAAGGTGTAATTCATCAGCGTTTGGCGCCCCAGAGAACGTCCAACGCTCAACGCCGAACGTCGGGTTAAAGCCCAATCGGGGTGATCCCGAACGAAGTGAGGTCATGCCGGGTAAGCAGCATGACCATTCACCATGTGAGAGGTCTCTCGCTCTGCTCGGGATGACATCTCGCGCTGGTTTGCGGAGCGCGGTGCCGAAAGTTAGACTCTCGAAGATGAGGGAGCGCACAAAGTGCGGAATTTCCGCCTGTGGAGGAATAATTTCCGCACTGATTTTTCTCGCGGTGGCCAATGCACTTGCCGACCCGACGACGAAAACCACGTCGGCAAAACTGCCGCGTTCGCACCAGGGAAAACAAGGCGTGCGGCAGGACGATTCGATCAATGCAAAACCGGCTTCAGACCTCGCATTGCGCCCGGGCGGCGAACGCAAGGCCGGTGCGCTCACGCATTTCGTTGAAGGAATGGCGTTCGAAGAAAACGGCGAGATGGATCGCGCGCTGGACGCGTATCACAAGGTGCTCAACGTCGATCCGGGCCAGGCGCAACTCGCCGCGCGCGTGGCCGGTTTGCTGATACAGGAGGACGATTTTCCACAGGCGATTGACGTGCTGAAAGACGCAATCAAGGCAAACCCGAATAATGCCGAACCGTATCAGCAACTTGCTTTCATCTATGCGAGGTATCTCAAGAAAACAGACCAGGCGATCGATTATGCCAACCGCGCCATAGCCCTGAATCCAGCAGACGTGGAAGGTTACCAGCGTCTGGTCGAAATCGAAGTTGCAGCCGGACAAGAGAAGAAAGCGCTCGAAGCTCTGGATCGCGCCACGAAAGTTCGCAGTAACGATCCCAATTTCTGGATGCACCTCGGAAAGCTTTATGTGGCTATTCTTTTCAAGTCTGACTCGCAGCCGAAACCGGACGAATTGAAAAGGGTCAACGAGATTTTCAAAAGAGCAGCTGAACACGCTGGAGATGACCCCGCGATTCTCAAGGATGTAGCGGACTATTACGCGGCATCGCAGCAACTGAAGGAAGCGATCCCACTTTATCTGCGCGTTCTCGAACTGCAGCCTGAGGACGCAAATGCGCGAGAGAAACTTGCGACCGGTTTTATTCTAACGAATCAGCGAGGCAAAGCTGTCGAGATGCTCGAGCAAATCATCAAGGAGCACCCCGACAAATATCAACCCTACGATTTACTGGCACAGGTGCTCGATGAAGAAGCGCGATCGTTGCAGCGCGCCAACCGCACTGACGAAGCGAAAGCGAAGTTTGCGAAAGTAGCCGCGAATTATGAGCAAAGCTTGTTGATTAATCCAAATCACCCCAGCACCTATTTGCATTTGGCGGAGTTGCTTGTCGGGCCGTTAAAAGACCCAGGTCGGGCGGTGCAATTGTTGACTGAAGCTCGGCGCCGATTTCCCGGCGCGCCGGAGATTGTTTACTATCTGGGGATCTCTCAGCGCGAGGCGAAGCAGAGCCAGCAAGCCGTGGCGACTTTCGAAGAGGCGCTGCACGAAGCGCAACTCGACCAAGACGACGATGTGGTAAATGCCAAGTTTTACTTCAACTATGGAGCTGCGGCCGAGCAAGCTGGTCTGTACGAAAAAGCGGCTGATTTGCTTCGCAAGTCAATTGCGCTCGATCCAGCCAATTCCGCAGAGGCATGCAACTACCTGGGTTACATGTGGGCGGATCACAATATGAATCTTGATGAAGCTGAAACCATGATCAGGCGCGCGCTCGAGAGCGAACCAAATAACGCCTCGTATCTGGACAGCCTCGGTTGGGTGGAATTTCGAAAGGGTAAATTTGATCAGGCATTGACCGATCTGCTTCGCGCTGCAAAAGCGGCGGAGCGCGACGATCCAGTTGTATTTGAACACATCGGCGACGCTTATTTGAAATTGAATCGCATGCCAGAGGCATTGGAAGCCTGGCAAAAAGCGCTGACGCTCGACCCGAAAAACAAAAACCTTGCGGAGAAGCTGGAGGGCACCAAAAAGAGAATCAGCAAAGATCTGCCCAAAACGAATCCGACGTAGTGAGCGCGATCAACGCCACATGAAAGAATATCCCACGCCCTGGCAGCGCAAGACGATGTGGGCAGCGCTTACTGCCTGCTTTGTGGTTCTTCTCGTCATCATCGTCGCCGCTGTGATCTGGGCCGCGGCCAATGTCATTAGTTTCCTCCAGCCAATCCTGATCCCGGTAGCCATCGCCGTGATCCTCACTTATCTGCTCGACCCGCTGGTGACGAAAATGTCTCGCGGAACGCTTAGTCGCACGAAAGCTGTGGCTCTTGTATTCGCGATTGCTCTTTTCGCGCTGGGAGGATTGGCCGCGTGGCTCATTCCCACCATCTCAATCCAGAGTGCGAATTTTGCCAGGCAAGTTCCCGCCTACACCGAACGAGCGCGAGACTACACAGTGGATCTTATCTATCGATTCGACCACACATTCGGGTTGCTTGGCGGAGCGCATGGGAAATCTGCATCGACAAGTCTTACGAACTGGCTGATCGGCCCCGCTGCGTCTCCTCCTGCTCGCGCACAACCCACTGCGACTCCAGCCGCATCGCCGCAGGCCACTGAGTCCGCGGCCGAAATTATTGCACCAAGCCAGCCGAAGCTGACCACTGCTGAACGCCAGCGCATTCAAGCTTACGTTGAAAAACAAATGCCGAAATTGGAGCAAGGGCTCCCGATGGCGCTGGGAAAGTTCTGGGATATTTTGAAGAAAAGCATCGGCGGATTTCTCGGCGTCACAGGTTTTCTGCTCAGTCTCATCCTGGTGCCGATCTATCTGTTTTTCTTACTGAACGAGAAGCCGCGCATTCAACAGCGATGGAAAGATTACCTGCCGTTGCGCGAATCGCCCTTCAGAGATGAAGTCGCGGAGGTGCTATCAGAAATCAATCGTTACGTCACAGCGTACTTTCGAGGTCAACTGCTGGTTTGTCTGGTGGATGGCATATTGATCGGCACGGCGCTGACGATTTTCGGTCTCAATTTTGCGCCGCTGATTGGTGTGCTCGTCGTCATCCTGACGATGGTTCCGTATATCGGCATCATCATCTGCTGGGTGCCAGCCGTTCTCATAGCCGCTTTCCAATGGGGCGACTGGATGCATCCCATGATCGTGACCGGAATTTTCATCGTGATACAAAATCTCGAAGGCATCTTTTACGCTCCGCGTATTGTCGGAAATTATGTCGGACTGCATCCGATGACGGTGATCGTTTCGATCTTTCTCTGGGGTTTGATCATTGGCGGGGTAATCGGTCCGCTCCTTGCGGTGCCGCTCACCGCGACAATCAAGGTTCTCCTGGCCCGTTATGTTTGGGGCCGGCGCTTGAGAGAACAGACTCTTGAATCAACCGAAGGAGCTCTTGCAGTTCAGGAACCCGAGGTAGCGACTCATCCTTAGCGCAGCAAACAGGGGGTGTGGGAGGGACAAGCGGACCGAGGCGCGTCGAAACAGGGCACGAAATGGCGGAGCCAATCAAAAACGTCGGACATGGAAGAACTCGCCCGTCGTTTCTCAGTCTGGAGAGTTTCTTGCAACGGCAGCTCTGGCCGGCTCGCCTCGCTGTTATGGTTGCCGTGTTGGCAATCGCTTTTTTGGTGGGCGCTCTTTCCTTCCGTTACGGCTCACGATTATATGACGACTGGCGCCAGAATCGTTTGCTGCACCGAGCCACTGCGCTGTTACAGGAGGGCAAACTCAGCAAAGCAGCGCAGACGGCGCAAGAACTGCTGGCACGACATCCCGATTCTCTGCCAGCTCTTTACCTTTTAGCAGAGACAGCGGAAAAACAAAACCTCGAAGAGGCCGTGTCGTGGCGCGAGCAAATAGCGCGACTGCTCCCAAGCGACGTGGACAGCCAGCTCAATCTGGCTTCCGCTGCGTTGCGTTTTGGAAAGCTCGATCTTGCGCGCCAAGCGCTCGATCGGGTCTCTCCAACTGATCGGGACAGGGCAGCTTTTCACGTCGTTGCAGGCTGGCTCGCTCGCGCGGAGGGCAATTTTGCCGAGCAAGAGGAGCAATTCGCGGCCGCGGTAAAGAAAGAGCCCAACAACGATCTTTATCAGTTCAATCTCGCAGCCCTGCAAATTCACTCTGGCGATCCCGAAAAAAGCGGGAAAGCGCGCGATACTCTCCAGCGACTTAGTAAGGTGGCTCCTTATCGAGCTGGCGCGCTGCGAGCGTTGTTAAATGATGCTGTGGCACGCAATGACCTCGCCGCGGCGGATAATTTTGCGCAACAACTTCAAATGTCGCCGGAAATCACGTTCGGCGATTATCTCCTCTGCCTGAACTTTTATCGAAAGCTCGACGAGAAAAAATTTCGCCTGCTACTGGAAAGAGTAAAACCGTTTGCTGCGCGCGATTCGTCCGATCTCGCGTCGCTCATGTATTGGATGAATCAAAACGGACTTGCAGGAGACGTTGTTAAGTGGATCGACAAGTTGCCGACAGCACAGCTAAGTTCGGCGCCGACATCCGTGGTAGTGGCTGACGCATATGCGAGAATAAAAAATTGGTCGCGTCTGAAGCGTTGGACGCGCACTGGAATCTGGGGCGACTCCGAATACCTGCGGCTCGCATATCAGGCAATTGCCACGCGACAATCGCGGCCCCGCAGTGGCGGGACTGCCAACACCGAGTTCGAAATGCTCTGGCGCTCTGCAGAACAATTGGCAAACGAGCAGCCCGAACGCGCACTGGTCCTCGCGCGTTTTGCTTCGAAATGGGAACTCGAGAAGGAATCCGAAGCGCTTTGGTGGCGCGTGGCAGAAAATTCTCCCATGAGGCGAGAGGCGCTCGAGGCGCTTCGGCGGCTTTATCGCACGAAGGATGAAACAGAGAAGCTTTACGGCGTTCTCCAGCGTCTTCATCAGGCTTCTCCCAACGAGGCGCCAATCACAGCCGACCTCGCCCGGCTCGGCCTCAATCTTGGGCAAAATACAGAACAGTCGCATCAACTCGCAAAGGAGGCGTACGATCGCGCGCCGAACGAGGTTAATTGCGCTGTGACTTACGCGTTTTCGCTCTCGCGACTCGGGAGAAACGCCGAGGCTGTTGCGATTGTAGAGAATTTGCCGCCCGAGCAATTGCATGATCCGCATGCAGCCATTTACGTCGCGCTGTTACTGGCTGAGGCGAGCCAGATCGGAGCAGCCAACAATTACATCGCGATCGCTGAGGACGGAAAGATTTACCCCGAAGAAGAAAAGCTCCTTGACGAAGCAAAAACCAAGCTCGCGACTGCGTCTGCAACGTCGCCACCGGCGAGGTCTCCGGTTCCCGCTGAACTGAGCCCGACGCCAACGGCGTTGCCCCGGTGAACCGGTAGAAGAGTTACAAAGGCTATAAAACTTACAACGGAGTCATTGGAACGTTGTAACGATGTAACCTTTGTAACGAATTACGCGGGCTTGCCCGTCGCCTTCTTCTCTTTCGGAATCGCCTTCGTCCATTGCGCAATAGCTTCGGAATCCATATGCACACGTTTTTCTAGCCGGGCGTCATGAAATCCCCACTTTTGCACGTCCACCAAATATTGTTTGCGTGAGAGCAGCGTTCCGCGGCAAAGCCGCTGGTGCCCGCCAGCAGGCGCCTCCTTTCGCAGTCGCCCGATCAAGTCGTCCATGACGGCCGCAGGAATTCGTCCCTGCTCGCTCGGATAAATGTAACCGAACAATACCAGATGGCTGAGCAGCACACGCCAATCGGGACCGAAGCGATCAACCAGATGTTCCCAATCCACTTTCTCCGCGCAGCTCACGAGAATATGCGCAATGTCGCCGCCATCGAACCGTTCTCGCTCCATGATGAACGCTTTCATCCAAATCATTTCCTCAGGCGCGCAAAGTTTCACCTGTAACCCCAGCAGTTCATCATCGTGCGCCCGCTCGAACCACGAATCATCGACTTCGCACAAGCCGTTGCCGGCGCGAAAAATCAGATCAACGTAGTCCCGTCTGCGTCTGGCTTTGGCAAGCCAATGCGGAAATGTCAGTTCTGTCGCGTAGCCGGCGCGGGCGAGCGCATCGAGGGCGGTGTCGACATGATGTGGTCGAACGTATAGATCGAAATCTTTTGTTCGGCGCGAAACGCCGGCATACACCTCCACCACATAGGCGCCTCCGATTAAGAATGGAACATTCGCCTCCTGCAGTGCCGCCACTGATCTGCGATGAAAGTTATTAGGGCTGCTTTTCGCCCCGGTGGCTGCTGCTCTCTTTGCAGTCATCACACATCATAACGCAATCGAAGCTCATAGCGCGCGCATGGAGGGGCGACCTCCCGAGAGCCTTCACGCAAGCGTCGCGGAGCTCCGCCCTCCAATTTTCCCGGTTGGGAGCGGACACCTTGAGCACCTGCGAAAAACGTCCATTGTGATTGGCGATTTCGTTTCTTTAACACGATGGCTGACCCACGATTACGGATCGCCGCGACTGCGGATCTCCATTACGCCAGGCATTCGCGCGGCATGTTGCATGAAGCGTTTGCCGAGATCTCACGTAGCGCGGATATGCTGCTGCTCTGCGGAGATCTGACAGATTACGGACTTCCCGAAGAAGCTGAGGAACTCGTCGCAGACATTCGCGCTGCGGTACGAATTCCGACCCTGGCAGTTCTCGGTAATCATGACTTCGAATCGGGCCAACCGGAGCTGCTTTCTAAAGTTCTCGATGACGCGGGTGTGAACGTGCTCAATGGTGAAGCCATCGAAATCGCTGGAGTTGGGTTCGCTGGAATTGCTGGATTCGGCGGCGGTTTCGGGCGGCGAATGCTAAACGCCTGGGGCGAACCGCTCATCAAACAATTCGTCCAGGAGTCGATTAGTCACGCTGTTCGCCTGGAGCAGGCGCTGGCGAAATTGCAAGCCGACAAGCGGATCGTAGTTCTTCATTATTCTCCAATCCGCGCCACGCTCCAAGGAGAAGATCCGGAAATCTACGCGTTTCTCGGGTCCAGCCGATTAGAGGAGCCAATCAACCGATTCAAAGTGACCGCTGTTTTTCACGGTCACGCCCACAACGGCATCCTCGACGGCAAAACTTCGACCGGAATTCCCGTTTATAATGTCTCGGCGCCTGCGCTGCGCAAAACCGGCAAGCCGTACCGCATCGTCGAACTGTAGGGCGTCTGTGTCAGACGCCAATCGAGCGCGTCCGCTACACAGACAGCTTTTTCGTCGCCACGAGCCGCCACGCATCTACATCCGCGCGGCTTCGTGTAGGCGAAATGCAGCGGATAGCTTTGAATGAGTCAAAAATGACTTCAGGAAACGGCACTTTGATCGAATCGGCTAATTCGCGGCGAGCTGTGACCGGCATGTATTTGTAGATCAGACTCAAGTGCGGTTTCAGCTCGTAATGAGACGAATCTTGCGCAGCATTGCGAATAATTGCATTGAGCTGCCGCAATTTTCTATTCGGCGCGAATTGCACAAAGACTGTCTTGATGAACTCATCGGAGTGACCGATCCGAACCGCTTTGAGGTGGATGGGTTGCCATTCGCGCGCAGTTCTTGAGAGCGTTTTCTCAGCCGCATCGGGGTAATTTGCCCCGACGTGAATCGTCACGTGCGGTTCGAAAAGAGGCGCGTCATACCGGCGCGCGAGATCCTCGATCAGCCGCTGAAAAAATCTGTGCGCCGGCTCTGCCGGAATGAGCCAATACGCAATGACGGAGGAATGTCCCTCTATGTTAATCTTTAACGTCAGCGCGCTAACTCCACTTCTGCAATTCAACAATATTGCCTTCCGGATCTCGCGCGTACACAACGCGAAGAGTACCGACCCCATCCACTTTTGTTGTTGCAATGTTTCCCACTGCGCTGCCGCCGGCGGCCATGACCGCCTGCAACGCCTGATCCACGTCCTCGACCCCAAATGCAATATGACCGAACCCGCAGTGGTTTGCTGCCGGCAGTCCGCACTCGATCAATTGATCGTAGCTGAAAATCTCAAGCGTCGGACCGTCATCGTCGAAGCGGGACAAACGCAAGTGAAGGCCGGTAAGATGCGCGTTCCTAAGCGAGGTGACACTGTCGAGCCACGAGCCGGACATGTTGCGTTCCGGACCTCTAGGCTCGCATCCGAATACGTCCGTGTAGAAGCGGACCAGCCTTTTCCAATCTCTGGCAATCAGATTTGTGTGAACGTACTTGGCTCGGATTGGCATTGTTTCCTCCTTCGGTAAACTCCAATACTAACGCTTTATCTTGTTTATGCCGACGAATGTTCTCGGGACAGAACTGAAATGTTGTTGTCGCGACCCGATGACCGGGTTTTACCGCGACGGTTTTTGTCGAATAGGTCCGGAAGACGTCGGCCAGCACACCGTCTGCGTTAAAGTCACACAGGAGTTTCTGGATTTTTCCGTGCTCGACGGCAATGATCTGGTTACGCCGCGTCCGGAATTCGGCTTCCCCGGACTGAAACCGGGCGACAAATGGTGCGTCTGCGTCACGCGCTGGAAAGACGCGCTTGATCACAACCGCGGCGCGCCCGTTGATCTTGAAGCAACCCACGCCTCCGCGCTTGAATTCGTCACGCTGGAAGAATTAAAGCGGCACGCGCTAAAATAGGGTGCCGCGCACGCGGTTGAATCCCAATGAGTTTGCCGCCACGCTAAGAGCAAATTGAACCTTCCGTTTAGTCTTTTCCTCGCCTTACGGTACTTGAAACCGAAGCGGACGTTTCTGTCGATCATCACATTAATTTCTGTCCTCGGTGTGATGCTCGGCGTGACGGTCTTGATCCTTGTGATTTCAGTGATGACCGGGTTCGACCGCGAGCTACGCCAAAAAGTGATCGATTTCGATGCGCATATTCTCGTGAGCTCCGAAGACGTTTTGCGCGACTGGCGAACACTCAAAACGAAGATCAACAGTACACCGGGGGTCGTTGCGACTGCACCCTACATTCAAGGTCCAGTGATCGTTGAGTTTCAAAACCGGCGGCTCGCACCACTCATACGCGGCATCGATCCCGAGCAGGAGGAGAAAGTGATTCCACTGCGAAAATTCATCAAATACGGCAAGCTCGACCTGGAAGGCGACTCGACCGTGCTTGGGATTGAGCTCGCGCGAAAACTGCAGGTGAGCGTTGGCGACAAGGTCACGGTCTATTCGCCGGGTAACCTTGGTCAGATTCTCGACAGCATTAAGAAACTGGAGAACGCCAAGGGCGAAGAAGAAAAAAAAGCGGTCGACGAATTGCGAGATGTGATTCTGCCGAAAGAATTGACCGTGACCGGTATTTTTGAGACGGGGCACTATCTACACGATTCCGAATTTCTTCTCGTGCCAATTTATGTCGGCCAGGAATTATACGGTCTGGGGGACGCGTTACACGGCGTCACCGTTAGGACCGATGATCCGTACGGGGCCGAGCGCGTGAAACAGGCGATCCAACAATTTCTCGAGCCGCCACAATACGCGCAGACCTGGATCGACATGAACCATCAGTACTTTGAAGCTGTGCGGCTCGAACGCAGCGTGATGTTTTTCCTGTTGTTCTTTATCGTGGTCGTCGCGGCTTTCGGAATCATGAGCACGCTGATCACAGTAACCGTTCAAAAACGCCGCGAGATCGGAATCATGAAGGCGCTCGGAGCGAACATCGCGCAAATCATCTGGGTGTTCCTTGGCCAGGGAACTATCGTCGGTCTTTTTGGAACTCTTACCGGCCTTGCGCTCGGGATGACGCTAATCCGTTACCGGAACGAATTTAGCCACTGGCTCGCAGCGACATTGCACATCGAGATCTTCCCACGCGAAGTCTATCAATTTTCGTCCATTCCGGCGGAGGTGATCCCGCGAGACGTTGCGATTATCTGCATCAGCGCGTTTTTCATTTGTTCGTTTGCGGCCTTGATCCCTGCCTATTTCGCCGCACGTCTCGATCCTGTGAAAGCGCTGCGCTACGAATGATCTGTA
>Ga0066667_10000055_pt1 | contig 28798 bp, 19 predicted proteins | sample GraSoiAngelo_116_FD_133943 | JGI IMG/M metagenome (GOLD analysis project Ga0066667, IMG submission 133943) | Grasslands soil microbial communities from the Angelo Coastal Reserve, California, USA - 14_0903_16_30cm | ecosystem: Environmental > Terrestrial > Soil > Grasslands | place: USA...
AAACAGCGAGGGCCCGAAGTACTCCGTGTAGACTTGTTCGGCGAGTTGGCCCTCGGCAAGCGCCTTTTTGTTGAGAGACGTGGTGCTCATCGTGCCCAAGGCCACGCCTGGCGCGTGCGCGTCCTGCCTCGGCAACTCTCCGCTGGCAGCTTGCTGCAGTGACTGGACCCAGTTCGGAGATTCCTCGTTAGCGAAGGACTGGATGAACATCTCGGGCTTGGTGAGCTTGGCTTCCTCGACTTTGAGTCGGCCAAAGCTGAAGCCGGCAACTGTTTGCGGCGTTTCGCTCTTCCAGACGCTGACGTTTTGGCCTCCCTCGTTAGCGTCGCTGAGTAAAGCGCCGGTGGCGGCAATTTTCATCCCTTTCGGAATGCGAAAAGTCATGTCGTACGAAGCGTATTCGCCAAACGCGGACCCCACGCTGTTCGGGTACCAGTTGTTGCGGGCAACCGGGAAGTAATTGCCACCGCCCTCATTGGAAACGGCTTCCTTGCCGCTATAGGTGGTCGTGACGCTGAACTTGTCGCCCGCTGCCAATGGTTTGGGAAGAATCACTGCAAATTGGGCGTCATCATTCCTGTCCTCTTGAATGAAGGAAAGCGGCTGGCCATCCGCCGTGACCGATTCCACGCGCAGCGTGTGGAACAAGGAAAACGGGACCACGCGCAACCCATTTCGCTCGGAGACAAAAGTGGTCGTTGCTTTTCCGGAAAGCGCGCCATTCTTTTCCAAGGTTGTATCGAGTTGATGATGGTCAATGCGGATGGGTCTTCCAAAGGAACCTTTGGCGTGAGGTTGCGTAAAGCTGAAGGAAGCCCAGTCACCCCACTTATTCTCGTCATAGGTCCAGAAGTCCACTTGATCCGAGTCGTCGTCGGGGTCGATCTGGTAGAGCTCCTTATCGTCGTAGCGCTTGCCGTGGACGAAGGCAAAAAAGAGATCTCGAGGCTCGGGGCTAAGAACTTCTTCGAGGATGCGGGCTTCCAGGTTGTACTTTATTTTGTGGCGGGTTGTATTCTGGCTGTCCTTGAAAACGCCAGCATCGCAACTGCCGGAGGCCGTCGTGCCCGCTTTTTTAATTTCGTCGTAAGTAGAATCCGTGAAGCGCAGCACCAGTCGCTCGAACTTCTCGCTAAATTCGTCTTCCTTGGTCAGATACTTGAGGCTTTTGCGTTCTGTTTCCGTCGGAGGGTTCAGAACGAAATGGCCCTCGCCAACAAAGACAGCGCCGGTCACTTTGCTATTGACGGGGGGAACAAAACAGACCGTGCCTGAATGCAGATGAAATGTGCCGGCGTCCCGCTTGAGATCGAGTTTCGCGACGTCCACGGCCTCGTTTCCGAGCGTAATGTTGCGCAGCGCGACGTAATTGGGATCCGAGTTCGGCCCCGCCTGCGCGGTGGCAAGGGGCACCGCGCTGCCGATCAGTGTTGCCGTAACAAGCAGCGCTGCGATGCAACTAAGCGCGGGCGGGAATAGGGAAGCTCTGCGGGATGATATGGGTTGAGCATCAGAATCAACCGGGAAACTGCGGAAAGTGACGACATGCCGACGCGAAACTCTCATGTCGGCCTCCCGAGGGAAAGGATTTGTCGTGAAATCGTGCTTTGCCTAGTTTAAACCTCGGCCATGAAAGAGCGCAAAAGAAAATGCCCCGAAGTTGCTGGACAGAGCAGGAGTTGTATGGCTCTTGGCCGCCCGCGAAATATCGGAGGCGAGTCGGGAACTCCACAACGCAAGACTCTGTACTTTACTTTCTCCGTTTCCTGTCCTTCTCTAGCTGAATCGTTCCATCGGTCTTGATCTGATACGAGAAGTGCGGCGTCAGCACGATCTCCGAAACAGGCGTATCTTGTGTCAACACGTGAAACACGTCGGTATCCTCCGGCAGGTCGCTCAGAGCATGGGTGTGGTATCCGGCGACGGCTTTCTTGGCGTGCTGTGTCGGCTGATTTTCAATGATGGTCTTGTGCATCTGGCGCTTTTCGGAAATTTTCATCCCGTCCGCGCTCACAAGGTATCGGACGTCGCCTCCGAGCGGATACACACGCGCCTGAGTCTGGGCCGGATACAGATAGACATAGAGTTGCTCCGCTCCCGCTGGAAGCACGGCGACGTCGTAAGGCCGATTCGTTCTCCCGAAATCCTGCAGCGCTAAGTCCATGGCGCGCGCGGCATAAAGGAAAAATCCTTGGTCTTGCGGCTCCCCCCGCTGCTGGTGGATGGCAAACAGACGCAATGTCGCTTGCTCGTCCGCTTGGTAGGTAATCGCAAAGCGACTGCGATCGTCATTCAATTTGCCGAAAACTACGAGCCATTTGCCGTTTTCTTTCTTTGCAATGTAAAGCTGGCCCTCGACGGCTTTAGGATTCGCCAACTGCACCGCGTCGGCTGCATGCCAAGCGGCCTGGTCGTACTCATAGAGCAACCGGCCGCGCTCGGCAATCCCTGCAAGCTCCTCATTTGTTGGAGCAATTGCCTCCTGGCCTTTCGCCTTGGGTACCACGGCGAGCGACAGCGCCACGATGATGGCCGCCACAATTGCTGGAGAGAGTAATGACGAGGCAGCCCGAGGAGGTAAACGGGAAGAACGAGCTTTCAGACCAGGAAAAGCTGAAGCCGAGGAGGAGAGATCGTTCGTCCTGTGAAGCCATGCGGGATGCAGAAAGCGCAAATCGCTGCCCCTCGGCTGCGTTTGGGACAAGCGCTGGCTCCCTTCGGCAACCGTCATGACGGGCCCGCCACGGCGGGCAGGCAGGATGACTGTCTTGTCGGATGGTCAGAGACTTGGCAATGGCCGCGCATAGCTTCAGGAGGGCGGAAGGAATTAGTACCCCACAGTCAAAACCAGTATACCACAAAGTTAAGATTCTCCAATGCGTAAATAAGTCTTTTCTTTGGTTCAGGATAGAGGCGTCGAAGGAAGAACCAAAAGCCCGCAACGCATCGAGCACCGAGCGCACGGCTATTCCTGGCTGTCGGCTCGACCCCTAGGCGCTCCTGTCCCCTTAACTTCCTTTATTTCTAAGGCTTCCTCGACTATTATCCCCGCGCGCATCCAGGGAGGCGAAATGAGCTTAGGGCAGCGGCTTCAGGAAATCCGCCAGGGGTTCGAGCGGCCGTTCTGGGTCGCCAACATCAGCGAAATCTTCGAGCGGCTGTCCTATTACGGCGCCTTTGCCTCGCTGGCCAACTATCTTCACGAAAAACTGAATTTCCCCACTGAGCAAACCGGCACGCTGGCAGGCATCTTTGGTGGAATGGTCTGGTTTCTGGCGATCTTCGGCGGCGCAGTGGCCGACAAGCTGGGTTTCCGGAGGGCGCTGTCGCTGGCCTACATGATTCTCGCCATTGCTTATTTTCTGCTGGGATCGCTTGGTGCCGCGTGGCTCGGGCCCGTCAGGAGCGCAATACCGCCGGCCGTCTTTGTGGGCTTCATTCTCATTTTGCCTGCGCTAGGCATCTCGATGGTAAAGCCGTGCGTCGTCGGAACCACGGCCCGTGCCTCCAGCGAAAACGTGCGGTCCATCGGCTATTCCCTGTACTACACCATGGTGAACATCGGAGGAGCGGCGGGTCCATACGTGGCGTCCTGGGCGCATCGCCATCTCGGCGTGGAAAACGTCTTTCGCGTCGCCGCGCTCAGCGTCTTTGGTATGTTTTTCGCGGTGCTGATTTTCTTCCGCGAACCCAAACGCGCCGGCGAAGGTCCCGCACCGAGCGTTTCCGAAACGCTGCGGAATTTCCTCACCGTGCTGACCAACCCGAAGTTCATGCTTTTCCTACTTATTTTTACCGGCTACTGGATCGTCTTTTGGCAGCAGTACATCTCGCTTCCGGGCTACATCCACGGCTATATCAGCGCCGGGGCCGACGTCGAACTTATCCTGGTGACCGACGGTCTTGCAGTTATTTTCTTCACGGTGTTGATCAATTATCTGTTTCGCAAGATTCCCGCATTCGGCGCGGTGATCTTGGGGACGCTCATTTCTTCGCTCTGCTGGCTCATCGTGGCGTTTCAACCCACAGTTCTCGGCGCGGTTCTCTCGATCCTGGTCCTCGCGCTCGGCGAAATGATTCAGGCCCCGCGGTATTACGAATACATTGCGAAGCTGGCCCCGGCCGAGCAGCAGGGCACGTATATGGGGTTTGCGTTTCTGCCCATCGGCATCGGCTCGCTGATTGGCGGATGGTTTGGCGGCCGCGTGATGCACCAATTTGCTGAAGTAGCGCACCAGCCACAGCGCGCCTGGTACGCCATCGTTGGCGTCGGCTTGCTCACGACGCTTCTGTTGTGGATTTACGACCGCGTCGTCAAGCCGAGCGCACAGACGGCTGCGCCTTGGGGGTAATGAGCGATTTGCAAACTATTTCTGCAACGGGTGCAAGAGAAGCTTCTGCGCGCGCCAATTTAGAAGCTCCGCGACGAACAGCGTGTTTTCCGAAGGACAGGAAATTTCGTGCACCCAGCCGAACTGGCCGAGTTGCTTGCCGGGTTTGCCGAAAACGCCGAGGATGTTGCCATCCAGATCCAGTTTGTATATGCGGCCGCTGGCGGAATCCGAGGTGCAGAGCGCCTGTTTGGGACCCGGAGTGATGCAGGTGGACCAGGGCGCGCCAGCGTTGGTCCATTGTTTTAGAAAATTTCCATCGTTATCAAAAACCTGGATGCGATTGTTTTCGCGGTCGCCGACAAAGACATTTCCTTTCGCATCGGGGGCGATGGCATGCACGGTGCGGAACTCGCCGGGAGCGTCTCCGCGTTTGCCTCATTCTTTGACCCAATTACCGTCTTTGTCGAACTTCACGACGCGCGAATTGTTGTAGCCATCGGCTACAAAGCTATTGCCGTTGGCATCCCAGGCCACGTCGGTAGGGCGATTAAACAGGCGATGCGAGAAGGTTGCGAATGCCGTCGGGATAGGTGGTGGAGTGACGCCGCGGAGGCGGCGGCGCGGCCTCGACAGCTTCGGGTTTTCTGCCGAAGAGCATGATCACTTGTCCCGCGGGATTGAACACGATAACCATGTTGGAGCCTTCGTCGGTGCACCAGATGTTGTCGTTCTTGTCGATGCGAACGGTGTGGGCAAACACAAAACCGTACAGACCTTGGCCGATTTCCCGGACGAATTTGCCGTCCGCAGCAAATTCAAACAGGCGGGTCTGGCCGCTGCGCGTGTTGTATACGAAGATGCGGCCCTTAGAATTTACCGCCACGCCTGCGGCCTCGCCGAGGTACGTGCCGGCAGGAAGCTGGAGAAGATGGGGGACGGATTTGTAGGGAATCTCGGGAGGAGCCTGGTCTTGAGCGGCAGAAAACAGGGGCACCTGCCGAGCACAGAAGCAGGGCGAAAGTGAAGCGTTTCATCACAGCCTCCTCGACTAGGTTTCGCAAGCGCAAGAATCGCGACAGGAAAGCAGGGTCGATGTTTCAGATCAGCGCACTGCAAGAAAAAATCGGTTACCAGGTAAACTTCAAGGCGAATTGAATTTCGCGATTGGGAACCTGGGTGGCATCAATCTGACCGAATCCCGGCACGGGGTTTCCCGATGCATCGAGCGCTTCAAGATTATCAACCGGCGGCGCGAAGTTGGTGTGATTGAAGACGTTGAAGAACTCCGCGCGGAATTGGACGGCAAAGCTTTCCGAAATTCTTGGAATCTTGCTGTTCTTGACGACGGAGAAATCAAAGTTCACCAAGCCCGGTCCAATGATGGCGTTGCGACCTAAATTACCCAGAAGGTTGATGCAAGTGGGAGCGGCAAAACGCTGGTCACAATTCGTGGAGTAGAAGGAGGCGCTAGGCGCCTGGGCGTTAATCAGGCACGCGGGATTGATGTATTGAAGATTTCCATGACGGCCGGAAGACGGGAAGGTCAGCGGGCAGCCTGCTACGCGATCGGGAATGGCAATAGGCTCGGAGTTAAGCTGGCCCATGGGGTCGCCTTCGACACCATCTAATGGCCAAAGAGGCACGCCGGAACTGGCTTGGACGATGCCGCCCAGTTGCCAGCCTCGCACGATCCAGCCGGCTGGTCCGGAGAAGGCATGCGCGGTGGGGATGTCCCACAAGGCGTTGACGGTCAGGTTGCGAGACACATTGAAGTCGGAAAGCCCTCGCACAATCTGAAGGTCCCACCACGGAATGGTAGGGCTCAAATCTGCGGAGAAATTATCGCCCGCGAAACTGCCGGAAGATGTGTCCATGGTTCTGCCCCAGGTAAAAGAACTCAGAACCTGCAAACCATGGCTCATGCGCTTTTCCACTTGGACTTGGAGAGCGTTGTAATAGGACATACTCTGCCAAAGGGTAGTCTGGATGGCAGCAACGTTCGCGTTGATTAGTTGTCCCGGCACAACGGAAGTGGCATTGGGATTAATCACGCCGCTGCCTACGGGGTTCGGAAAGAGCCAGCGGCCCGAAGTCAAGGTAGGAAAAACGGTGTTGATGTCGTCGATCTGAAAGGGATTGTGAATACCGCGGGAACCGGCATAGGCGACGGTCAAAGCCAGCGAACCGGTCAACTGCCTCTGCACGCTGAAGTTGTATTGATAGATGTAATTGCGCTTGATGTTGGTGTCCACGTAGTTCCAGGTCTGGGCAGAAGCGACAAAAGACGAGGGGAAAGGTATTTTCGGAAAGGAACCCTGGGCTGCACACGGGACGCCGGGGGGTTGAGGGCAAGCAAAGATGGTGATCACGTTATGAAAGGGCGAGGTCTGCGCGTTATTGATGACTAATTCATAAGGAAGCGGTAAGGCATCGAAAATGCCGAAACCGCCGCGAACCGAAGTCTTTCCGCTATGGAAAGGATCCCAGGCAAATCCGATGCGCGGTTCAAAATTCTTGCTGGTCGGGTTGTGGGGGAAGGAGAACTTGTTCATGCCGGGACAATTGCTGGGGGAAACACAGGCGCCGGGATTGGTGGTGATGGTCGGCATGTTGGCGATCAGGCCGCTGGTTTCCGTGGGAATTGTTTCCATCTCGTAGCGAAGGCCCAGGTTGACGGTGAGACTGGGACGGAACTTCCAGTCGTCTTGAACATATCCCGCAAAAACCGATGTGCGGTTGTGATGGGTCTTAATCGCGGCTACGTCTGGAGGACTGCCCGCGATATGAACGATGTTTTGCAAAAAGCTCGGTATGTCACTGAAGGTGGCCGAGCCGTCTTCAATGAATGGCGCGAACAAGGCCAAATGATAGAGTATGATCGCGCCACCGAACTTCAGGTTGTGCCTTCCGAATGTGCGCACAGCGTCGTCATAGAATTGGTAGGTTTGAAGCAGGTAGTTCTGGACCGACTGGCCGCGCAAGCCGCCGCGGAAAGTGGTAAGGCCGGAGACGGTAATCCTGGGCGCGTAGAGGCCGGCGACCATTCCGAAAGAGGTGTCGGCTGCGGCAGGATTGATGGCACGGGGAGTCAGCTGGCCATCAGCGTAACTGCGGTTGTAGCCGCCCCGGACTGTGTTGACCAAACCGGGGTTGAACAAATGAGTTTCTTCCACGGAGAAACCCTGGCGGCCCAAAGCAAACTGATCCAGCACCTGATTTAGACCATCGGGTTGAGTGAAGGTGGAGTGGTCGTAGTAATAGCCGCCGTCCAGACTGTCTTTGGCGGAGATCTTCACGTCCGTGCGCGCGGTGTAATAATTTTCCGGCACCACCTGGGCTCCAGAAAAAGCATATCTGCCGGTGTTGCAGATCACAGTGACCTGGTCGCACGCCGCTCCGTTGGCTGGGCTTATCAGACCATCGTTAACGGCTGGATAGAAAACAAGGAATTTCGCGATGTTGGAGTCTACGGTGATTGGCGACTGGGGAGTTCCGGTATTTGGATCACCAAGAATGCCCCCGCGCGCTTCGGGCGAAAGCACAAATGCGATATGCGGGATGCCCTTGCTTTGGCGAAGTCCCTCGTAATCGCCGAAAATGAATATCTTATCTCTCCAAACTGGGCCGCCGGCTGAGCCACCAAATTGATTGCGGCGGAAGACGGCTTTCTTCAAGCCGCTGGCATTTTCAAAGAAATTCGCAGCATCCAAGGCGCTGTTTCGAATGAATTCGTAAGCGCTGCCGTGAAAATCATTCGTGCCGGAGCGAGTGATGGCATTGATGACGCCGCCGGAAGTGAAGCCGTACTCCGCCGTGTAGTTGTTGGTGAGGACGGAAAATTCTTGAATGGCGTCGACACCGAGGTTTTGGCCGAGCACGCTCCCGGGGCCGGCGTTCGAATAGTCGTTGATGATGATGCCGTTCAAGCGATAGGTATTTTGCGTGGGACGGTTGCCGTCGATGGTCATCTGCATTCCCAAGCCGCGCGCGTGAGAGCCGACCTGCGTGACGGCTTCTTGGGTTCGCACCGAAGCCACGCCCGGCTGAAGGGTTGCGAGTGAAGCCCAGTCTCGCCCGTTCAAGGGCAACTCGCGAACTTCTGAGCCCTGGACCACGCCGCTAATCGTGGCGGTGGCGAGTTGGATGGTTGGCGCTTCCTCCGTGACTTGCACAGTTTGCTGCGATTGACCGACGGCCATCGTGACGTCCAAGGCCCGCTGCGCACCGACGGTAAGCGTGACATTGAGAACTTTTGTGGTGAAGCCGGGAGCGGCGACGGTCACCTGATAGTCCCCAGGAATGAGATTAGTGACCGTGTACAGGCCGTCGGAATTACTTTTTGTGGAAGTCACGATATCGGTGGACACGTTCTTAGCCGAAACTTGCGCGCTCGCGATGACTCCGCCTGTGGCATCTGTGATGGTGCCGGTAATGGTTGCTCCAGCGACTTGCGCGCGGAGCGGTATATCGAAAATAAAACAAGCTGCCAACACCCCAAGAAACAGACGAATGAAATGAGATTTCATTTGCCCCCCCAGTTATTCTCCCGAGCAAACAACCGCGGTCGAATCCGTTCCGGAAAGGCGAGGCTCCCTCGAAGATGCCCTGCAGCCGGAGAGCGGTAAAACCGGAACCAATGAACCAATATGAACCAAATGCACCATTTTATGAACCAATTGAGCGCCAATATCCTCGCATTGGCTGCCCGAGTCAAGAGAAAAAGAAAAACAGATTTGGCCTTGCCATGTGATAGGTGAAGGCGACGGCAGAGAGTGGAAGAAGAATCTCCTACAAAAGCTATGAGGATGCCAAGAAGCGGAAATGAGGAGGACTATGTGAACCTTTTCTATACCAATTTACGCTAGACGAGCAAGCAAGGACATGCCAAGATACGTGCGGCGGTTATTTACGGAAAAGGAACGAAGGTTCATGGGTTCAACGGCGGTCAAAAGAATGCTCGTTCGACGGACGCGAGCCCCGAGAAAACGAGGAGATTCCGGAAGGCTACGAATGATTCTGGAGAAGGAAATTCGATCCGAACGCTGGCAGAATGGCGAGCGACTTCCAACGGAGCGCGAGCTGTGTTCGCGATATGGGGTTGCGCGGAACACTTTGCGGAGAGCGCTCCAATCGCTCGAAGATAATAAGCTCATCGTCCGGCATGTCGGACGCGGCACGTTCAAATCCAGCGCCGCCGCCCAAGAAGTTTCCGGCGTGCTCGACCTGGACCGCATCGAGGAGTTCAGCCCAGCCGACGTGATGGAATGTCGCTTGATTTTCGAGCCGGGGCTTGTTCCTCATGTGGTGGCACGCGCCACGAAGGCAGACCTGGATCGCATGACCGAGTGCTTGAAGCGAGGCGGGGCCGCAACGAGCTTGGCGGAATTCGAGCATTGGGACACGGAACTGCATGACGCCATCGCAGCCGCCACGCACAACAGCATTGCGACCTCCATGTACCGCTCGCTGGCCAGGGTTCGCAAGCAAGCGCGCTGGGGAGCGCTGAAAGCGTGGATCATGACACCGGAGCGAATGAAAAAAGTGCAGGCCGAACATGCGGCGATCGTGGCGGCGCTGCGCGATCGCGATCAGTCGCAAGCCCAGGACCTGCTACGCAAGCATCTGCTCAACGTGCGGGCTTATATGTTCGGCGAATAGTTAGTTGACCAGGCGGCGGAGCGAGGCGAGGGCCTGGCGGGCGAGCGAATAGCGCGGTTCGATTTCCAGGGCTTCTTGAAAGCAACGGATAGCGTTGCTGTACATTTCTTTCCCAACGTACGCGCGGCCCAGGTTGTAATGCGGAAAATGCCGCGGCTCGTAGCGGCGGGCTTCGGTTGCGCGCTCGAGCCAGGGAATCGCTTCGTCGAAGCGATTCTGCTCGATCAGGTAAGCGCCGATGTCGTTATAGGGATTGCCGAAATCGGGATCGAGTTCGATGGCACGCTTGCATTCGGCGATGGCTTCATCGATGCGCCCCCGGAAATGGTAAGTCCATCCAAGAAAGGTATGAGCTTCGGCGGTAGGATGTATTTCCAGCGAAGATTGATAAAGTTCGATGGCGCGATCGTAATCGCCTTCCATTTGGGCCTGGTAGGCGTCCTGCAGGATTTCCCACGCACGCGTGAGGGTCTCCATGCTCATGAGGCATAGTTAGCACAACGTTTTGCATTGGTCAAAAGTACGAAAGTGAGAGGCGTTGCAACAGAGGAACCTGTACTTTGTGACGGGGCGCGCGAACGTGCCGTGAGGTACGGTGGCGCGTGGCGAGTGGAAATTCCAGGGCGAAATGGAGAAAATGGACGAGTTTGAGGGAAAGATCGAACTGGCAACGCCGGTAGCTTAATTTGCGGAGACGAAGGAGAGAAATCGTGACGCGGAATTTAGCGATACTTGGGACCACAGTTCTGGTCATTGCGACGGCCATGCTGGCACAGGACCCGCCACCGCAAAACGGCACGAAGAAAGCAGCGAGTCACGCCGCTGGGGGATCCGCAACGCGAGGCAAGCAAATATTCGAGCAGAAATGCGCTATGTGCCATTTTGCGGACAAGACCGAGAAAAAAATCGGTCCCGGGTTGAAAGGTATGTCCAAGCGCGGAACGTTTAGTGTGAACGGGAACAAGGTCACGACGGAGTCGCTGAAGACGTGGATCGAGAACGGCGACTCGCAGATGCCCGGAATGAAAGACTTGCTAGACGCGACGCAAATCCGGGACGTAGTTGCCTACGTCAAGACACTTTGAGTCCTCCGTTGTCAGTGGTCAGTATTCAATGGAGCGAAAGATTCGTTTGCCGACCGTGGCCATTTTTCCCTGACACTTTCGACTCCAGAGAGAAACACCCCCGTGAACCTGATGGCTCAGGTCAGCGGGGCCAAATTCTAAGAAAGACTACAATTACTTCAGGACCGCGTCCTTCAACGCTTTCGACGGACGCAGGCGAACCACGGTCTTCGCTTTAATCTTAATTTGCTCGCCCGTTTGCGGATTACGGCCCATGCGCGCCTTGCGGTGCGCCTTGACCAAGCGGCCGAGGCCCGGAATCACGAATTTGCCCGCAGCGCCCTTGGCTTCCCTGACCGCAAGCTTGAAGAGCTCGTCAAAGAACATGGCGGCGGTTTTCTTCGGAGTTCCGACTTTCTCGGCGAGGTGCCCAACGACTTTCGTCTTGCTCATTGGCTTGGACATCTAGTCTGCTTATCCTCCTGATTTTACTTTCCATCCCGGTTTCACCGAGACAGGCCTCGATGCGAATCGAAGCAGGCTCCGAGCGGCTACCCCTCATTTTTTCCCGTGAAATACTCGGGCCGCGAAGGACTATAGCCAAGGAAAAGGGGGAACGCAAGGAAAAATCGCGAAAAAGCCGGAAAAATGCAGATTTTCTGGTGGGGGTGTGGAAATCACCGCTAAAAATGCGGTTAGAACGCATTTCGGGGGCCCCCCGGGCGGTCGAAACGCGCGTTTTAGCTAAATTCTTCAGTTAATGGCCAGGAATGAAACAGGGGGACCCTGGAAACCCGACGGGTCCTACCGTTTGGCCAGGTCGGCGTAGAAGTGCGCGATGGCCTTGATGCCACCAAAGTAGTTTTCGAGGGCAATATGCTCGTCAGGAGCGTGGGCGTTCTCGTCGGGCAAACCGAAACCGATCAGCACGCACGGCACTTTGAAGGTGTCATACATTTGCGTGACAAAGGGAATGGAGCCGCCTTCGCGGATAAACACCGCTTTTTTGCCGAAGCCTTCTTCCAACGCGGCTTGCGCTTTCTGGAAAATCGGATTGTGGTAAGGAGCGGCCCACGGCTTGCCCATGCTCAGAACTTCAAATTTGCAGTGAACCGTTTTCGGCAGCAGCTTGCGAACGTGTTTCTCCACGAGTTGCGCGATTTTTTTGGGATCCTGGTTGGGGACGAGACGCGTCGAGAATTTTGCAAACGCCTTTGAGGGAATGACCGTCTTGGCGCCTTCACCCTGATAGCCGCCCCAGATGCCGTTCAACTCGAGCGTCGGGCGCGTCCAGAGCCGCTCGACCGTGGTGAAGCCTTTCTCGCCGCAGTAGCCAGGAGCTCCGACGGCCTTCTCGAAATCCTTCTTTTTCCAAGGCAGCGAATTGAGCGCTTTGCGTTCGGCGTTCGAAAGCTTGGCGACTTGATCGTAGAAGCCCGGCACCGTAACGCGAAAATTCTTATCGTGCAGCTTGGCGAAAAGCTCCGTGAGAATGGTCAGAGGGTTCGGCACGGCGCCGCCGTACACACCAGAGTGCAAATCACGTTCGGGGCCGGTCAATTCGATCTGGTAATAATTCAAACCGCGCAGGCCGTAGGTGATGGAAGGGACGCCCTTGCCCAGCATCGAGGTATCGGAGACGACCAGCGCATCGGCCTTGAGTTTCGCTTTGTTCTTTTGCACGTAATCCCAAAGGCTGACGCTGCCCACTTCTTCTTCGCCTTCGATCAACACTTTGACGTTGATGGGGAGCTTGCCGTTGACCTTCTGAAGCGACTCCAGCGCCTTCAGATGAATGTGGACTTGGCCTTTGTCGTCGGCGGTCCCGCGGCCAAAGAGATTGCCATTGCGAACTGTGGGTTCAAACGCGGGAGAGGTCCAAAGCTCGAGCGGCTCGGGCGGCTGCACGTCGTAGTGTCCATAGAAGAGGATTGTCGGCTGCCCGGGAGCTCCCAAAGATTCCGCATAAACCAAGGGGTGCAGGTTGGTCGGAACCATCTCAACCGTTTTAAATCCGGCGGCCCGCAGGTGATCAGCAACCCAGCGAGCGCCGCGTTCGATATCCGGTTTATGTTCGCTCTTGGCGCTGATGCTGGGAATGCGAAGGAACTCATAGAGCTCGGCGAGGTGCTGATCACGCGTACTATCAATCCATTCAGCAAGATTCATAAAAGCCCTTGGGGACAGTAGTCCTTTCGAAATGGAATGTAAACAACTCGTCCGCCAAATGTGAAACGAATGTTGCGGCAGCGGGATGCGTGGACCTGTGCGTGCCGCGCCGTTTGGCATTTTATGACTTCTTCCTCCTCAGGCACAAGGCGTCTGGTTTGGAGAAGTTGCTTCTGGAAAGCGCCGCCCGCGAAGAGTCTGACCCTGGGGTGAGTATCGACGGCAATTAAGACCTCCCGCCAAGGGCATAACCAACCTTGGAACGCCAGCGATGAAATGAAACAGGTGCATCGGATTGGCACAGCAGCACCAATTTCGGCGGCGCATCTCCTCCAGCCCCTTAGTCTCCTTGATATCGAGCGAGAACGACACGTTTGCCGATGGAGAACACCTGTACGGAGGGCCAGATTGACGGTGTAAGAGTGGCAGTTGAAGATGGCGCTATGACCGACGTGATTTCAGCAACACCAAGACGCAGCGCGCGAGCTTTCCACAAAATGCGCGTGCAAGCCCAGGGACGCACACACGACCGCAAGAAATTCAAGGAAACCTGCGAGACGGTGGTGGTGAGCGCGCACGGAGGCTTGCTGCTCCTCAAGCATGAAGTGGATAACGGCGAAATGCTGGTGCTGACGAATCCGCTAACGCAGGAAGAGCAGGAATGCCGCGTTGTCTACCTGGGGGAACCGGTGGAGAAAGGGCAGCGCGTTGGCATTGAGTTCTTGTCTCCGGCACCTCGGTTCTGGGGAGTGGAATTTCAGAGCGAATCCTCCTCCGCCAACATTCACTAGGACGAGTTAGCTCGAGGGATTGGCCGGAGCGCGCTGCGGGGAAAGCTTCGTGGCTGTTGAGCCGCGCCTGAAAAACCAGTCTCCCAATCTCCACAAAAGCAGAATCGCGACCAGCGCTCCGTAAAAGAGCGGCATGCGCACATCGGACTTCACTTTCCAATAGTAATGAATTACGCCGCAAAGCGCCGCAAAATAGATGGCCCGATGGAGCATTTGCCAGCGTCTTCCGCCGAGGCGGCGAATCCAACCCGCGGTCGAAGTGATTGCCAGCGGAAGTAACAGCAGGAAACCGAGAAAGCCAACGGTGATAAACGGCCGCTTGGCGATGTCTTTCCATATCGCGGCAAGATCCAGAGATTGGTCGAGGACAAGATAGGTAAGAAAGTGGATGCAAAGGTAGGAAAAAGCAAAGAGGCCGAGCATGCGCCGGAAGCGAATCAGGTCGGGAAGATTCAGAAGCTTTCGAAACGGCGTAATGCAAAGCGTGAGGACCAAAAAGCGCAGCGTCCAGCGCCCAGTCGTGAGCTGAATGAATTCGACGGGATTGGCGCCGAGGCCATTGTGAAAGCCTCGCCAGACCAGCCCGCCGAGAGGGATCAGACAAAGAAGGAAGACAACAACTTTAGTCCATTTGCTGGTGAGAATGGCGCGCATTTCGCAGGATGCAGTCTAGTAGTATTTCTTCAGGTCCATGCCGTTGTACAGGCTGGCGACCTGATCGCCGTAGCCGTTGAACATCAGCGTGTTGCGCATGAAGAATTCGCCCAGGCGCCGCTCCCTGGCTTGGGAATATCGCGGATTAGGGACGTTTGGATTCACATTGGAATAAAAGCCGTATTCCTGCGGGTTGGCGATGTTCCAGGTAGTGGGCGGCATTTTCGACTGAAACTTGATCTTGACCAGCGACTTGATGCTTTTGAAGCCGTATTTCCACGGAATCACCATGCGCACCGGCGCGCCATCCTGATTGGGCAGCGATTCTTCATACATTCCGACGCAGAGAAACGTCAGCGGACTCATCGCTTCGTCCAGGCGCAGGCCTTCGACGTAGGGAAACGCAATCCCGGCCCAGCGTCCTTGCGGCATCTGGCGGGGATCGTAGTAGCTCTGGAAGGCTACGAACTGCGCTTTGGGCGTCGGTTCGACGAGCTTCACGAGATTGCTGAACGAGAAGCCAATCCAGGGAACCACAATGGACCACGCTTCCACGCAACGATGGCGGTAAATGCGCTCTTCCAGCGGCGCGATCTTCAAGATTTCGTCCATGCTGAGCTTGCGCGGCTTGGCGACGTCGCCTTCCACGGAAACCACCCAGTTCGAAATGTTGAAGTTCTGCGCGTTTTTTGCGGGATCGGACTTGTCGGTGCCGAATTCGTAAAAATTGTTGTAGTGCGTGACGTTCTCGAAAGAATTTTCTTTTTCCGTGGTGCTGAACGGGCTCTTGATAAGGCCGCTGAATTTTGTGGCGGCTAGCGCGGTCTGAGACGGCGCGGCGAATTCGTACAGGCGACGGCTCAAAACTGCTGTAGCGCTGGCGATGCTCATGGCTTGCAGGAATTTCCGTCGGTTCAGGTAGACCGGCTTGGGCGTGACATCCGCGTATGTCAAATCCGTGGCCTTACGGATCAACATCAGCTCCTCCAAGGAATGCTTGTTCTCTGTGTATTATCCCACGTAGCTTTCGTTCTAGTAGATGAAAAAACTGGGCACGGAGTTTGCCAAGCTAAACAAAGCGGAGCAAACGCCTCTTGTGTTCCTTTCTATTCGAGCTATCAGTCGGAGAAAAGTTACAGAGGAATGAAGATTTTCTAGCCGCGCAGCCTGGCAGAAAACAAGAGCGATGAGGGCTGGTGGGAGGTAGACAGCTTTCAAAAGCATCCCGAAAATCAGATGCCATACTTGGCGATGACCGCTTTTTCCGTCTTTCCGATGAGAGCAATCGCGGCATGCTGTGCGGGCAATTTCAAGGTCAAACGCGCGGCGGTGGCGGCGTCACGCAAATCGATCGCGGCATCTGCCTCGTTTTCGGATTCCAGAACGTAAAGCACGGAATCCTGGAGTTCGGTGGTAGAAATCAACACGCCCGCCGGGAGCGTGGATTGCAATTCGAACGGAGGCTTGATTTTCAGTATGGTCAAAAGATGGTCGTAAACAGCAGCCGCGGCGTCGAGTCCTTCCGCCAATTCCGCGGAGTAAGATGCCCAGAAGATTTTTCCTTTGCCGGAGGGAATCTCTTTCCAGGTTGCACCATCGCTGAAGCGCAGTGCTTCGAGGGAAGACTGTTTTTGCTGATCGAATGCCAGACGAGCCGTCTTGCCAGGGAGCTGGATTTCCGCGCTTCGATAGCTTTGTGGCTCGACCGTCGCGCTTAACCCGAGGTCATGGGGGCGGTCACGGAGTTGCCAGTGCTCATCACGCGAGACAGGCCCGGTAATCAGCAGACTGCCGCCACCCTTGACGTAAGCGAGCAAAGCTTGCCATGTACTCTCACTCAAAGATTGCGGAGAAGGAAGGATCACAAGTTGCGGCGCGCCGAGCTTGGCGATGTGGTTCTCGGCAATCACATAGGGAGTGACCTGCAGTTTGTACGCGAGCGCGCGAACCGCTTTTTGTTGCGCCTCAAGTTGCAGGTCGGCAAGAACCGAGAATTGTGCGGCCTGCGAGGTTACAACTGCCACGGAAGGCTGGCGCGGGTTTTGCAAATGACTATGGAGCGATTTCGCAAAGCTCGCAAAACCGCGCATCACTGTGGCTTCCGGTTTTTCCGTGCCATCCGCGCGCAGGGCGCCGATGGGTGCTTCATTGGCTTCAGTCATGTAGGAATTGGTGTTCCACAACCATTCAATAGCGCCGGCTCCTTGCACGAAGGAAAGCGCGACTTTGCGTTCGAACCGGGAAGCTTCCTCCTCGGGCGTGAAACGCGCCGTTTCGTCCAAATTGATTTCGCGCTGAAGCCCGGTTTCTTGAATGAGCATGGTTTCGCTCGGCTGCTTGGCGGTGAGCGAGTCCCACAGCAGGGAATCGTTGCCCCACCAGGAATGGTTGGTGGTGAAATCCACCACGGAACCATAGAAAGCGGGGGAAAGACGGTCTCTCACGCCGCCTTCATCCTGGCCCACGGTGATGAGTTGCTGCGATCCGGTCGCGCGAATTTTCTCGCGCATAGAGCGCACCCAGTCGACGAAAGTCTCCTGCGCGAACAAAAAGTAGTCATAGACGCGAAGCGAGTTGTGGCCGACATACATACCCCGGGAACTGAATTCGAGCTCGCCGGGGAGGGAAATCGTCCCCGCGATGGAATCCGGCGGGACGTTCCAGGCCGCCGCCACCGCGTCGCGATCCGGATAACGTTTCGAAAGCCACTGGTTCCACGCGGCCAGCTCGATGGGATCGCCGTTCGGGCGGGTCTGCCAAAGGTGTTGGGAAATGCTGGGCTCATTGATCAGGTCCCAGGCTAGGAATGGAACATCGTGAAATCGGCCCACCACGGTGGAGACGAGCGTTTGCTGTTTGCGCCGCGCCTCCGGGTCCAGATAAGGATTCACGCCACCGAGGACTTCGGGGAGGAACGCAAAAAAATTGAATTGCACGGGAAGGCCGTTTTTGCGCGCAGTCATCAGGTAGGCTTCGAGCGTGCGCAGCGTTCGTTCATACGGCTGGCCATTTTCGTCGCAGAATTTGTCCCACCCCGTCCACCACCCTGTGCGCAGCATATTGAGTGCGGCAGCCTGAATCTGCGCCATGTCGCGGTCCCACACATACACGTTGGGGTGATCGAAGTAGAGTCGCTGCACTTCGCTAGACATATACGTGGTGCCGACGACGGCGATCGGGTGTCGGTCGATCTCGAAGAAATCATGATTGACCGTCAGAAGCGGCCCGGAGCGCAGGAATTCCGCGTCTCGAATCCAGAAACCGGAGTGGTACACGTTGCGGACCTTGGTGCCGTCGAGAAGCTCCGCTTGGATGACGTGAAATCCTTTTTCCTTGGGCGCGGGAAATAACATGGTTTGTGGCGCGGACAAGTTTGCGGTTTGCGTTTCACGCTGCGAGGGCTGGACCTCGGGGAACTCGGTGATGCGAATGGTGACCGGGCCAGTCGGCTTTTCGGCGGCCTGCCAGAGAACTTCCACTTCCACGGGCTCGCCCGGTAGATAAAGAGGAAGCGTGGGACGCGCCGTGAATTCTTCAGAACCGTGGCGCGCGCGTTCGGCAAGCGTGCGAATCAACGTGACAGCTTCGTTGCTGGCTGCGAATTGTGAATCCAGCTCCGAGGTGAGAAAGACCCAGCGGCCGCCGTCAAACCCGTTTCGCAAGTGATCGATTTGCATGGCCGGAGCAGCCATCTTGCGGCCGTCTTTCACTCCCCAGGCGAGCGGATCAAGTCGCGCGTCAATCGAACCAGCGGAGCCGCCGCGATTGTAGAGGTCCACCGAGCTGAGTCGGATGATGGGGCTGAAAGCACGCTGCCAGGAAAAGCGCGGCAGCGAAATCGTGAGATCCGGATTGCTTTGAAATTCCATCCCCGCGGAACCAGGCGTGCTCTGAAACTGATCCATGGACAATTGCCGGATGAAGCGCACGCTGTAATCGCGCAGATGCCAGCCGGAGTCGTCATGATACGCGCCTCGTGTGAAGGGACGGCCGCCAAGAACCAGCAAATCTCCGCCATGCTCAAGAAACGCGTGAATCGCCGACCAATTCTGTTCAGGGAAAGCGGAGCCGTAAGGAAGCACGAGCAGATACGGCGAGGAATCCGTCAGCAGAGAATCGAGTTCCTTCGCCGATGCAAAGCGCGCTCCCGGCAAAGCTTTTTCGATTTGTTGCTGTGAAAATGCCGGCGAATCCCAGGACGGAAAGCCCGCTTCGTTGAGCACAACAATCGCCGGAGCAGTCTGTTGTGCGAGGATAGGTGTTACAAAGAAAAAGGGAATGAAGCAACAGCGGGCCACAAGGAGAGCCGGGAATTTCGGCCTAATCATCTTGCACCTATGCCTCTAAGCTAACGATTCCGCCGCCTCTTTATAACACGCCGCGCCTGCACTCGCATGACTCGGCAAGGTTTTCTCTGCGCGCCAAGTGTGTCATCATCCTGCGCGGTCAAAGGCGTGGTTCAGGCAGACACTGCAAGAATGGACGTGAACGTCAATGGAAAACGTATCCGCCAAAAGTACGGTAATCGCAAACGAAGCGGGTACCAGCTATACAGGCCCGCTGGCGATCCTCACAACGCTGTTCTTCATGTGGGGGTCACTCACGTCGCTCAATGACGTGCTGATTCCTTACGCCCAGCATGTTTTCAAGATCGAACTGGCCGCGAGCATGCTCATACAGACGGCGTTTTTTTCCGCTTATTTCATCTTCTCCATTCCCGCGGCCAAGATCATCGATTGGATCGGGTACAAGAGGGCCATTGTGGTCGGTTTGCTCACGATGGTTGTTGCGTGCTTAGGTTTCTTTCCGGCCGCGAAGATTCCCTCGTTCCCGTTCTTCCTCGCTGCGCTGATTCTTTTGGCCACGGGGATCACAATCCTCCAAGTCGCAGCGAACCCTTACGTTGCGGTGCTGGGAAAACCGGGAACGGCGTCCAGTCGCCTAAACTTGACGCAGGCCTTCAACTCTCTGGGAACTACGATCTTTCCTTGGATCGGAGCGCACTTGATTCTCCGCACCACGGCAACGGCAATGAGCCAGAGTGCTTCGCAGGAAGCCAACGCAGTGATCAGGCTCTACGTCTATTTCTTTGCCACGGCGCTGACGCTGCTCGCTATCGGAATTGGCCTCTCCAAGCTCCCCAGGATGGCATCCGCAGAACATCATATCGGCGAGAAGATTGCCGACTCCGTGTGGAAACATCCCAATCTTGTCTCCGGTGCGATCGGAATCTTCGTTTATGTCGGCGGAGAAGTCGCCATTGGAAGCTCCATCGCAAACTACCTTGCGTTGGACAACATCGGCGGATTTCTTTCCCCTGTAAAGATTTCTGATGCCGCTCTGCGATATCGGGCGGCGCTCGGTGACGCGGCAAAGTACATCTCGGTGTATTGGATGGGAGCCATGTTTGGCCGCTTTATTGGCTCAGGGTTGCTCCAGAAAATCAAGCCAAGCAAGCTGCTGGCATTCGCTGCGGTCATGGCCGGGCTTCTGGTCACCACTTCGGTATTCACCAACGGGCACACGGCGATGTGGTCGATTCTTTCCGTAGGGTTCTTCAACTCCATCATGTTCCCGTGCATCTTTACCATGGGAATCGCGGAGCTAGGACCGCTGACGGGGGATGGTTCGGGCATTTTGAATATGGCCATTGTGGGCGGTGCGGTGATTCCCTGGCTGCTGGGGAAGGCGGGAGACCTAATTAACCATCGCTACTATCCCGGAATGATTCAAGGTGAGACCAGTTGGGGCCAAGGAATTCACTACGCCTTACTTGCCGCGACCTTTTGCTACCTTTACATCTTATTCTTCGCGTTGAGCGGTTCGAAACCAAACAGCGAGCGCTACTTAAAAGGATAACGGGTTTCTCTCCATAAACTATGACTCAAAAGGAAGCCGGAGGCTGGGCAATTGGCGTGGATGTGGGCGGCACGAAAGTCGCGGCGGGATTCGTCGATGCGCATGGCGAAATCCATCAGCACACGCGCGTGCCGATGAACTCCCACGGCACGGCGGAAGAAGGGCTCGCTGCCGTGACCTCCGCGATTGACGAACTGTTGAAGCTTGGGCCGGATAAGAACAGCGCCGCACGCCGCATCGGCATTTGCGCTCCCGGGCCGCTTGATCCTCACACCGGCATCGTGCTGAATCCTCCCAACGTGACCTGCTGGCGAAATTATCCACTTGCCGCGGAAATTGCGCGTCGCTACGACGGCTCGGTAAAGCTGGAAAACGACGCGAAGTCCGCCGGGCTCGCCGAGGCGCTCTGGGGCGCGGGCCACGGCTATCGAAATGTTTTCTACACTTGCATTGGCACGGGCATTGGCGCGGGAATTCTTTTTGACGGGCGCATTTATCACGGGCGTACCGGCTCGGCGGACGAAGCCGGACACATGGTCATCGATTATCACGGGCCACTTTGTGGATGCGGGAAGAAAGGCTGCATTGAAGCGCTGGCGTCCGGCACGGCTATTGCTCGAAAAGCGCGGGCGCGGCTCTCGGAAGCATCCGGACGTAAATCTGTGATGCTCGAACTGGTTGGCGGAAAGATCGACGCGGTCACAAGCGAGATTGTCGACCGTGCTTATGCTGCGGGTGATTCGCTGGCGAGGGAAATCCTTCTCGATACGGTCGAGGTGATCACGATCTGGCTGGGCAACATTGTCGACCTGCTGGAACCCGACGTCATCATCATCGGAGGCGGTGTGGCGACGATGCTGAATCCCTTCTTTGGGAAAATCCGGGAGCAACTGCCCGCTTGGAGCCTGAACAAGCGATGCTTGGAAATTCCGATGGTTCTGGCGCGCTACGGCGCAGAGTCGGGGATCGCGGGCGGCGCCGCCCTCTGCATGGTTCCCGGTGCCGCCTAACTGTCTAGCCGGAACTGTGGGCGCGCAACCTGAAGCAAGTATTATATTACCAAACTGATTCGACTCCACAGGACAAGCACCGTATGCCGTCCCTGTCGTTCGGTTTCTCCGCTAAGACTACGTGCTCCCTTAGCGCGACAAACTGAGTTTCACACCGGAAACACTTCCGTCATTATCCAATGATGAAATTACGCGAGAACGAAGCGCTTTTCGTCAGCCGACGCGAGTAAGCTATTATTTGCACGACCTTTGCCCGCCTCATGCCGTAGTCAGGTACAGTCCCGTCGCGGACCGGCGAGCGTGAAGCGGAGCTTGAACTCCGGAATCCATGGAAAGGCCGGACATGAACAGAGCGGCATGGGCGCTTGGGGTGATTCTGTCTATTGCCATATCCGCGTCTGGGCAGGATCTCAATGCCAGGTTGTTGGAAGCCGCAAAGAAGCGGGACACCGCGCAGGTACAAAAGTTACTCGGAAGCGGCGCCAACCCAAACGCAAAAGATAAGAACGGATGGACGGCATTGATCTGGGCCGCCTCTTCGGGAAGCACAGATAACGTGCGTGCTTTGGTCGCGAAAGGTGCGGACGTCAATGCCAAAGACAAGACCGGATGGACGGCAGTGATGAGTGCAGCGCGCAACGGGCACACCAACGCCGTGCTGGCCTTGTTGGCCGATGGCGCGGACGTAAATGCCAAGGACAGCAACGGATGGACCGCCTTGATGAGCGCGGCCGCTTCGGGCCACGTTGATACTTTAGGCGCCCTGCTCGCGAAAGGCGCAGATGTAAATGCCAAAGACAAAAGCGGATGGACCGCCTTAATCGTCGCGGCCGATTCGGGCCACCGGGATTCTGTGCTGGCCTTGTTGAAGAAAGGAGCGGATGCGAGCGCGCGTGACAGGAATGGAGACACAGCCCTCTCCTTGGCAGAAAAACACAAGCATCCTCAAGTTATTGCCGTACTCAAACGCCCGCTGCTGGTCTCGCAGAGCAAACCCCCGCAAAAAGCGGTATCCAACAAGCCGGGGGCATCACTACCGGCGACTCCTGGCACCGCTTCGGCCCCTGCTACGCAACCGGCCCTCCCCAATGCACCCGCAGCGGGCCGCCCGAGCCTCGTTCAGCAACTCTTGGACGCTGCCCAGAGCGGAGATATTGTTGCGGTGCAAAGCCTGTTAAAGCAGGGCGCGGACGTCAACGGCAGAGGCGGTTACGGAAGCACGCCTTTAATGAGTGCCGCGCTCACCGGCCACACCGAAATCGCGCGGCTGTTGCTTGACAAAGGCGCAGCTGTGGACGCACACGGTAACACAGGAAGGACCGCCCTGATGGAAGCAGCGGTTGAGGGCTATACGGACACCGTGAGGCTCTTGTTGGAAAAGGGCGCCGATGTGAATGCCAAGGACGAGGAAGGTTGGACGCCGTTGTTCTGGGCGGCCTTCTCGAAGCGCACCGACGTCGTGCGCGCCTTGCTTGAGAAGGGCGCAAATGTGAATGCGAAAAATAAGTACGAGGACACGCCCTTGATCCGGGCGGCGTACGGCGGCGATACGGCCACGGTGAATGTCCTGCTTCAGCATGGGGCGGACTTGAACGCAAGGGATGATATGGGACGGACAGCGTTGATGGAGGCAAGCCGTCAGGGCCACGCCGATACGGTGCGCGCTTTGCTAGATAAAGGGGCGAATGTCGAACTGCGTGATCGCGACGGAAATACAGCGCTGTCCCTGGCTGAAAAATACAACTATCCGAATGTAATTGTTTTGTTGAAGAAGCGACCGGCAGTACCCCCGATCGCGTCTCCGGAAAAGACAACGACGAGTAGGCCGGATGCGTCACCGTCAGTCAACGTGACGAACGTGCCTCCAATTACGACTGGAGTTTCCCGCAAGGATGAAAACCAGCAAGCCGACGCCTGTTTCAGGATCGGGTGGAACATGCAGATGGTCGAGGCTTGGTGGCCGGAAACCAGCGAACTAGCGGGTGGTTGGGCGCTAGGCATTCAGCAGGACCTGCAGAAAGTCGGGGCTCCTAGCGATTTGGTCGAACTCGCGATGCAGGCTGAGAAGAGGTTGAAATCGCTCAAGAAAGAAAATACGGATGCCGTTGCGCACCTGGTCCACGATCTCCGGACACGTCTCGATGAGTTTTACAACAAGCACCAGGAGAAAAAGTTTTTTTATACCGCAGGCGGATTCACCTATCGGCTCGACTTACTCGGGGAAGACCTGGCAAAACCCAGCAAGGGCTCGGCAAAAGTCGGCGATCACCGGCGCGAAATTCTCGCGCTTGCGACGGCCATCACGGAGCAATGCCTGGTCACCATGCACTGTAAAGAACTTGCTCTGATTTATTTTTCGGATGCGGCCGCTATCCTTAAGAAGCCGCAGCTGACTCTTGCTGATGGGACCGCCCTCGTAAAAGACGCTGGTGAAATCGAATTGGCCCTCAGCGGCGAAGAACGCTGATTGCCCGAACGCAGTATTTCAAAAGCAGGCAAATGGTCCCGGGAGTCGCCCTAGCCGGGTCTGGGTTGAGCCACAGCTGTGGAATCGAGTATTTCCATTTCCGTATCTCAAGGACCTATTTCAGGTCGATCTTCTGGACGAGCGGCAGGTTTTGCGACGACCCGCCCACCATCAACGTATAAGTGCCTGGCACTAGCTTCCAGCTATTGGAAGCCTCGTCGTAGATTGAGAGATAAAAAGTTTTCACGGCCATGCTCACTTCTTTGCTCTCGCCCGCGTTCAAATGCACTTTGTCCCAACCGACTAGACGCTTTGGTGGTTCTCCCGCGGCCGCAGGCAGCGCCGCGTAGACTTCCGCGATTTCCTCGCCTGCGCGGCTGCCGGTGTTCTTTAAGGCAAAGCTGACCGTCGTGTCGCTCCCTGTGCTTACTTTCAGGCCTGAGTAGCTGAAGGTCGTGTAAGAAAGTCCGAAGCCGAACGGAAAAAGGACGGGCTTGTTTTCGGCGTCATACCATTTGTAGCCGACCTTCAATCCTTCGTCGTAGTGCACTTCAAAAGTAGGCTTGGCTTCCCCATTTCTTCTGCCCGGCGCTTCCGGTGGCGGTGTTACCAGGTGCGGATGCGGCAGGTCGGCTTCGCTGCGCGGGAAAGTCATGGGCAACTTGGCGCTGGGGCTCACTTCGCCAAACAGGATGTTCGCGACCGCATCGGCGCCTTTGCTGCCCGCATACCACGCTTCTAAGACGGCGCGGACCTGATTCAACCAGGGCATGGTCACCGCCGAACCCGTTTCCAGCACGACGATCGTTCGCGGGTTGGCGGCGGCCACTTGCCCAATCAGGGCGTCTTGATTCTCCGGCAACGAAAGATTGGGCAAGTCGAAATCTTCACTGGTCCACTGATAAGCGAAGACGATGGCGACATCCGATTTCTTTCCGAGAGCCGCTGCGGAGGCCGGATCCGCGCCAGAGTCAAACTCCACGGCCGCTCCTGGAATTTTTGCGGCTATGGCCTTCAACGGGGATGTGGGAAACCAGACATGCTCTTTCCACTTCGGAGCGCCGCGTCCGGGCGGATCTACTTGCGCGGAACCGCCACCGGAGATCATGCCGGTGTTGGCGTTCGGTCCGATGATGGCAATCGAATGCAGCCTGGTGCGATCCAGCGGCAGAATCGCCTGGTCATTTTTCAGCAAGACAGCGCTCTGTTCGGCAATGCGGCGCGAGGTTTCGAAGCCCCCTTCGACATCCACCACGTTTTTCTTTACTGGATCATCGACAATGCCGCTGGCAAATTCCGCGCGCAGAATGCGATGCACGTGATCGTCCAGTTCGGCGGTGGAAATTTTGCCTGCCTGCACGGCCTGCTTGAATTTCTCTCCAAAGAAAATATCTTCCGGCTCTTCGTGATCCAGTCCGGCGACGGACGCTTTTTCGGTGCTATGCGTCCCACCCCAGTCCGAAAGCACAAAGCCTTTGAAATTCCAGTCCTTCTTGAGCACGTCCGTCAGCAGGTACTTATTTTCGCAGGCGTAGTCGCCGTTGACGGCGTTGTAGGAACACATCACTCCGGCAGGATCGGCAATTTCGATTCCGATCTGAAAAGCCAGCAGGTCGCTCTCGCGCATGGCGCGCTTGCTGATGATCACGTTCACCGCATTGCGCCCGCTTTCCTGATCGTTTAACGCGTAGTGCTTTATGTCGCCCATCAAGTGCTGCGCCTGTTCGCATTTCATGCGATTGCCAACGAGCGTGCCGGCGAGGATCGGATCTTCACCCATATATTCGAATGTCCGTCCGTTGCGAGGTTCGCGCGTCAAGTTCACACCGCCGCCAAGAGTCATGTTGTAGCCTTGCGCGCGCAATTCGCGGCCGATGAGCGCGCCGTATGCGCAGGCTGCATGCACGTCCCAACTTGCGGCAGCCGCCACATCGGACGGCAGCGCCGTGGAGTAGCGGCCATTTTCACCGCTGCTGCGCACGCCGTAGGCTGCATCGCTCATCTGGATCATGGGTATGCCCAGTCGCGGCACACCGAGAACAAAACCAGCGCCGCCATTCCCGAGATACGCGTTTGGCCGCGGTTGCCCCCACCCGGGCATGCCATTTCCATGGAGAAAACCGTATTTCTCCTCGAGCGTCAACTGCTGAAGCACGAGATCGGCGCGCCGATCCGGCGATAACGTTTTGTCCATCCACGGATGATTCGCGGATTGATCTTGCGCCATGGAACGCCAAAGGGCCGGCCAGAAGGCCGCTGCCAATAGTGAGAAAAACACCATCGTTAAGACCAGCGCGCCTCGGACGCGCTGCAGTTTGTCCTTGTTCAATGTTTGCACCCTTCAGCGCATGCAATTGCGGCGCCATCATACGCCCATTCTCCTGGCGCAAGGACTGTTTTTTCGACAAAAGAGCGCTACAAAAACGATGTGGCAACAACAAACGGCCTTCCGTTACTCCCCTCAACGGCTCCACCCCAACCGCCTCTTCTCGCCGAAATACTTCAACCTCGCTAGGGGGATACGGTGTGACCAGGCTATTCCATTGGCCATAAGAATCTTGCCATCCGTGCACGGTAGACACCGTAGGTTCCTGCACGCCCGGGTAGAGAAGAAGATTTAGTCTATCGTCATTGCGGTTCAGGTTGCACCTGAGGAGAGCCCATTACCATCGCCTGGTCGTGCTCAAGGGAGCTTCGACGGAGATCCTGTGAGCGAGCCAGCGCTTTTTGTGCAAGCTCGGATCGGCCAAGCTTGCGATAGGCCAAATACAACTGATAGTGGACGTTCCCGTAGTGCTCAAAGGGCGCCGCCTTTTCGAGCCTCGGGATGGCATTAGCGAATTGTCCCAAGCGCACTTAGGCTGTTCCCAGCAACTCGCTGGCTTCCGCCAAATCGGGCTGAAGCCGCAAAGCGCGCTGTAGATAGGAAAGAGCCTTCTCGTTTCTCGCGGTTCTGCACATACAAACGGCCAAGAAGAAAAAGCGCGTGCGTGCGCGACGGATCCGGTTCCAATGCTTTCTGGAGTTCGATTTGGGCTTCGGCGTCAGAATGGTTGTCGAGGTAGAGTTGGCCAAGAGCTTCGTGAAGTTCGGGCTCGTTCGAACGCAACTGCAAGGCCGCCTGATATTCCTTGATGGCGCCGTCGAGATCCTGGCGAAGGGCGAAGCCTTCCGCACGCAACTGGTGCGTACGCCAGGAATCGGGAAAAGATTCCTCCAGTTGCGCGTACGCTTCGGCGCCCAGGGCCTGGTAGGTGCGCGCGAGCCAGTAGCTGGCCTCGGCATTTTCGCTGTTGACGCCTTGCACTTGGCCGAGAGCGTCCGCCGCGGGTTCGTATTGTTGCAACGTAAACTCCGCTTTTCCCAACGCCAGCCGCTCCGAAGGCGTCAATTGCTTTCGTACTTGCTGTAAATGCACTCAGCGAGAGTAGCGATGAAGTTTTGCAAGGGTCGTCCTTCGAATCGGCATTCGAAGGAGATCCCGCCGCATTCTGGGAAATGTTGCAGCCAGGGCAGACAGGGTTAGCAAACCGCCGCATTCAGACACTCTGCGACCTCTCCGCGATTTGCTTCAATAGTTTAGCATAACTGCCCGTTCATGCCTGTTGGTCTGTTGCTGGACTCTCGCCGCGGAAGGGCAGATTTGGAGAGAGTCCCCCCGCTCCTTAACCCTAATAGAATCAACCCGAGCTGCGATACAAGTTCCTCTCGCGCGGTCTGTGAAACCGCCGCCACGTTGGACCCATGATTTGAAATTTTGGTTTCGGTTGCTACCCTCGAGCTCCGAGCCACGAAAAGGTGGCTCGCGAGCGAAGCCAACAGCGGGGCCTGACGGCTGGCCGTCGTCGTTGTGGCGCTGATGCTCGGCATTCCGTAGTCGACGGAAGAAATTGGGGAAAAGGCGAAGCCTTAGTCAATTGTTAGCGTGATGCTGGTCGATGCCGTTATGGAGGCAGAGGCAGTATCGGTGCCAACAATGGTGACGCTGTAGGATCCCTTTGCGGCGTTTCCCGCCGAGGTCGACGAAGCTGCACCCGCGCAAGCAGATGCGCCGAGTCCCACAGCTGCAAGAAGGCAAAAAGCAGCTAGGGTGCCGAGCCGTAGGGAACGCCGGCTCAAGAGCCCGACAAAAAGTAGGCCCACGAGAGCCACAGCGGCTTGACAAACAGGAAAACATGAAAGCGAGGGCCCGTCATTGTTGCTGGCGATCGAGCCGAGAATGCCGTGCGTGCGGTCGGCCGCTCTGGCTGCGGCAGATGTTGAGCACGCCGAGGCAATCGTATATACCGTTAACGTGACCGCAACCGGAGCGTTCCCGGAAACGGTCACGCGCGGCAGCGAAAAACAGCCATTCGTTAGAACTGGGCTGCTTGAGACAGTCCAAGCGACGGTGCCCTTGTAACCATTCTGAGGTGTAATGGTAACCGTTGAGCTGCCTGGGCTCCCCGCTGGCACCGTCACGTTGCTGGCCGTAAGCTTGAAGGATCCGCCAGTCACCGTCAAGGTAAGTGTGCCGCTTGATGTCGCGTAGGTGGAGTCGCCGGAGTAATTGCCCGTAATCGTGTGAGTACCCGCCGCTGCGGAAGAAAAGGTATAGGTGGCGGAGCCGTTCGCCAGTGTCAAGGGTGGAGACTGGGTTACTCCGTCCACCAGGATCGTCACCGTGCCGGTTGGCGTGGCCGTGCTCGAAGCTGATCCCGAAGCCACGGTAATCGCGATAGCGTCGCTTGCACCGGAAGCCGGCGTGCTGCTTGCCGCAGAAAGCGTGGTCTTCGACGCTACCGGCGTTGGC
>Ga0066667_10000073_pt1 | contig 26766 bp, 25 predicted proteins | sample GraSoiAngelo_116_FD_133943 | JGI IMG/M metagenome (GOLD analysis project Ga0066667, IMG submission 133943) | Grasslands soil microbial communities from the Angelo Coastal Reserve, California, USA - 14_0903_16_30cm | ecosystem: Environmental > Terrestrial > Soil > Grasslands | place: USA...
ATCAGATCTCGATCGCGGCCGTCTCGGGGAATCGCGGCAAGGGCGGCGACGGAGAAGGCTTCCTGCTCCCGGATGAGTAGCGCGGCGCAGGACGTCTGGCCCTTCGGGACCTGGAATGGGCTCGGCTCGTTCGAGCTGTTTCCAGGTGTCAGGCTGCACGCGATCGGCGGCGACCAGGTGCTGCTCTGCCGGGTCAGCTATGACGCCGGCAAGTCGGTCGCCCGGCACGCGCACGAGCACACCGAGCAGGTGATGGTGATCGTCGACGGCGAGGTCGACGTCACGATTGGCGACGACCGCCGTCACCTGCGCACGGGCGATGTCTGCGTGATGAACCGCGGCGTCGAGCACGAGCTCTACTCGGAGGACGGCGTCACGTTCTTCGAGGCGCTTGCGCCGGTGCCCCTCGACCACGTGCCAGACCGCGAGCGCGACCTCGTGCTTCGCAAGGACGGCGGGTCGCAGCACGTCGAACGCTAGCCCGACCAGACCGCCTGCGCGCGTCCAGCTGTTCGCGACCTGCGTCGGCGATCTCGTCTTCCCGGACGCGGTCGAGGATGCGGAGCGACTGCTTAGCGCCGCCGGTTACGAGGTCGAGTTCCCGCGGAGACAGGTCTGCTGCGGACAGCCCGCGTTCAACGCCGGCCACCGCGCGGCCGCGCGCCGCATCGCGCGCGGCTTCGTGCGGGCTTTCGCGCGCGACGCACCCGTGATCGTGCCCTCTGGCTCGTGCGTGACGATGCTCTCGCACTACCTGCCGGAGCTGCTCGGGGTCGAGCCGTTCGAGGTCTGGGAGCTCTCCGCGTTCCTGGACGCCGCCGGTTTCGAGCCCACGAAGACGAACGACGGCCGCACCGTCGCCTACCACGATTCATGTCACATGCTGCGCGAGCTGCACATCGCGGAGCCGCCTCGCCGTCTGCTCGAGCGCTCTGGCGCGGTGGTCGCCGCGTTGCCGCGGCCGGACCTCTGCTGCGGGTTCGGCGGAACGTTCTCCGTGCGCCAGCCCGAGATCTCCGCGGCGATGGCGGACGACAAGCTCGCGGGTGCAAACGCCGTTGACGCCCTCGTCACCGCCGACCCGGGCTGCTTGATGCAGCTGCGAGCGCGCGCCGGGCGTGCCGGCGGGCCTCACGTGGTCCATCTCGCGACCGCGCTCGCGCGTGGCGTGGCGTGAGCGCGCTCGGTCAGCCGCGCGAGCGGTTCCGGGCCGCCGCCGGCCGGGCGCTCGAAGACGGACACACGCAACCGGCGCTCGACGCCGCGACCGGGCGGCTACGTGACGCGCGCCTCGCGGCGTGGGGACTGTTGCCGGACGTCGAGGAGCTCCGCGAGCGAGGCCGCGAGATCAAGCAGCGGACTATCGACGACCTCGATCGGTATCTCGACGAATTCTCGCGAGCGCTCGAGGCACGAGGCGGCCACGTGCACTTCGCCGCTACGGCTGGTGAGGCGGCGGACACAATCCGCGACATCTGCCGCCGCGGCGAGGCGCGGCTGGTCGCGAAGTCGAAGTCGATGGCGAGCGAGGAGATCCGCCTGAACGAAGCGCTCGAGCGTGACGGGCTGCGGGTCGTCGAGACCGACCTCGGCGAGTACATCCTCCAGCTCGCCGGCGAGCACCCGGCCCACATCATCGCGCCAGCGATCGAGAAGACGGCGGTCGAGGTCGCCGCCCTCCTCGGCGCAGTAGACGGAAGCGAGCTGCGACCGGAGCTCGAGAAGCTGACGGCGACTGCCCGGCGGCAGCTGCGCGCGGTGTTCGAGACGGCCGACGTCGGCGTCACCGGCGCGAACTTCGCGGTCGCGGAGACGGGCTCGATCGTGCTGGTCACGAACGAGGGCAACGGCAGGCTCGTCAGCGCTCTACCGAGGACGCACGTCGTCATCCTCGGCATGGAACGGCTCGTGCCGACAACGCGCGACCTCGGCGTCCTCCTGCGGCTCCTGGCCCGTAGCGCGACCGGGCAGAAGCTGACGACCTACACGACCGTCCTCACCGGGCCCCGGCGGCCCGGTGAGCAGGATGGGCCGGACGAGCTGCACGTGATCGTGCTCGACAACGGCCGCTCGCAGCTGCGGCGCGGCCGCTACCGCGAGATGCTGAACTGCATCCGCTGCGGAGCGTGTCTGAACGTCTGCCCGGTCTACCGGAAGTCGGGCGGTGACGCGTACGGGCCTGTCTACTCCGGCCCGATGGGAGCGGTGCTCGTGCCGCTGCTCGTCGGCCTCGAGCACGCTCCCTCGCTGCCGCACGCGTCCTCGCTCTGCGGCGCCTGCGCCGAAGCGTGCCCGGTCAAGATCCCCCTACACGAGCTGCTGCTCGACCTGCGGCGCGACCTCGTGGCGGAGCGCGTGGCGCCGTTCTGGGAGCGGATGGCTTTCCGTCTCTGGGCCCTCGCCTGGTCGACGCCCCTCGGCTACCGGCTCTCGACCGCCGCCGCGCGCTTTGGTGCGCCGCTGGCCAGGCGGCTGCCGGGTCCCGCCCGCGCCTGGGCGTCGCAGCGCACGCTACCCCCGCTCGCGCGCCGCCGGTTCCGCGACCGCCGCCGATGAACGATCTCGTCGAGCTCTTTGCCGAGAACGCCGCGGCGGCCGGATTCACCGTCCACCGGGAGGGCGACGCTCCGGAGGAGTCCTCGCGGGCGCTCTACGGGCTGGCGGACACAGGCAGCGTCGTCCTCGCCGCCTCGCCCGAGGAGCCTCGCGCTCGGTCGCTGCTGCCGTTCACGCACTGGACGCTCGTCGAGCGCGACCGGATCCTGCCCGGCCTCGACGAGCTGTTCACCCGCCTGGGGACCGACCTGCCGAGCGCGCTCGCGATCGTTACCGGGCCCAGCCGTAGCGCCGACATCGAGCAGCGGCTCGCCGTCGGTGTGCACGGTCCGGGTGACGTCCACGTGCTGATCTTGTAGCGTCGCGCGCCGTGCCTCTTCCGATCGACAGGCCGAAGAAGATCGTCTGCGTCGGCCTGAACTACCGCGACCACGCCGAGGAGCAGGGCACGGAGCTGCCCGAGGCGCCGCTGCTGTTCGCGAAGTGGCCGAACACGCTGATCGGCCCGGGCGAGCCGATCGTGATCCCGCCCATCACGAAGCAGGTCGACTACGAGGCCGAGCTCGGCGTGGTGATCGGCCGACGCGTCCGCGGCACCTCAGCGGAGAACGCGCTCGATGCAGTCGCCGGCTACCTCTGCCTGAACGACGTCTCGGCGCGCGACCTGCAGTTCTCGGATGGGCAGTGGGTGCGGGGCAAGTCGCTCGACACTTTCTGCCCGGTTGGGCCGGCTCTCATCCCCGCAGCCGACGTTCCGGATCCGCAGGCGCTCGCGATTCGCGCGCTTGTTAACGGCGAGGCGCTGCAGGACTCGAGCACCTCGAACATGATCTTCTCGGTCGCCGAGATCGTCGCGCACACCAGTCAGGCGATCACGCTGGAGCCGGGAGACCTCATCGCGACGGGCACTCCGGCCGGCGTGGGCGCGTTCCGCGATCCGCAGGTCTGGCTCCGACCGGGCGACGAGGTGACGATCGAAATCGAAGGCGTGGGGGCCTTGACGAACCCCGTGCGCGCAGCGGAATAGGAGGAGCGATGGCGTACTGCCTGGCCGTGAAGTGGACGATCAAGAAGGGCGAGCTCGACGCCGTCCTCGCGGCGCTGCGGCCCCTGACCGAGGCGTCGCGGCAGGAGCCCGGCTGCCTGCTCTACCAGGCGCATCGCGATCCCGAGAACGAGAACGTCCTCTTTCTCTACGAGCAGTATCTGGACGAGACCGCGTACCAGGCGCACGCGGACTCGGAGCACTTCAAGACCTACGCGCTCGAGGACATCTTCCCGCGCCGCGAGAGCGCCGAGCGCGCCGCTTACGAGACCTTCCAGCCCTAGCGGGAGCGGAACAACTCGACCGTCTCGCGCACCCCCTGCGCGAGCGGCGTCACCGGCATGGGGAAGCCGCAGGTCGCGAACTCCTCCGGGAACGGCAGCGCGACGTCGTCGTATCCGATCTGCGCGCCGGGAACTTCCGTCTCGATCGCGGCGACGACCTCGCTCATCAACATCGTCTCGCCCGAAATGTTGTAGACCGGCGCGCCGTCGGCCGCGGCTCGCGCCGCGTCGACGAACGCGCGCGCGGCATCGGGCGCGTAGTTGAACGTCGAGCGGCTCGACCAGGCGATCGTGTACGGCTCGCCGCGAACGGCTGCCGCCATGGCGAGCGTCGGGCCGGCTGTCATGCCGGTGTCGCGCCCAGGCCCGTAGACGATGTACGGGCGGAGGCCGATGCTTGGCAGGCGGTCCTCGGACCAGTAGACACGGGCCGTGCCCTCGTTGGCGAGCTTGTGCACCCCGTAGAGAGTCGTCGGGTGGCCGACCGCGGACTCGTCCCGCGTCGCGGTGTCGGCATCGACAAGGTCGTAGACCGCGGCCGAACTCGCGTACGCGAGGCCCGCGATACGCTCGCGCCGCTGCTTCACCGCCTCGAAGACGTTCGTCGTCCCGACGACGTTGACGAGAGCGCCGCGCGATGGGTCGGCGCGCGCGAGCGGGATCAGCAACGCGGCGAGGTGGACGACGTGCGTTACCTCGTGCTCGTCCAGCGAGCGTCCGAGCCCGGCGAGGTCGGTCACGTCTCCGCGAACGCACGTGACGCGTTCGAGCTCGTCCGGATTCATGATCAGGCGGAGCCGCGAGACGTCGTCCCCGAGGTCGAACGTAGTGACCGAAGCGCCCTCGCGCACGAGCGTACGCACGATCCAGGCGCCGATGCACCCCAGCGCCCCGGTGACGAGCCAGGACTCGCTCACACGTCCTGGTAAACCGTGACGACCTCCGTGTAGAACTCGAGCGCCGCCCGACCCTGCTCGTGAGGGCCGAAGCCGGACGCCTTGATGCCGCCGAACGGGACGTGCACCTCGGCGCCGGCCGTCTGGGAGTTGACGTGCAGGAGACCGGCCTCCGCCTCGTTCGCGAACCGCTGCGCCGCTTCGAGGTTCTGCGTGAAGATGGCCGCGGAGAGGCCGAACTCGACGGCGTTCGCCCGGCGCAGCCCTTCGTCGAGGTCGCCGATTCGGTAGAGCGACGTCACCGGCCCGAACACCTCCTCGCACGACAGGAACGCGTCGTCGCGGACGCCCTCGAAGACCGTCGGCTCGATCACATACCCGGTCTCGTCGGCGCGCCCGCCGCCGGCGATCACCTCGCCGCCTTCGCTGCGACCGCGCTCGATCGCCGCCACGATCTCGTCGAACTGCTTCTCGTTCACGATCGGGCCGACCTCGGTCTCGGGATCCCCCGGATCGCCCACCTTTCCGCTCGCAATGCGGTCGAGCAGCTTCTTCCGGAACGTGTCGTAGACGGAGTCGTGGACGTAGATCCGGCGCGTCGCGGTGCACTTCTGGCCGGCCGACCAGAAGGCTCCGGCATACGCGGCCTCGACGGCGGCGTCCATCTTGGCGTCCGCGAGGACGATCAGCGGGTTGTGGCCGCCGAGCTCGAGCTGGACCCGCTTGCCGAGCTTCGTCGCCTCGTCCCGCACGGACTGGCCGACTGGCACCGAGCCGGTGAACGAGATCGCGCGCACGCGCGGATCGCGGACGATTGCGTTGCCCACCTTCGAGCCCGAGCCGGTGAGCACGTTCAGCACGCCGGGGGGCAGCCCCGCCTCGGCGAGGCACTCGGCCAGGTGCAGTCCCGTGACGGGCGCGTCCGTGGCGAGCTTCAGCACGACCGCGTTGCCGTAGGCGAGAGCAGGCGCCAGCTTCCAGGCTGGAATCGCTGCCGGGAAGTTCCACGGCGTAATCAGCCCGACTACGCCGAGCGGACGGCGCATGGTGTAGACCGGCCCGCCGGTCATCGTCTGCTGGGACAGCTCGCCCAGGGGCCGGTAGCCCTCGCCGCCGAAGAAGCGAAGGATCGTGGCTGCGCGCGCAGCCTCCATCCTGGCCTCGCGCAGCGGCTTTCCCATCTCGCGCGTCATCTCGGACGCGATCTCCTCGACGCGCGTGTCGACGACCTCTGCCGCCTTGACGAGCAGGTTCCCGCGCTGGGGGGCGGGAGTTGCCGCCCAGCCGGGGAAGGCCTCTCGCGCGGCCGCGACCGCGTCGTCGACGTCGTCGGCGTCGCAGGCCGGCACGTCGGCCACGACCTCGTCCGGTCGCATCGGGTTCCGCTTCTCGTAGGTCTCGCCGGAGCGGGCGCCACGCCACTCTCCGCCGACGTAGTTGCCGAGCGTAACTCGGGCTGGAGCTTCGACGGTCTCAGACATTCGTGCTGCTCCTTTCCTTCGGCAGCAGATCGGCCGCTGCGCGAACCGGATTCTCCAAGCTACCGATCCCAGAGACGTCGATCAGGACGCGCTGGCCGGGCGCGAGCGCGACGTCGTCCGGCGGCACGAGGCCCGTCCCCGTTAGCAGCACTGTTCCCGGGGCGACGGGATTGTCGCGCACCAGCCACGACACGAGCTCGTCGAAGGAGCGCTTCATGCGCGCCGTCGACGTCTTGCCCTCCCACACGACGGCGCCGTCGGCGCCGAAGATGCGGCAATTGATCTCGAACTCGGGCGGCCACTCGTCGGGCGTCACGACGACGGGGCCAAGCGAGCAGGCGCCCGCGAAGACCTTGGCTTGGGGGAGGTAGAGCGGGTTCGCCCCCTCGATGTCGCGCGACGTGACGTCGTTGCCGGCCGTCGCGCCGACGATGCGCCCGCCGCGCCCGAGCACGAGCGCCAGCTCCGGCTCGGGCACAGTCCACGTGCTCTCCTCGCGCACGCCGATCGGCTCGCCTGGGCCGACCGTGCGGCGGCCGCCGGCGTCCTTGAGGAAGAGCTCCGGCCGGTCGGCGTCGTAGACGAGACTGTAGACGTCCTGCACCTGCGTCTCCTCGACGCGAGCTTGGCGGCTCCGCTCGTAGGTGACGCCCGCGCACCAGACCTCGGGCGGGTCGAGCGGCAGCGCGAGCCCCTCGGGAAGCGGCGCATCGCCCGCGGGCGCGCCACAGTCCTCGAGCGCCGCGAGCACGTCGTCGACCGGCTCGAGGCCTGCCTCGCCGAGCCAGCCACTCCGACCGTCGGCGGTGCGCACCAGCTTCGCCATCAGTAGACCGCGCGGCCGCCCGAGATGTCGTAGCAGGCGCCGGTCGAGAAGGCCATCTCGTCGCTGGCCAGCCAGCAGACCAGCGCCGCCACCTCTTCCGGGTTTCCGAGCCGGCCGAGCGGGATCCGCTCGACCATGTAGTCGACGTGCTCCTTGGCGATCCCTTCCAGAATCGGCGTGTCGATCACCGCAGGCGCGATGCAGTTGACGAGCACGCCGGTACCCGCGAGGTCCTTCCCGATCGACTTCGTGAAGCCGATCACCGCCGCCTTCGAGCCGGAGTAGGCCGCCGCCTGGGGATTGCCTTCCTTGCCGGCGATGGAGGCAACGTTGACGATCCGGCCGTAGCCGCGCTCGACCATCACGCGCGCCGCCGCCCGGCAGAACCAGAAGGTGCCGTGTGCGTTGATCGAGAACACGCGTTCCCATTCCTCGTCGGGGACGTCGAGCGTCCGCAGCGACCGCCCTGGGACGCCGGCGGAGTTGACGAGCACGTCGAGCCCGCCGAGCTCATCGACGACGCGGTCGACGGCGGCATCGGCGTCGGCCGCCCGTGCGACGTCGCCCTGGATCTCGAGCACGTCTCCGTTGGCCCGCTGGCGGTCGAACACCGCCACGCGGGCGCCACCGTCGCGAAGCCGCTCGGCGGTCGCCGCCCCGATTCCGCTGGCGCCGCCGGTCACGAGCGCGACCCGGCCCTCGAAGTCGTAGCGGTTCACAGGCGCGTTCTTATCACGCTTCCCGATGGCGTACGCTGACGCTGTGGAGTTCGACCCGACGCGCGACTACCCCCTCGGTCGCCGCCGACCGGACCTGGTAACGACGCCCTCAGGCCTGCGCCAGGCGGACGTGACGCTTGACGCCCTGCGTGCCGGGACGGTCGACGGGGACGACGTCCGCGCGACCACGGAGACGATCAAGCGACAGGCTGCCGTGGCCCTCGCGGCGGGGCGGATGCCGCTCGCCGAGAACCTGCTGCGCGCCGCCGAGCTCGCCGCCGTTCCCGCCGACACGGTGCTCGAGATCTATACAGCGCTGCGCCCGCGCCGCGCTACAGCCGCCGAGCTGGAGGCGTGGGCTGAGCGGCTCGAACGCGAGCTTGCGGCTCCGCGCATGGCCACGTTCGTCCGGGAGGCGCTCGCGGTCTACGCGCAGCGCGGGCTTCTGGCCGTCCATGAGCGAAGTCCCGCGCAGGTCTGAGCGCTTCGTCGCGCGCGAGGCGCGCGAGCTCCGCAAGGAGCTGCTCATCTCGCCGTGGCCCGAGCTCGGGCTCGTCGCATTCGACGGTCCGAACGATCCCGAGCCCGAGCTCGTCGTGGAGGACGGCCGCGTCACACGGATTGACGGGCGCGGGCCCGACGAGTTCGACGTCATCGACCACTTCCTCGCCCTGCACGGGCTCGACCTCGACGCCGCTTCCGAAGCGGCCGCGCTCACGGACGAGGCGCTCGCGCATCAGCTCGTGGACGTCGACGTCCCGCGCGACGAGCTCGTTAGGCTGTCCCGCGGGCTGACGCCGGCCAGGCTCGCGCGCGTCGTCTCGATGCTCGACCCGGTCGAGCTGATGTTCGCGCTCAAGAAGCTGCGCGCGCGACGGCGGCCCGCCAACCAGGCGCACGTGACGAACCTGAAGGAGAACCCTGCGCTCCTCGCGGCGGACGCGGCGGAGGCGGCCGCGCGCGGGTTCGCCGAGGTCGAGACGACCGTCGGTGTCGCCCGCTACGCGCCGCTGAACGCGCTCGCGATTCTGGTCGGGTCGCAGAGCGGCCGCCCGGGCGTGCTCACCCAATGCGCCGTGGAAGAGCGGCGGAACCTTCAGCTCGCGATCCGGGGCCTCGTCACCTACGCCGAGACGCTCTCGGTCTACGGCACCGAGCCGGTTTTCATCGACGGGGACGACACGCCCTGGTCGAAGGCGCTGCTCGCAGCTGCGTACGCCTCACGCGGCGTTAAAGTGCGCTTCACCTCCGGCGGCGGCTCCGAGGCGCTGATGGGGCATGCCGAGGGAAAGTCGATGCTCTACCTTGAGGCGCGCTGTCTCGCGACGATCCGCGCCGCCGGATCCCAGGGGGTCCAGAACGGGTCGATCTCCTGCGTGGCGCTGGCGCTCAGCGTCCCCGGCGGGACGCGTGAGATTCTCGCCGAGAATGTGCTCGCGGCCTGGCTCGACCTCGAGGTCGCATCGGGAAACGACGCGATCGCCTCGCACTCGGAGATCCGCAAGACGGCGAAGCTGATGGGCCAGTTCCTGCCCGGCACCGACTTCGTCACCTCCGGCTACTCGGTGATGCCGCGGCGCGACAACACCTTCGGCGGCGGCAACTACGACGCGGACGACCTCGACGAGTGGCTGACCGTGCAGCGGGACTGGCAGGTGGACGGCGGAATCGAGCCTGTCGGCGAAGAGGAAGTCCTGGGGGTTCGGGGGCGTGCGGCGACCGCTGTGCAGGCTGTCTTCTCGGCGTTCGGATTCCCGGCGATCTCCGACGAGGAGGTCGAGGCGGCGACGCACGGCTCCGACTCGCGCGACCTGCCGGACCGCGATCGCGCCGCCGATGTCGCAGCGGCCGACCGGATGCTCGCGGACCGCATCTCCGGCCTCGACGTCGCCCTCGCGCTCGCCGACGCGGGCTTCGCGGACGTGGCCGAGGCGGTACTCGGGATGCAGCGCCAGCGGATCGCGGCGGACTACCTCCAGACCTCGGCGATTATCGCGCCGGATGGGACGGTCGAGGCTGCGGTGAACGACCCGAACGAGTACGCCGGGCCGGGGACCGGCTACCGGCTCGAGGGCGATCGCTGGGCGCGCCTCCGCTCGCTGCCGCACGAGCTCGACCCCCGTGCGCTCGCCAACGGAGGCACCGACGGCGGCCCGCCGCTCCTCGCCGAGCTGGCCCCGGCGGGCCGCGGTGATTCGCCTCGCGAGGTTGTCGTCGCAGTCGGCCCGGCGTTCGGGGACGGCCTGCGCGAAACGATCAACGGCCTCCGGCACGAGGAGGTGCTCGCCGCGGTCGTCGCGGGCGTCCGCGAGGGCGGCGCCGAGCCTCGGCTCGTCCGGATCCGCCGTTCGAGCGACGTCGCGTTCATCGCCCACGACGGCGCCCGCCTCTCCGGCTCCGGGGTCGCCGTTGGGCTGCAGTCCAAAGGCACGGCGGTCATCCACCGCGCCGACCTGCAGCCGCTGGACAACCTGGAGCTGTTCGGGATGGCGCCGCTTTTGACGCTCGCCTCCTACCGCGCCATCGGCGGCAACGCCGCGGGGTACGCATTCGGAGAGCCAGTGGGGCCGGTGCCGACGGAGCTCGACAACTTCGCGCGCGCGAAGCTGATCGTGACGACCACGCTGTTGCACGCCCGTGAGACGGCGGCAATCGTCCCGGACGCCCCTGCGATCGACGTCACGCTCGCCTGAAGTGGAGCGCACGCGCGAGTTCCTCCAGTCGATCGGCCTGCCCGGCGGGGATCTGCACGAGCTGCCGACCTCGGACAAGCGCTTTCCGGACGGCGCGCAATATCGCGTCGAGATTCCGAGCACCGAAGGCCCACGCGCGCTCGAGGCCGTACTCGACGAGGCGGAACGGCTCGACGTCCGTGTCCATCGCGTCTCACAGGGAAGCGGCGTCTTCATGCTCTCGGACGCCGAGCTCGACGAGATGGCGAAGCTCGCCGCCGCCGCGACGGTCGAGGTCAGCCTCTTCGCGCGGCCGAACGCAGGCTGGGACATCTCCGCGCAGACGCGGTCGACCGCCGGCGCGGCGCTCGCGCCGGCGATCCGCGGCGGCGACCAGCTCGTGTACGCCCTGGAGGACATTCGCCGGGCGGCCGCGCACGGCTTCCGGAGCGTCCTGATCGCGGACCTGGGCCTGCTCGCGAGCTTCGACGCGATGCGCAAGGCTGGAGAGCTGCCGGCGGAAATGCAGGCCAAGGTCTCGGTCATGCTCCCGGCCGCGAACCCGTCCTCGGCGCGCGTCCTCGCGGATCTCGGCGCCGACACCCTCAACCTCCCGACCGACCTGTCGCTCGACCAGATCGCCGCCATACGGGCCGCAGTCGACGTGCCGATCGACTTCTACGTCGAGGCCCCCGACAACCTCGGCGGGTTCGTGCGTCTCTACGAGGTGCCGGAGATCGTGCGCATCGCTGCGCCGGTGTACGTGAAGTTCGGCCTGCGCAACGCGCCGGACGTCTATCCGTCAGGCAGTCATCTGGAGGCGACGGTGGTGGCGCTCTCGCGCGAACGAGTCCGTCGCGCCCGCCTCGGGCTGGAGCTGCTGGAGCGCGAGTTTCCGGAGGCAGTGACGTCGGAGCTCGGCGCCGCAGGCCTCGCCCTTCCGGACGTGCTCACCCGGGCGCGTTAGCTCTTGGCGGCTCGACTATCCGCCGCGCTCGTCGGTACCGGCTTCATCGCGGCCGTTCATGTCGACGCGCTGCGGCGGCTCGGCGTCGACGTGCTCGGCGTCGTCGGCTCGAGCCCGGATCGAGCTGCCGAAGCAGGGCTCGGCAACGTGTACGGGAGCCTGGGTGAGCTGCTCGAGGACGACCGCATCGACGTCGTGCACCTGACGACGCCGAACCACCTGCACTACCCGCAGGTGAAGCAGGCGCTCGCGGCTGGCAAGCACGTTGTCTGCGAGAAACCGCTCGCCCTGACGGCGGCCGAGTCGCGAGAGCTGGTCGAGCTCGCGGACGCGGCGGGGGTCGTCAACTGCACGAACTTCATGGCGCGGTTCTATCCGCTCGTGCAGCAGGCGCGCTCGCTCCTGCACGAGGGCTCGCTCGGCGAGATCTGGAACGTCCACGGCTCGTATCTCCAGGATTGGCTAATGCGCCCGACGGACTGGAACTGGCGGCTGGAGCCCGAGCGCGGCGGCGAGCTCCGCGCCATCGGCGACATCGGCTCCCACTGGCTCGACCTCGTCCAGTTCGTCACGGGCTCGCGGATCGTCGAGGTCTTCGCGGATCTGCAAACGGTGATTCCGATCCGCCGCCGGCCAGTCGGCCCGGTGCAGACTTTCGCGCAGACTGAGGCGGAGGGCGAGGATGTGGCGATCGCTACCGAGGATCTCGCGCACGTTCTGCTCCGCTTCGAGGGCGGCGCCCGGGGCGCGGTCGTGATCTCACAAGTCAGCGCCGGCCGGAAGAACATGCTCTCGTTCGAGCTCGACGGGGCCGACGCCGCGCTGGCGTGGAACTCGGAGCGTGCGGAGGAACTTTGGCTCGGCCGGCGCGACCGGCCCAACGAGCTGCTTCTGCGCGATCCGAGCCTGATGAAGCCGGCGGCGCGCGAGACGACGACGCTGCCCGGCGGCCACGCGGAAGGATTCGCGGAGACGTTTCGGGAGCTCTACAGGCGGGTGTACCGGGCCGTGGAGAGCGGCGGTCCGCCCACGGAGCCGGACTACTCGACCTTCGCTGACGGTCACTGGGAGAACGTTCTCGGCGAAGCGATCGCGCTGAGCTCGCGAGAGAGGCGGTGGATCGAGGTGGAGGTGGACGGATGAAGCTCGGGTTCCTGACTGCTGCGTTTCCCGACCTGGCGCTCGGCGAGGTTGCGAGCTGGGCGGCGTCGGAAGGCTTCGAGACGCTCGAGATCGCGTGTTGGCCCGCTGCCGGTGGCGAGCGCCGGCGTTACGCAGGCGTCACTCACATCGACGTGGACTCTTTCGACCCGGACGCGGTTCACGAACTACTCGGTGGGCACGGACTCGAGATCTCGGCGCTCGCGTACTACCCGAATAACCTCCATCCTGACGCCGCACACCGCGAAGAGGTGAACGCGCACCTGCTCAAAGTCGTCGACGCCGCGCAGGCGCTCGGCGTGGGAGTCGTCGGGACGTTCGCCGGCAACGACCAGACGAAGTCGCCGCCCGAAAACCTGGTCGCTTTCCGCGAGATCTGGCCGCCCCTCGTCGCGCACTCAGAGGAGCGCGGCGTCAAGATCGCTATCGAGAACTGCCCGATGATCTTCTCGTACGATGAGTGGCCGGGCGGCACGAACTTCGCCCGCTCGCCGGCGCTCTGGGATGAGATGTTCGATGCGATTCCGTCGCCGAACTTCGGCCTCATCCTCGATCCCTCGCACCTCATCTGGCAGATGATCGATTACGAGCGGGTGGTGTACGACTACGCCGACCGGATCTTCCACGTCCACGCCAAGGACTTGGAGATCGACCACGAAGGTTTGTACCGCAACGGCGTCCTTTCGCTCGGGATCGGCTGGCAGGTTCCCAGGCTGCCCGGCCTCGGCGACGTGCGGTGGGATCGCTTCCTCGCCGCCCTCTACGCCGTTGGCTACGATCACGTCGTTTCGATCGAGCACGAGGACCGCGTGTTCGAGGGCGACGACGAGCTGGTGAAACGCGGCTTCCTGATTGCGCGTAACGCGCTTCGCGCATACATCGCGTGAGCTCGGTCGCCCTCATCCGCTTGGGAGCGACGGGAAAGCCGAATGGCACTGGCTCGCCGACGCAGGGCGGCCGGCTGCCGGCAAGCAGGCTACGCGGCTGTGCTCACGCAGATCATCGGCGCCAGTCGGGGTAAGCGAACTTCTTGCCGGGGTTGAGCAGGCCCTTCGGGTCGAAGACGCGTTTTATCTCGGAGTGGAGCTGGAGCGCGCGAGGCGACCATTGGCGCTCTAGCTGCCCCCGCTTCAGCCAGCCTACGCCGTGCTCGCCAGAAATGGATCCGCCGAGGCGCACCGCCAGGGCGAACAACTCTCCGGCCGCGACGTCGGCCCGGGCGAGCTCGTCCTCGTCCTGCGGGGAGACGAGGAACGTCGAGTGCAGGTTGCCGTCACCCGCGTGTCCCCAGCTGCAGGCGACGAGATCGTGGCGGCGCCCGATCGCAACCGTCTCGTCTACCGCCTCGCCGAGCCGGTCGAAGGGGACCACGATGTCCTCGCTCACTTTGCCGCCGCGAGCCGTGCCGACCGCGATCGAGACGCCGTCGCGCCAGCGCCAGAGCTCGGCGACGGCCGGGCCCTCGGGGCTGACGACGTCGAGCGCGTCCTCGCTGAGAACGTCGATGAGCTCGTCGCGCAGTAGAGCCGCTTCTCCAACCGTTCCGTCCGCCTCCGCCAGCACGAGGAAACCCGCCCCCCGCGGAACGCCGCCGGGGAAGGCGCTGCCGGCGAGTTCGAGCGTGGCCGCGTCCAGAAACTCGAGTGCCGCAACGGTCAACCCGTTGCCGAGCACGCGCTCGAGCGCATCGCAGCCCGCCGCCGAGTCTGCGTAGAACGCCCCGACCGGCAGGGCGGCCTCGGGAGCCGGCAGCAACCGCAGCCAAGCGGCGGTGACGATCCCAAGCGTGCCCTCGGAGCCGACGAGCAGGCTCTTGAGGTCGTAGCCGGCGACGTCCTTGCGGATCGGACCTCCGACGGCGACCACGTCCCCGGGCGGGATGACCGCTTCCAGGCCCGTCACCCAGGCCCCGGTAACGCCGTACTTGAAGGCGTGGGCGCCACCCGCGTTCGTAGCGATGTTGCCGCCGATCTGCGACTGCTCGGCGGCACCGGGATCGGGCGGGAACAGGAGCCCGCTTTCGCGCACGATTCGCCGGAGCTCCGCCGTGCGCAGGCCGGCCTCGACCTCGATGCGCCAGAGGAGCGGCTCGAACGAGCGCACGTGAATAAGGCGCTCGAGAGAGAGCACGACTCCTCCGTCGATCGGCACGGCGCCGCCTGCGAAGCCCGTCCCGCCTCCGCGCGGCACAATCGGGACGTCGTGGTCGTAGCACCATGCGACGGCAGCGGCGACCTCGGCGGTCGATCCCGGCAGCGCGACTGCGTCGGCGCGGCCGGTCAAGCCGCGGCCTTCGGTCTGGTCCGCCAGGTACTCGGCCGGCGGCTCGGCCAGCACTGCGCCCGCGCCGAGAGCCGAGGCTAGGTCGCGAACGACGGATCGAGCGGTCGCCACGGTTCCAACCTCCTCCGACACGAGCGGGACGACCGCCTGGAGTCTATGGCCTCCGTCCTGAACGGATCAGCGGACCGATCGGGCTCGGCGGCCATTCCGATTCGCCGCCGAGGCGCCGGGCACCCACCTCGGCGGAGACGGACCAGGTCGGCTTGACATCCGCCCGGAAACGGCGTATGACGGCTCACAAAACCGGCGACGATGCTAGGGAAAGGGAAGGCGATGGCGCTCGAAATCCAACTCCTGAACCTCATCGACATCGAGCTCGATTCGAGCTTTCTGGTGCTCGCTCGAAACATGGGGGTGCGCGTGAAGGCGCCCACCTTCGGCTTCCTCATCCTCGGCGGCAACGATCCGATCATGGTCGACACCGGGGCGAAGAGCGCGGAGATCATGCACCGGCTCGGCATGGAGGGGTGGATCTCCGAAGAGCAGGTGCTCGAGAACCAGCTCGCCACCTTCGGACTGACGCCGAAGGACGTTCGGTGGGTTTTGCATACCCACCTCCACATCGATCACGCGGGACAAGACGATCGTTTCCCGAGCACGACGACGGTGGTCATCAATCGTCGCGAGCTCGAGCATTCGGTATCCGGGCTGATGGGCGAGCAGTATCCGGCCGAGTACATCAAGCACCTCGTCGACCGGCTGCATACGCCCGGTGCGCTGCGCCTGCTCGACCTCGAGCTCTCCGGTCCGGAGGAGATCATCCCCGGCGTCCGTTGCGAGGTGGCGGGCGCGCACACGGAAGGCTCGATGAACGTCCTCGTCGAGACCGCAGAGGGCACGGCCTGCATCTGCGGCGACGTGATCTACGACATTCAGAACCAGATCGTCGAGCCGATCTATCAAGTGCTGGAGTTCGAGCCCCAGACGACGGGTAACCACAGCACGTCGAAACGTCAGGAAAAGGCTGCGATCAAGAAGGCGCTACAGAACACCTTCGTCCTGCCGGTTCACGACTACCCCGCGAGACTCCGCGCCGGCCGTGTCGTTGCCCGACTGAGAGAAACGGTTCCCGGCCCGGAGGAGCGTGTCGAGATGAAGTGTCCGAGCGAGACCGGAATCGTCGTCGGAGCAGAGGTGGCCGAACCGATCTCGGTTTGACGAGTCGAGCAGCCCGTCACGCGTTCTTCGGAGGCTCGACGACGACCTTGCCGCGGGGACCGGAGCTTTGCCGCTCCCACGCCTCGGCAACGGCGTCGAGAGGGTAGCGCAGCAGATCGAGCACGACTCGCCCTGCGACGAGGTGCTCGAGCAGTTCGAGGTACGCACGGTTGCGGTCGGCCGCCGACATTGCGAAGTTCGAGTGACCTGTTATCGTCAGTTCTTTGCCGCGGACGTCGGCGGAGCGAAGCGCCGATTCCGGGCCGGCCGACTGACCGACGTGCACGATCCGCGCGTTGCGCGCGGCCACGCCGAGCACCCGCTTTAGCGGCTCGCCCCAGACGGGATCGATGCAGACGGTAAAGCCATCATCGCCGAAAGCGTCCGGGACGTCGTCGAGTGTCACGACTCCGGGTGCCGCCGAGCGGCCGGCTCCGACGACCCGCTCTGCGCCGAGCAGCTTCGCCGCCTGCACCGCGATCTGCCCGACCGCACCACTCGCGCCGAGCACGAGCACGCGGTCGCCTGGACCCACCTTCGCTTTCCATGCCACCGACACCCAGCCGGCGACGCCGGCGATCCCGGCTGCGGCCGCGAGGGCCGGATCCACTCCGTCCGGGAGCTCCAGAGGCAGTTCGCTCGGCAGTGCGACGCGCTCGGCCATGAAGCCCGGCGCGGTCACACCGCGGCCTTCTCCGAACAGGTAGACGAGGGCGTCCCCGTCGGTTCGGCCGACCGCCTCGCACCCTGGCACGTACGGCAGGGGTGGGTGGCCGCCGTAGAAGCGACCGCTGCCGACGCTGATGTCGAGCGGGTTGAGGGCGACCGCCTCGATCGAGACCAGGATCTCGCCGCTGCCGGCCTGCGGCTCGTCGAGGTCGGTCACCTCCGGCGGCGACGAAAGCGCGCTGATCAGAGCGCCCCGCATTCGGTGCGGGAGCTTACCGTCGAGACACGTGCAACCAGGGGATAATGAGCGCGTGAGCACTGCAGAGCCGCAGTTCGTCCGCTTCGACGATGTGAGTGCATTCGAGCTGGCGCGCGGCGTGAGCGGCCGGCCCGTGTTCGGCGAGGGAGCGATGCTCAACCTGATCCGCTTCGAGCCGGGCGCCGAGGTGCCGTTACACAGCCACGATCACGAGCAACTCGGCCTCGTACTCGAAGGAATGCAGGCGCTCGTGATCGACGGGGTCGCGCACGAACTTGGACCGCTGGAGGGATACGTGCTCCCGGGTGGCGTCGAGCACGCGGCGTATTGCGGGCCGGAAGGAGCCCTTGTTCTCGACGTCTTCCGGCCCGTCCGCGAGGACTACCGAGAACGCTGGGCGGCCGCCTCAGGGCAGCGTTGAGCGCGCCGTCGATCGCGAGGCCTCTCCGGACTCGGGCGCAGGCCATTCCTGATCGTGTCGTTGGGGTACCTGCTATTTCGGCGTAGGCTTGCCATTGACACCCACAAGGTTGGCGCTGTTTAGCTCTCTGCTTCTGCCTAGCAGCCAGTCAAGGGTCGTTCGACCTCCAATGGCCGGAGTAGGGGGTCGCGCAGAGCGCTACTAGGACTGCGGCTTTCCGAGGCTGCTGGAGCACTTATGGAGCGGCCGAGAACTCCAGTGGCTGTCGCTGCTGCGACACTGCTGGAGTGGCTGCGTCGTCAGCGAAGAGCCGCGCGAGCCGAGCCCCGACCTGACTTCGTTGCGCCTCGCGGTACTTCCACTCGTGCGCGTACACCCGCAATGTTGTATCGGGCTTTCGGTGGCCCAGGCGGCGTTGGACGTCAATCAGGTTGCAGTCGAGGGCGATCAGCATGCTCGCATGGCGACCCCTCACGATCGAGCGGGTGGTCCTCAACGGCCAAATGGGCGCGTTTCGGCTGCTTCTCCGTCGGCGAAGCAACCTGGGTGTTCCAGAAAGTGCTCCATGCCCGACGAGGTTGGAGCTGTAGCAAGTGGAGTGGGCGCAGGAAGCTTCTAGTTTCCAGCTCTTTTGCAGAGCCCTCTGACGGACTCGAACCGTCGACCCCCTCCTTACCATGGAGGTGCTCTACCAACTGAGCTAAGAGGGCGAAGCCGCCATTCTAGGCGCTGTTCGCGCCGCCTGACCCTACGCGTCGAGGCGCAGGCCCCGCGAAGGCGGGTCTGTCGCGTGGGCGTGGGGGCGGGTCGAAGGCGCGAGCCTCTGCTCGCCCCTTCGCGTTTCCGCTAGGCGCGGCTCTGCTTGATCTTGCTCGCGCTCGTGTCCGGCCCTCCGAAAAGCAGCTCCACGGGGGGGGCTTCGATGCCTACGGCTCCCTGGTGGATATGCGCAGCGGTGAACGTCTCGCCGTCGTTTGATCTGGTCTTGAACTCGATCGTCCCGTCCTCCAACCCTTGATCAGCGTGTGGCCCGTGGCGGTGGAGGTCGAGCCTGTCTCGCTCTCGGCCGACAGCTTCGCGTGCAGGACGCACATCACTCCGCTCTCGCGCTTCGCGCTGTTTTTCGCCGGCGCGGCGCTCGCGGCGGGCACGGCGATCGCGCAAGCATCAACAAAAAAGAGAATCAACGGCGCATGAAGCCTCACTTCCCTTCGCAGTAGGTTGCGGTCGTGCGGCAAGGATCGCCGCGCCGCCCTATTGCGTCTCCAGGGCCAGAATCCGTCTGCGTTTCGGGTGAGCCCCAGATTCGAGCTTCGGGCTAGCCCGAGGACCCGGCGATAGCTGCTCGGGCCCAGCCTTCTCGAAGGCCAAGGGGGCGGCTTTTCCGCAGGAAACCGGGGCGTCACGTGCAATCTGTGGCTCCTCGACGTACAGTCTGTCGGGCACCCGGCGGCCCAGGGGGTGGCGGTTGAAATTAGCGGTTGAGATTCTGCGGTACGTAAGCCTGGGGGCTTACGTGGCGCTTGCGCTGGCGACGATCAATCAATGGCGCCGTCAGCGCGACCTCGCTGCGGCCTGGGCGGCGCTCTGCTTCGGCACACTTGGCCTGGTCGTCGTGCTCGGCCAGAGGCAGATCGTTCCGGAGCATCCCAACGGCTTCCTCGAGAACTTCCTGCAGCGGGTCGACATCGCTTTCCTGCTGCTCTTTCCTTACCTGCTCCACCGGTTCACGACCGTGTTCCGGACGGCCACCTCGAGACTGGAGAGCGCGCTTGGCCTCATGACCGTCGCGATGATCGTCTGGACCTTCGCGCTGCCGCACTTTCCCGAGCCGGGGCAGCCGCGGCCCTGGTCGTTCATCGCCTATCTCACCGGCTTCCTGATCCACTGGACTGTGCTCTCGTCGGTCGCAGCAACCCGGCTCTGGCGGGCCGGCCGGGGGCAGCCGAGCGTCGCGCGCCGCCGGATGCGGATTCTCGCGTTCGCTGCAGCGCTCCTCACGATCACCTTGTTCCTCGCGGCGGCGACCAGCCGGTCGTACTCCGTCCTCGCCCTCGTCAGCTCGGCGCTCGGGATCGTCAGCGCGCTTGCATTCCTCGTCGCCCTGGCGCCTCCGGCGGTCGTCCGAATGATCTGGCGGCGGCCGGCCCAAGAGCGCGTCCAAGACGCAGTTCGGGATCTGATCGCGCTCAGCCGCAGCCAAGCGGAGGTTGCGACGCGCGTCCTCGGGCCGATGGCCGACATCGTCGGCGCCCGGGCGATCTGCATCAGGAACAACGAGGGAGAGCTGGTCGGTTCGTACGGCCTCCCAGAGGGTGAGCTCGAGCCTGCACAGACCGGCGACGCGCAGCAATTCGAGCTCTACATCCCTTCCGGTTCGCTGACGGTCTGGGCCTCGCCCTACGCGCCGTTCTTCGGCCGCGAGGAGCTGCGGCTCCTCGAGACGGTGGGTGCCTTCACAGGCCTCGCGCTCGATCGAGTGCGCCTGTTCCAGCAGGAGCACCAGGCACGCCTTGCTCTCGAGCGTGCGGACGAGATCAAGACGAACTTCATCGCCCTCGCCTCTCACGAGCTGCGGACGCCGGTGACGACGATCCTGGGCCTCGCTACGACCCTCAATCGCCGAGGCGACGATCTCGACGAGCGCCAGCACCGAGACGTGCGAGATACCCTCGAGCGGCAGGCCGACCGGATGGCCAAGCTCGTCGAGCAGCTCCTCGACCTCTCGCGCCTCGACGCGGACGCAATCTCGATCACTCCCGAGAGAATCAATCTCCGCGATCGGATCGAGGAGATCGTCGCATCGGTTGCGGCCGAGCGAAGAGATGACGTTCAGATCAGGATCGCCCCCGACCTCGAGGCGCCCGCCGATCCGGGCGCGCTCGACAGGATCGTCGGCAACCTCGTCGCGAACGCGCTGCGGTACGGCTCGCCCCCGGTCAACGTCGACGCGGTGCGCCACGACCGCCACCTGCGCGTCTTCGTCGAGGACCACGGCGACGGCGTGCCGCCGCAGTTCGTCCCTCAGTTGTTCGAGCGCTTCACCCGCGGCGCCCGTGAGCGCGTGGGCGGCAGCGGACTAGGCCTGGCGATCGCACGCTCCTATGCGCGGGCGCACGACGGCGACCTCGTCTACGAAGACCTGGAGCCCCATGGCGCGCGCTTCCAGCTCGTGCTGCCGATGAAGAGGAAGGGCAACGGCGATCCTGACGAGGTCGAGATCGAGCCGCCGCCAGACGTGGAAGCCCACCGCTGGCAGCTCGTGGGACGCCGCCGGCAGCCGCTCGCCTAGCTTTGCTGGGTGAACCTCCCGGTTCCCCCAGACCCCCTCCACCGGTCCGTCGCGCTGCGCACGACGGACGATCGCTACGTGATGGGGGCGGGAGGATTCGAACCTCCGTAGGCTAAGCCGACGGGTTTACAGCCCGTTCCCTTTGGCCGCTCGGGCACACCCCCAGGGGTCGGCAATTGTAGCTAGCGGTCTACGATCCCTTCAGTGGCGCGCTACGACGTGATCGTCATCGGCGCCGGGCCGGCCGGCTCGACGACGGCTTACCGCCTCGCGCGCGCGGGCGCGCGCGTGTGCCTAATGGACCGCGCGCGGTTCCCCCGCGACAAGCCATGCGGCGGCGGGCTGACGTTGCGCGCAGTGCGGGAGCTTCCGTTCTCGGTTGAGCCCGTGGTCGAAGACCGCATCGAGACGATCGAGCTCGGGTTCCGCTACACGCGACGCTGGAGCCGCCGTGCCAAGCAGCCGCTCGTGTTGATGACTCAGCGCCGCAGGCTCGACGCGTTTCTCGCCGAGCAGGCTGTGACCGCCGGCGCCGAGTTCCGCGACGGGTCGAAGGTGACGGCGGTCGATCCGAGCGGCCGGGTCGCCATCGATGGGGAGCGCCTGGATGCGGACGTCGTGGTAGGCGCCGACGGAGCGAACGGGATCACGGCGCGCTCGCTGGGGCGGCCGGCCCCCGAGCACGGGGTTGCGCTCGAAGGGAACGTCGCCTACACGCACGTTTCTCGCGAGCGATTCCAGGGGCGGGCAGTTGCCGAGCTCGGTGCGGTTCCGGGCGGCTACGCGTGGGTGTTCCCTAAGGGGGACCATGTCAACGTGGGTGTCGGGGGCTGGCAGAGCGAAGGTCCGCGACTGCGCGATCACCTCCGGGAGCTTTGCGCCGCCTTCGAGATCGATGAGGCCGAGGTCCGGGATCTGCGCGGGCACCGGTTGCCGATGCGCGGGGCGTCGATGCGGCCAGTCGAAGGGCGTCTTCTGCTGGTCGGCGATGCCGCCGGGCTGGTCGATCCGCTATCCGGAGACGGCATGTACGAGGCTGTCTTCAGCGGCAGGCTCGCGGCCGACGCGGCGCTCGAGTTCCTGCACGGCCGGGCGCGCGATCTCGACGCCTACGCCGAGCGGTTCGCGCCCGCCTTCGCGCCGCTCGAGAGCATCTCCTGGCGTGCCAAGCTCGCCTTTGAGCGGTTCCCGCACCTCGCTTTCCGACTCGCGACCACGAATGTCTCGTGGCGGCTCTTCCAGGCGGTCGTCCGAGGAGACCGGCGCGCTTCCGACACCCACGGCCTGAGAGGCGCACCGCTCCGGGTTCTTCAAGCGCTCGGGGTGTAGACACTCAAAATCAAGAGGCGCCGCTTCCGGCGCCGACTCAGAGGCCGTGCGGGCTTTGCCCGTGCGGCCGTCTAAGCCCGGTCTGTTGGCGATACAGCCTCAAGGCGGGCAACAACGCTGCCGATGGGGAGCGTCGTGGAGCTGAATGCGGTCCTTCGGCGTGCCGTGGAGCAGGGTGCGAGCGACGTCCACCTGAAGGTGGGCCAGCTTCCGGTCGTGCGCTGCGACGGGGAGCTGACGCCCTTTGCCGATCACCCGCCGCTCACTGACGCCGACCTCGAGGCGGCGCTCGCCATCGTCTCTGAGCTGACCCCGGCCAAGCGCGAGTCCTTCTACGAGACCGGAGAGCTCGACATCGCCTACACGAGCGGGGATCTACCGCGGTTCCGCGTCAACGCGTATCGGCAGCGGGGCTCGATCTCGTTCGCGTTCCGCGTCATCCCCAAGCACGTGCCCAGCTTCGAGCAACTCAGGATGCCACCGGGCGTGAAAGCGATGGCCGACGAGCATCGCGGTCTCGTTCTCGTCACCGGCGCGACGGGCTCGGGCAAGACGACGACGCTCGCGGCGATCATCGACCACATCAACAAGACGCGCCGGCAGCACATCGTCACGGTCGAGGACCCGATCGAGATCTTGCACGACGACCACAGCTGCATCGTCAATCAGCGCGAGGTCGGGATCGACACCGAGTCCTACCTCACCGCCCTGCGTCGGGCGCTCCGTCAGGACCCGGATGTGATCCTGATCGGCGAGCTCCGGGACGCCGAGAGCGCGGAGACGGCATTGAAAGCCGCCGAGTCCGGCCACCTCGTCTTCTCGACCATGCACACGATCGACTCGGCCGAGACGCTCGGCCGGATGATCGAGTTCTTCCCAGGCATCAAACAGGCGCAGATCCGCTCGATCCTCGCAGGCGTGCTACGTGGGATCGTCAGCCAGCGGCTGCTGCCTCGCGTAGACGGCGGCCGGGTCGCGGCGGTCGAGGTCATGGTCAACAACGCGCGGATCGCCGAGCTGATTCGGGAGAGCAAGACCGAGGAGATCCCTGACGCAATCGCCGAGGGCTCGTTCTTCCAGATGCAGACCTTCGAGCAGGCGCTGATCGACCTCGTGGTCTCAGGCGACATCGATCGCCAGGTGGCGGCAAGCGCGGCCACGAAGCAGCACGACTTCGTCGTCGCGCTCGAGCACGCGCTCAAGCGCAAGGCTGCCGGCGTCACAAGGGAAGACGAGCTTCCGCAGGCCGCCCCTCCGGAAGTGCCGGAGGAAGAACTCCCGATTCCGGCCCTGCGGGTCGCGCCGGCCGAGTGATGAAGCGAGTTCTGCTGGGTCTCGCGCTCGCAATTGCGAGCGTGGCGGGTACGGCGAGCGCCGATACGTATCGCATGGTGCCCTCGGTGCCGGCGAATCTGCCGAGCGCCGCTGTACCGAACCAGCCCGGCGAGATCAGCGTCCCGACGCCGATCTCGACGCCGCCGTCGGTTTCGCAGTCCCTGAGCTTTCAGCAACTGGTCGCCCTCTGGCAGGGGGCCGGCTCCGCCTATGGGATCCCGTGGGAAGTGCTCGCCTCGATCAACAAGATCGAATCGAACTTCGGCCGCAACATGGGTCCCAGCTCCGCCGGCGCGGTCGGCTGGATGCAGTTCATGCCGAGCACCTGGGATCGCTGGGGCGTCGACGCGAACGGCGACGGCGTTGCAGATCCGTGGAATCCGCAGGACGCGATCTACGCGGCAGCTCGCTACCTTGCAGCGGCAGGCGGAGCGCAAGACCTCTCGCGCGGGGTGCTCGCCTACAACCACGCCCAGTGGTACGTCGACGAGGTCCTGCAGCTCGCGCATACGTTCGCCGGGGGCGGCCTCGACACAACTTTCAAGCTCGACCGGTACCAGGTCTCCCTCGACGGGGCCCGCAAGGACGTCGCCGACGCGAACCGGCAGCTCCTCGCAGCGCTGCGGATTCAACAGGCGCTCATGAAGCAGGAGCGCCGCTGGCAGGCTCGCGCCGCGGGAGTGCAGCTCTTGTCCAGGCAACTCGAGCTCCAGAAAGCCGCAACGCTCGTCGGCGTCCGCGAGCACGCGACCGAAGCCCGGGTCGCTCGGCTCCGGGCAGAGCTGAAGAAGGCCGCCGATGCACTGACGCAGGCCAGCACTCAGGCGGAGAGCGCCGCGGCGTCGCCCGTGACCGGTTCGCTGCTCGGGTCACCGGTGTCCAACGATTCGGGCTACGTATTTCCGGTCGGCGGCGGCCCCTCGGTCATCTCGGTCTCGCACCATCACCACGACTATCCGGCCGCTGACATCGCGGCCCCCGAAGGCTCGCCGCTCTACGCCCTTGCCGACAGCGTCGTGCTCAAGTCGTGGGCACAGCCGGATCCGTACTGTGGGATCGGGCTGTCCTTGCGGGCAAGCGATGGGCAGGAATGGACCTATTGCCATCTTTCGTATCTCGACCCGCAGGTCGTTCAGGGAGCGGTGTTGAGCGCGGGTCAATCCGTAGGTCTCGTCGGCCACACAGGCGACGCGACCGGGCCGCATCTCCATCTTCAGACCGACCCGGCGACGCACTACCCACAATTGGAGCCCTGGTTCCAGCGCTTCGCCGGCACTGCTTTCCGCTGGCAGGATGCGCCGACCCCTCAGCCTGGGGCGACGGCGAGCGCGAGCGCCCCCGTGTTCGCGCAGGCGCCGAGTGGAAACGCCGCTTCTGGCGGTGGCGTGATCCGATTCACCCAGTAGGGGGATAGCTCGATGCCCCGGTCCGCCGACGACTAGGGTATGGCGGCTCGTTTCGCTGCGGTTCTTCCTCGCATGGCCGTAATCGGCCTCGTCTGGCTGTTTGCGACCGGAACCCTGACCTATGCCGCTGGGCGGAAGCTGACGACGCCCGAGAAGACGCCCGCGGCAGTTGCGACGCCGCGTCCGACTCTCGTCGTCCCGGACATCCGCGGCCAGGCTTTCGTCTTCGCCAAGGGGATCCTCGAGGACGGCGGCTTCGGCTGGCGCGTCAAAGGCGGTGTCCAGGGTTATGCGACGAACGTCGTCGCCTCTCAACAGCCCGCCGCAGGCACGCGCGTCGAGGACACGGGCGCACCGACTTTGACCCTGACCATGGAACGTGGCACCTATCCGCAGAATGGGACCCCGGAGAACACGTCCCCTTACGCGGGCACCTCGATCGTCCTTCCCAAGACTCCGAGCGCGGGGGCGAAGCCCTCCGCGCGTATCGCTCCGTCGGCAGGACCGAAGAACGCTAAGAAGTCGGTCGCGAAGCGTGCCCACGCGACGGCCAAGCCGAGGCGGAAGGTCGCCAAGCGGAAAGTGGCGAAGCACAAGCTTCACGTCACGCGGTCGCGCCCGCCGGCGTTCGCCGTACCGGGCGCGCGCAAGGAGCCGCTCGATGAGCTGCCGCTAGCGGTTCGGGCCCAGCGGCTGAGCGACTGGCTGACGCCCTCGCGTCGTGCAACGGCGTCGAACCAGCGCTACTGGCTCTACCAGCACGCCTGGATCGTCGCCGGCGCGAAGTTCGGCTGGTGGCACGGTGCGGCGGCCCTCCGGGTGCTCATCAACGTCGACCGCCGAGTGGAGTCCCAGTGGGGGATCGGTCATCAGAGTGAGTCGGTTGCCCGCCGCGCCCTTGCCGCGGTCGAGGCGCAGGCGAAGTGAGGTTTGGCAGGCGCGTGACGCGACGCCTCCGCGAACAGGGGGGTTACACGTTGGTCGAGATGCTGACCGTCCTTTTGATCCTGGGTGTGGTGATGGGGGGACTGACCTCCGTCTTCGTAACCGCGACGAATGCCGACGCCGACATGAACAATCGCTTCCGAGCTCAGCAGACGGCGCGGCTCGCACTCGACAAGCTCCGCCGCGAAGTCCATTGCTCTTCGGCGGCGACCCCGGCCGGATCTGCCACCTCCTCGATCACCCTGACGCTCCCGACCTACTGCAAGACCTATTCGGGAAGCACCTCGGTTACGTGGTGCACGCGGAGCGGCGCGACGAATCGCTACGCCCTCTACCGCGTCGATGGCGCGACCTGCACCGGCGGGGTCAAGTGGGCGGACAATTTGACCCCGACTGCGACGGCGCCCGTCTGCAGCGGCGCGCTTTGTATCTTCAACTACTCGGCGCAGTCGACCTCGAGCCTCGCGAAGCTGCAAGTCGACTTCCCGGTCAACCCGAAGGCTTCCCGCACGGTCGACACCTACGAGCTCATCGACGGCCTCGTGCTCAGGAACAGCACCCGATCATGAGGCTGCGGAGGATGAGCCTGAAGGCCCTCGCCGCGGGCAAGCCAATGGGCGACGAGCGCGGCATCGCGCTGGTGATGGCTCTCGGCATCCTGGTCGTCTGCGCGATCATGGTCACGACGGTCATTGCTTACACCAGCTCCGGCCAGCGAACGTCGTATTTCAGCAAAGCGCGGCTGACCGCCTTCGACGCGGCCGACGCCGGCATGAACAATGCGTTTGCGGTCCTGAACCTTCCCACGAACAACTCGCTGGACCCGAGCATCCTCCCGCCTTGCCACACGACAAACCCGGACACCTCGACTCCGGGAACGACGAACCCGACCTGGTTCACGAGCTCCACCAATCTCACCGCGCTGACGAGCTGGAACAACAACCTCTATGGTCGCGCGACCGCCTATTGGTGCGGGGACTTCGACCGCTACGGCGCCCAGTG
>Ga0066667_10000091_pt1 | contig 24686 bp, 20 predicted proteins | sample GraSoiAngelo_116_FD_133943 | JGI IMG/M metagenome (GOLD analysis project Ga0066667, IMG submission 133943) | Grasslands soil microbial communities from the Angelo Coastal Reserve, California, USA - 14_0903_16_30cm | ecosystem: Environmental > Terrestrial > Soil > Grasslands | place: USA...
CTACGAAGTGGGCTGCGAATTAGCTGGCTCTCGAGCGGGGACTAGGCCCTGCTCCACCCACCAGTCGATCGTCCGGCGGAGCGTCTCCTCGATCGGGGTGTAGCGCAACCCCAGCTCGCGAGCCGCCTTCGACCCGTCGTAGGCGTGACCGTGGGTGATCGTGCGCGCCAGCTCTCGACAGATGCGAGGCGAGCCTCGCCGGAGCCACGCAAGGGCCTCGACCGCGGTCGCCAGCGCCATTGCGAGCGAGGGCCTCAGGGTGCGCACCGGCTGCTCGACGCCCGCGAGGTTGCCCAGCAGCGCGAGCCCTTCTCGAACGGTCAGCGTTGCGCCGCTGAGGACGTAGCGCTCCCCCGGCTTCCCTTTGGACGCGGCCAGGAGATGGCCCGTCGTGCAGTCGGCGATGTCGATCAGGCTCAGCGTCGAGTCGACCACCGCCTTGAGCCGCCCGTTCAGGTAGTCGAGCAGCAGCTTGGTCGAGCCCGTCGCGCGCCCCGGTCCCTGCACGGAAGCGGGGTTCACGCACACAACCTCGATCCCCGTCTCCTCCGCCGCCGCGAGCACGGCGCGCTCGGCCTTGAACTTCGAGCGCTCGTAGTCGGAGAGAAAAGAGCCGCGGTGAGGGGACTCCTCGTTCCCGACCGTCCCTTTTCTTTCTCCCAACGTTGCCGCCGACGAGGTGTACACGACCCGTCGGACCTCGGCTCGCGCGGCGGCCCGGACGACGTTCTCCGAGCCCCGGACGTTGACCTCGAACATCGGGGAGGGATCCCGAACGCAGAAGGCGTTGGCACCGGCGGCGTGGTAGACGACGTTGCAGCCGCGCATGACAGACGCCAGCGCCTCGAGATCGAGCACGTCACCGCGTACGGGCTCCGCGCCGAGCTCGCCGAGCGCGCGGGCAGAGACCTCCGACCGGGCCAGCGCCCTGACGGGCTCGTCGGCTCCGAGCAGCCGCTCGAGGATCGCCCGGCCGACGAAGCCCGTGCCGCCGGTGACGAGAACCGGGCCGCTCATCGTGGCGCTAGCGCACGTCCTCTGAGAGGGCCGACGAGAAACGGGCGATGTACTCGACAGCCGACATCACCGTGATCGCGGCGGCGGCGATCATCGCCCACTCGTCGAGGCGGAGCGGCCCGATGTCGCCACTCCAGCGGACGATCGCCAGGAAGATCGCGACGAACTGGACGTTCGTCTTAAGCTTCCCCCAGATCGACGGCGGGAAGACGGTGCCGTCGGCTGCGACCACCCCCCGTAGTCCCAGGATCAACAGCTCGCGCCCGACGATGATCGCGGCGATCCAGGCCGAAGCGCGGTCGACGTCGACGAGTGCGATCAGCGCGCCGGTGACGAGCAGCTTGTCGGCCGTCGTATCCAGAAACGAGCCGAGCTTGGTCGTCACCGCCCACCGCCGCGCCAGGTAACCGTCGACGAAGTCGGTCGAGGCCGCGACCGCGAACAGGATCGCGGCGGCCGTGTAGGCGGAGCCGTGGTCCGGGCCGGCAAGGATCAGGGCCATCACCGCCGGGACCGCCAGAATGCGCGCGCCGGTGAGCGCCGGGAGCAGCGATCTCGGTGCGGCGGTCCGGGCAATCACAGGGCCGCGCTCCGCGACGGGATCTTCTTGTGCGCGACGAGGGCGCGGACCTCGGCCGCAGAGGAGAGCTCCAAAGCCTGCTCGGTCAGCTCGCGAGCAGCCTCGGTGTGGATGCTTCGGACGGCCTGCTTGATGGCCGGAATCGCCGGCGCGTTCGCGCTGAGCTCGGCGATACCGAGGCCCACCAGGACGGGCACGGCTACCGGGTCGGAAGCCAACTCGCCGCAGACACCCGCCCATTTCCCACCCTCTTTCGCCGCCTCGGCGACGATCCGGACCAGGCGCAGGACGGAAGGGTGCAGGCCGTCCGCCAGTCCGGCGACCGCGGCGTTCCCTCGCTCCGCCGCCATCGTGTACTGGACGAGGTCGTTTGTCCCGAGTGAGAAGAAGTCGATCTCGGGCGCGAACTGCTCGGCGGCGAGCGCGGCCGCCGGCACCTCGATCATCACCCCCACCTCGAGCTCCTCCGGGGTCGCCGCACCGGCCTGCTCGAGCCCAGCGTGTACGTCGGCGAGCACGGCCTTGGCCTGCCTGAGCTCCTCGAGCGTCGCCACCATCGGGAACATCACCTTCAGCGGATACTCCGCCGCCGTCCGCAGCACGGCCCGTAGCTGCGTCGCCAGGAGCTCGGGCTGCTCGAGCGCCAGCCTGATTCCCCTCACTCCGAGGAATGGGTTCGCCTCGTGCTCGAGTGGGAGGTAGGGGAGTGGCTTGTCCGCGCCGACGTCGAGCGTGCGAAGGATGAGCGGCCGCCCCTCCAGGCCCTCGGCGATGCTCTTGTAGGCCGCGTACTGCTCGTCCTCGCTCGGCATCGAATCCCGCTCGAGGAAGAGAAACTCGGTGCGCAGAAGGCCCACACCCTCGGCGCCGTTCTCGATCGCGGCGGGCACATCGTCGGGAGAGCCGATGTTGGCGACGACCTCGATCCGGCGCCCGTCCTTGGTCACCGCCGGCTCGGCAGCGGCGGCCCGAGCAGTTCGAGTCGCCTGCTCACGCGCAGCGGCACGTCGCTCGTATTCGGCGGCGAGCTCCTCGGCAGGCTCGACGTAGATGATGCCGGCATCCCCGTCCAGGAGCAGTGCGGTGCCCTCGGGCACGCTCAGTAGGCCCTCGCCGAGCCCGACGGCCGCCGGAATCCCAAGCGAGCGGGCGAGGATCGCGCTGTGCGACGTCGGGCTGCCGGCGACCGTCGCGATGCCGAGCGTTAGCTCCCGGTCGAGCGAGGCGGTGTCTGCGGGAGTCAGGTCGGTCGCGACCACGATCCCTGTTGCGCTCAAGATTGCCACCGCCGTGTTCCCTGTCAGCGCGGCGACGACCTGGCGGGCCACGCCCTTCAGATCCTCGGCGCGGGCCTCCAGGTATTCGTCGTCGAGACCGCGGTAGTCGGCGGCGACCGTCCCGGCCGCGTCATGCCACGCCTCGGCGGCGTTTTTGCCCTCTTCGAAGATCGCGCGCCTCGCGGGGTCCAGCAGCGCTTCGTCGTCGAGGAAGAGGAGATGAGCGTCGAAGATGGCCGCGCTGTACTCGCCGGCTTTGGCAGCGACCGAATCCCGGGCGGCGCGGATCTCGGCCCGCACCTGCTCCAGTGCTCCATTCAGTGCCTTCCACTCGGCCTCGGGATCGCCTGACGAGCCGGTCGGAATCTCGGGATCAACGGGGTGGAAGTGGCGGGCCGGCCCGGAGACGATCCCCGGTGCTCCAGGTAGGCCGGTGAGCGCATTCCCCGCGTCCTGCGCCGGCGCGGCCGACCGAACCGGGATGGGCGGCGCGGGCCGTGCGGCCTCCTCGTCGAAATCGCGCCCCGCAAGGTCGGCGAGCGCGTCGAGCGCGGCCGCCGCCTGGGGTCCATGCGCGGAGACGAGGATTTCGTGCCCCTGGCGGATGCCGAGAGTCGCCAGCCCGTTGAGGCTGCGCCCGTTGGCGGGACCGCGCCCGCTCGTCAGGTTCATGACCTGGACGTTCGCGTCGAAGCCCGCGGCGGTCTGGACGAAGCGGGCGGCCGGGCGAGCGTGCAGGCCGAGTGGATTGCGTACGTCGAGCCGGAGCGTCAGCCCCTCCTCCAGCGGAGGCGCGGTGCCTGCCGGGCCCTCGGCCTCGGGCCCGCCGGCGCCGAGCTGTGCGGTCTTCCCCTGCAGCCCGCCGCGCGCTTCCTTCGCGACCTCTGCGAGTGGCTCGCCGAGCCGCGCGGCTACCGCCGCGGCCACGGCTCCCTCGACGAGCGGGGCCTCACACAGGAGCACCGACTCGCGCTGCTCCGGCGTCAGGAAGTCGAGCGCGGTCTCGGCGCTCAGGACGGCGCTCCCGAGATCCATCAGCACGAGCACGCCGTCGCCGGAGTCGGCCCGGTCGATTGCCTCCATGACGCGAACCGCGTCGGTGCCGAGTGCCCCTTCTTCGGCCATGCCCCCGGCCAGCTCGAGCTTCACGTCGGGGCCGGCCATCTCCGCCGCCAGCTCGCGGACGCCCTCGGCCAGCGTGCCGCTATGCGAGACGATCACGATTCCGACCACGACTATTTAGGCCGCCCCGAGCCCGTAGGCGCGGTGGAGGAGCTCGACGGGGTGGACGGCGTGCATCCCCGAACCGTGCTCGATCTGCCAGCGGCAGGTCTCGCTGTCGCAGGCGGCGACGTCGCCGTTCGACTCTCGGAGCTGGCTGAAGAGGCGTTCGCCCACCGTCATCGAGATCTCGTACTTCTCCTTCTTCAGCCCATACGTGCCGGCGATGCCGCAACAGTCGGCGTCGAGCTCGATCGCACGTAGCCCGGGGATCAGGGCGAGGAGGTCGAGCGCCGGCTTGCCGATCCCGTGGCCCTGCTGCTGACACGGGGCGTGGTAGGGCACGGTCAATTCCAGCGGCTTGAAATCCGTGCGGAGCTCGCCGCGCCCATGCAGCAGGAACAGGAACTCGGACAGGTCGTACATCGACTCGCTCACCACCGCCACGTCTTCATCTTCGACATCGAGGATCTCGCGCGCCTCGCGCTTCAGCATCAGCCCGCAGCTCGTCGAGTTGGAGACGATCGCGCAGCCTTCCCGCGCGTAGGGCGCGAGGTTCGCGGCCAGCCGCTGCACGTAGGCGCGCGCGGCCGGAAAGTTTCCGTTCGACTGGAGCGGGAGGCCGCAGCAGTCCTGGGGAGGGACTACGACGTGAAAGCCGTTGTGCTCGAGCACTTCCACCGTCATCTGCCCGACGGCGGGCTCGTAGTAGTTGGTGCCGCAGGCATGGAAGTAGACGATCGTCCGCCCGGCCGCGGGGCTGACGTGCTTCCGTGCCCAGCGCTGGAAGGTTCGGCCCGCGAAGAGCGGGAGCGCGGCATCGCGGTGAATTCCGAGCAGGCGCTCGCCCAGGCGCCGCAGCACTCGGTTGCGCAAGGTCCAGTTTGCGAGCGGCGCAACGGGTGTCCCGAGTCGTCCGACCACGCTCGGCCGGGCGATCAGCTGGTTGCGCAACGGGATGCCGCGCTCCTCCCAGAGCTGCGCCCGCGCCTGCGAGTTGATCTCGGCGATCTTCACTCCGTGCGGGCACACCTGGGTGCAGATCCCGCAGCCCGAGCAGTAGTCGACTGAGATGTCGGGGGAGCTGCCGGTCCGGCGGAACCGCTCCGCCTGGGGCCCGACGTACTTCGGACCGGGGAAGAGCGGCGTCGCCTGCGAGTAAGGGCAGAACGACTCGCAGATCGTGCACTTGACGCAGTGGTCGAGGGAGTCGCGTACGAGCACTAGGACGCCTCGAGAATCGCGGAGGCCGCAGCGTATCCCGACGCCAGGCTGAGGCCGTTGCCGGAGGCCTCCCGCCACGGGACCGCACCGCTGAGGGTCGCGCCCACGGCATGGAGGTTCTCGTAGACCGGCGTGCCCTCGCCGTCGATGGGGCGGCTGCTCGCGTCGACGGCAACGCCCGCGCGCGAGATTGCGTGCTCGTCGAAGTAGCCCCGCTCGAAGCGCGGCTCTTCAGGCCCCGGCAGGCCCGCGACGGGCAGATCGAAGACGGGCTCTCGGACCTCGCCGGACGAATCCAGCTGCAGGCCGCCCGAGGCGAAGCCGCCGGTGGCGAGCACGAACGAATTTGCCCGATAGGTGAGCGGACGGCCTGCGGTATGTGCAACCACGCCCTCGAGGCGGTTGCCGCTGCCTTCGGCGCCGGCGACGGTCGTTCCGACCACCAGACGGGCTCCCCGGCGGCGCAGGGCCCCGGTCATCGTCTCGTACAGGCGGATCCCCGGGACCGAGGGCGGCAGCGTCGCCACCTCGAACACCGAGTGCCCGAGCCTGGTCTCGAGCTCCTGCCAGACCTTCCGCGCGCCTTCGAGACCGAGCACGGCCGGGAAGCCGACGATCTCGCCCGGCATGAGGTGACGCCCGAGCTCCGCAAGAACCGACTCGCGAAAATCGGCCTGCTCGAAGCGCCGGGCGAACCCTGTGGCGCTGACGTCGCGCGCGACGCCGAGCGGCGGCGAAAGCTCGACGACCCGGGTGGTGACGGCCGCTCCACCCGGGAGCGGAGTCCGAGCGAGGTTGTCGGCAAGATAGGCGGGGAAGAAATCCTTGAGCCCGCGGAAGCCGACGAAGATGAAACGGCCACCCTGGCGCAGGTCGGCAGCGGCCATCGTCTCCGGCACCAGCGCTGTGGGCTTGGCGACGCCGACCGCTGTCGGGACGAGCAAATTCTGGTCGAGACCGCCTCGATAGCCGTGGTCGGACAGGCAAGCCTTGAACCAGTCGAGACTCGCACGGATCAGATCGATCGAAAGGCGACGGTAGGGGTGTTGGGGGTTCGCGTCGGCGAATTCGGGCAGTGTCCGCGCCGGGCTATCGACAGGACCATCGTCATAGCCAAGGACATCGATCGTCGCGGGCGCGAGGTGGGTGGCGCCGACGCCCTTGGCGAGGACAGCCACCCGTTGCCCCTCTTCCGCGAGCCGCAAAGCCGCCGTCAGCCCCGCGAGGCCGGCGCCGATCACGACGGCGTCGTAGCTCGCAGGAACGAGCCGCCCGTGAGCCTCGTTCATTCGGGCAGGTGCCCGACGGCTAGGAGTCCCTGGAAGATCCAGTCGTCGAGGCGGGCCTGTCGGAGCTGGTCGCCGTAGAGGATCGGCTGCACGCCTTTCCACCGCTCCTGGAGAAAGTCCACGAGAGAGGCATTCGCGGCCTGGTGGTCGAGGTGCTCGAAGGCATGGAGGATGCCGGTTGCCCTGTAGATGCAGAAACCGCCCTGGCACGGGCCCATCCCCAGCCGAACTCTCCGCCGGACGTCGTCGAGACCGGTGGGGCGGCGACGAGCGATCGCCTCCGTCAGGTGCCTTCGCGTGATCAGCTCGCATTCGCAGATGATCTCCTCCGATCCCGGAACCGGCTCCTGGGCCTGAACGCGCGCGCCCAGCCAGTAGAAGCGTTCGTCCTCAGAGTCGGGTAGCGGCTGCTCGTGCGTCGTGCACGGGCGGTCGACGCGGAGCTTCTCGCAGACCGTGTCGAGCGCATGCTCGGCCATCAGCCGGAAGGTGGTCGTCTTCCCGCCGGCGATCGTGATGAAGCCCTCGACGCCGTCGCGCTTCGCATGGTCGAGCACCGTGTGGGTGCGGCTGACAGCACGCGGATCGGCAACGTCGTCCAGCGTGTAGAGCGGACGCGCCCCGGCCCAGACCCGGAGCGCTCGAGCCTTGCGGAAGCCGGGAACGAGCTTCTCGCCCTCGTCGAACATCTCTTCGATCTCGGCCGGTGTCACCTCGAGCTCATCCGGATCGGCGACCTGGATGTCCGTCGTGCCGATCACCGAGACGGTCCGGATCGGGACGATGATGTCCCCGTCGCTGGGCGGTTTGCAGCGGTTCACCACCGTGTTCACCAGTCGGTGATTCATCGCGATCATGATTCCCTTGCCCGGCCGGACGGTGACCACGCAGCCCCCCAAGCTCGCGATCTGCCCTGCCCATGCGCCGGCGGCGTTGACGACGATGTCCGCGCGGATCTCGAGCTCCTCGCCGTTCCGTTCGTCGTTGACGCGCGCTCCGACCACCCTGTTGTCGTGGAGCTCGAGACCCACCACGCGGTGGTAGGGCAGGATCCGGGCTCCGTGCTCGGCGGCCGACCGGGTGCACGCGGACACGAGCTTCCAGGGGTCGAGGCTGGCATCCGGGACGGCGAAGGCACGCGTGATCCCTGGTTCGAGCCGAGGTTCCTGGCGCAGCGCCTCGGCGACGGGGACCTCCTCGACGGGTACGCCCGTTTCCAGGCAGCCGCGCAGGAAGTCATCTCCGAAGCCGGGGTCGTCCCACGGCGTCGAGACGAACAGGCCGCCCGTGTCCTCGATGCAGTCGGCCGCAATTCGGCGCAAGATCGCGTTCTCGACCACGCACTCACGGGCCGCGACCGGGTCCTTGACCGCGTAGCGCCCGCCCGAGTGGAGGAGGCCGTGGAAACGACCTGTCGTCCCCGTGGCCAGGTCGCCCCGCTCCACCAGTGCTGTCGCGAAGCCCCGCATCGCCGCGTCGCGTGCGACGCCGGCCCCCGTGGAGCCGCCGCCGACGACGAGGACTTCCGTTTGCAGAGTCGGCACTCCTACCGGCCGCAGTATCGCAGCGCCCAGGGACCGTCCCTCAGTAGCGCCCAGGGACTGTCCCTAAAACCGGTGGCGCTCCCGTTGACGTTTTTAGGGACAGCCCCCTTCGGGAACAGTCCCTACCTGGAATCGGGGACCTGGCGAGGGCCCGGCGCCCGCTCTGGGACGCCGGGCCCAAGGGCGATTGCGCCCTAGTCGAGCCAGTCGAAGGTCCGCGTGACGGCCTTCTTCCAGAACGCGTACTCCTTCTCGCGCTCCTGCGGGTCCATCTGGGGCTGCCACTCCTTGTCTTTGCCCCAGTTGGCGCGCAGGTCCTCGACCTCCGACCAGAAGCCGACCGCGAGGCCGGCAGCGTAAGCGGCGCCGAGCGAGGTGGTCTCCGCCACCGTCGGCCGGATGACCGGCACGTCGAGCACGTCGGCCTGGAACTGCATCAGCAGTTCGTTCTCGACCATGCCGCCGTCGACCTTCAGCGAGGTGAGGTCGACGCCGGAATCGGTGTTCATCGCCTCCACGACCTCTTTGGTCTGCCAGGCGGTCGCCTCGAGCGCCGCCCGGGCGATGTGGCCCTTGGTATTGAAGCGGGTCAGCCCGGCGATGACGCCGCGTGCCTCGTTCCTCCAGTACGGAGCGAAGAGACCCGAGAACGCCGGCACGAAGTAGACGCCGCCGTTGTCGTCGACCGTCTTCGCCAGTGTCTCGACCTCCGGTGCGCTCGAGATCAGGCCCAGGTTGTCCCGGAGCCACTGCACGAGTGCGCCGGTGATCGCGATCGACCCTTCCAGCATGTAGACGGCCTGCTGGTCGCCGATCTTGTAGCCGAGGCCTGTGATCAGGCCGCTCTTCGACGGCACGATCTCGTTTCCGGTGTTGAGCAGCAGGAAGTTGCCCGTGCCGTACGTGTTCTTCGCCTCCCCGACCGAGAAGCACGTCTGGCCGAACAGCGCTGCCTGCTGGTCGCCGAGGTCGCCGGCGACGGGGATGCCTGAGAGGTTGGCTTTCGCCTCGCCGTAGACCTCGCTCGAGGCCTTGATCGCCGGCAGCATCGCCCTAGGGACGCCGAGGATTCCGAGGATCTCCTCGTCCCAGTCGAGCGTCTCAAGGTCCATCATCATCGTCCGGCTGGCGTTCGTCACGTCGGTCACGTGCACGCCGCCGTCGGGGCCGCCGGTGAGTTGCCAGATCACCCAGGTGTCGATGTTCCCGAACAGCACCTCGCCGCTCTCGGCCTTGCTACGAACGCCGTCGACGTTGTCGAGGATCCACTTGATCTTCGGGCCGGAGAAGTAGGTCGCGATCGGGAGCCCCGTCTTGGCCCGGAACCGGTCCTGGCCTCCATCGGCGCTGAGCTCGTTGCAGATCTGGTCCGTGCGCGTGTCCTGCCAGACGATTGCGTTGAAGACGGGCCGACCGCTCGAGCGCTCCCAGACGACCGTCGTCTCGCGCTGGTTCGTGACGCCGACGCCGGCGATGTCGCTCGCGTTGACCTTGTCGAGCCCGGCCCTGATCACCTCCTGCGTCCGCTGCCAGATCTCCATCGGGTCGTGCTCGACCCAGCCCGGCTTCGGGTAGATCTGCTCGTGCTCCTTCTGGTCGACCGAGACAACCTGCCCGCCGTGGTCGAAGACCATGAAGCGGGTGCTTGTAGTGCCCTGGTCGATTGCTGCTGCGTATTGAGCCATTCGTCCTCCTTACACTCGTTTCAGATCCTCCAGTCGGCGTCGCAAGCGACCGCCTTATGCGCTCCGATGATCACCTCGCCTGCCCGGGCCGGCCCCAGGTCTCGGCCGCGGCCTCGAGAAGCAGGTGAGATGAGGTGGCTCCCGGATCCTGATGCCCCGCGCTTCGCTCGCCGAGGTAGCTCGCGCGGCCTTTCCTCGCAACCAGTGGGACCGTGTCCCGCATGCCCTGGTCGGCGGCGTCGGCCGACTGTCTGAGGGCGTCCTCGAAGGTCGCACCCTCGGCGAGTGCGGCCTTGAGCGCGTCACGGCCGGGAATCAGCGCGTCGATCATCGTCTTGTCTCCGGGCTCGGCCTTGCCGCGAGCCTGGACGCCTGTGACCGCCGCTTCAAGCGCGGCGGCCCAGTCGTCCGAGCTGAGCTCCTCCTTGCCGGACACGGCCATTCCCATCTGCATGAACAGCGTTCCGTAGAGAGGACCACCGGCGCCGCCTACCGTCGACACGAGCGTCATGCCGACCGTCTTGAGCAGGGCGCCGATGTCACTCTCCTCGCCGGTTGCGTCGACCTTGCCGAGCACGGCCGACATGCCTCGCTGCATGTTGATCCCGTGGTCGCCGTCTCCGATCGCGGAGTCGAGCTGCGTCAGCTGCTCCTTGTTCGCCTCGACCTCCGCGGCGAAAGCTCGGATCCAGCGCAGGACGTCGTCGTGGCCGAGGCTCATGCGCCCGGACGCCTTCTCGGTCTCGGCCACGTCGACCATCCTCTGCCTATGTCGCCCATCTGAGACCCGCGGTCTTGACCGGCGCATCCCAGAGGCGAGTGAGCTCCTCGTCCAGCTTAAGCAGCGTGATCGAGCAACCCGCCATCTCCAGCGACGTGATGTAGGGGCCGATCAGGTTCCGCGCGATCGTGATCCCACGCTCGCCCAGGAACCTGTTCAGGTCGTTGTAGACGACGTACAGCTCGATCAGCGGCGTGCCACCCATGCCGTTGACGAAGGCGAGTACCTGGTCGCCCTGCTCGAACGGCAGGTCCTCGACGATCGGAGCCGTGAGCCGCTCGACGATCTCGCCCGCGGGAGCGAGCTTGACCCGCTCGCGGCCGGGCTCGCCGTGAATCCCGATCCCGATCTCCATCTCGTCGTCGCCGAGCTCGAAGGTCGGCTTCCCGGCGGCGGGGACGATGCACGAGGTCAGCGCCATGCCCATGCTTCGTCCGTTGGCGTTCACCTTGCGGCACAACTCGGCGACCTCGGCCAGGCTGCGGCCCTCCTCGGCCGCCGCTCCGCAGATCTTCTCGGCGAGCACCGTGGTGCCGACGCCGCGCCTCCCTGCGGTATACAGGCTGTCCTGCACGGCGACGTCGTCGTCGATCACCACGGCCTCGACCTCGATGTTCTCGCCGCCGGCGAGGTCGGCGGCCATCTCGAAGTTCATTACGTCGCCCGTGTAGTTCTTGACGATGTGGAGCACTCCGGCGCCGCCGTTCACGGCCTTCGTCGCATCGAGCATCTGGTCGGGCGTCGGAGACGTGAACACCTCGCCCGGACAGGCGGCGTCGAGCATCCCGAGCCCGACGAAGCCCCCATGCATCGGCTCGTGGCCTGAGCCTCCGCCCGAGACGAGCCCGACCTTGCCCTGCACCGGGGCATCGGCGCGAACGATCACGTTCGGATTGAACTGGACGCGCACGAGGTCGGCGTGGGCCGCTGCGAGGCCTTGCAGTGCCTCGGTGACGACGTCGTCTGGTTTGTTGATCAGCTTCTTCACGTTTCCTCCGCTCCGGTCGAGTCTCTCTTGCACCGCTACGGCAAGTCCTCCACAGCCTCGCCCTTGACCTCGATGTCGGGGGACGGCGGCTCACCGCGGGCCATCAGCCCCTGGTGGATGAAGAAGTCGTACACCAGCGCGCCTATGACCGCCCCGACGATTGGAGCGACGATCGGTAACCACCAGTACCAGTTGACGTTGCCGTAGTTCCCCGGCAGCGCCACTCCGTCCCAGCCGGCGAACCAGGCGAAGAGCCGCGGCCCGAAGTCGCGAGCCGGGTTGATCGCGTAACCCGTATTCGCGCCGAAGGACATGCCGATCCCTGCGACGATCAGACCGATGACCCAAGGCCCCAGGTTCCCTTTCGGTGCGAGGTTCCGCTCGTCGATGACGGCGAGCACGACCCCGACGAGCAACGCCGTGCCGATCAACTCGTCGATGAACGGCCCGACCGGGTTGTGGAAGTAACCAGCCGGGAAGGTCGCGAAGATGCTGTACGAGGCTATCGAGCTCGACTGGCCGCGCACCGCGTGGGTGGCACTTTCATAGCCCTTGATCGCGTCCTTGTAGTTGAGGTAGACGAGCGCGGCGGCGGTGAATGCGCCGGCAACCTGGGCGAAGATGTAGTGCGGCACCTTCGCCCACGGGAACCCGCGCTTGACCGCCAGCGCGATCGTGACCGCCGGGTTGATGTGAGCGCCGCTGATTCCGCCCGCAACGTAGATCCCGAGCACCACCGCGATGCACCATCCCCAGGTGATCAGCAGCCAGTCGCCCGAGGCCAGGAAGATCGTGTGGCTGGTCTCGGCGCGACCAGACTGATTCAGTGCGGAGACGGCCATGGCGACGACACCGTCACCGAAGGCGATCAGCGTGAACGTGCCCAGATATTCCGAGAGGAACTCCCCCCAGACCGTCCTGCGCCAGGCCGCGCCGGCGCCCATGCGAACATGCCAGACCCCCATCATTCCTCGGGGCTCTGTTGCTGTTTCCGACACCTCCACCTCCCTCTTTCGAACTTCCGGTTTTCAGAAGGTCCGTATGAGAGGCGGGCGGATCGCCGTTCTCGCCTGCGGCTGACAGCGCCGCCTCCCTAGCGGCTCGGTGCAGCGGTGTGACTAACGCACCTGGAGGTGCCGTGTCAAGTGCGGCGAACGTCCGCCGCTTGCGGCGCGGGGGTCAGCTAGGCCAGACGTCGACGGCGTAGAGGCGCCGAAGCTGGCCTGCGAGATCGTCCTGGCCGCCGATCAGAAACAGCTCATAGGGATAGGCGTACTGAGCCCGGAACCCGTTCTCGCGGGCGAGAACGCGCCCCCAGAGCGAGACACGACCGATCGCGATCGGACAGCCTTGCCGCAAGGGAGGAAGCTCCTGACGTGTCCGGCCGTAATGCTGCCGGACTCCGGTGTATCGACGGAGCAGGTCCTCGGCGAGCTCTCTCGTCCTGAAGGCGTAGATGCCGCATTCGTGCCCTCGGACAGGCGCCGCGGCGCCGTGCGTCGAGCACTCGGCCTCGAAGCGCGTCCGCGCGGGCCAGCTCACGTGGTGCCAGGTGAAGGACTCGAGCCGGTACGCGTCTTCGTGGCGGCGCACATGCCAAAGTCGCCAGGCAATGATCGGGACGCCGCTGGCGATCACGCTGGCACGGGTTCCGCGGCCGGCTCTTCCGCGGGAGCCGGCACCGGCACCGGCTCTTCCAGCGGTGCGATTTCGATCTCGCGTTCTGTCTCGGGTGCGCCTATGTCCACTGGTGCCTCCGTGGAGTTATCGGAGCTTCGAGGAAAAAGCTACAGCGCGGAGCGGATGGCTCACTTCAGCGATATGCGCCCGCCAGGGAGCCCTTCCAGGCTTGGACTTGAGTTGCCGATCAACGGATGGTGTATGTCGACCTCTCCGACTGAGAGGATCTGGACGATTTGGCACCAGGTCTGATGGGAACGAAAGCGAGGAGAATGAGCCGCCTGCTCCAGCTCGCCGCGGTTGTCGCGGCCTGCCTCGTTGCAGCTGTGGCCGTCGCCTGCGGCGGGACGACGAAGACGGGTGTCAGCGGCGACGCCGGCGCGGCGCTTCTCAGCTCGGATGCCCTGGCCTACGTTTCGGTCGACGGCGATCTCAGCTCGGATCAGTGGCGGCAGGTCGACAAGCTGCTGGAGAAGTTCCCGGGACGGGAGACGCTTTTGAACAGCATTCGTCGCGGGCTCGACGAGAAGCAGCTCGCCTACGCCCGCGATATCGCGCCCGCGCTTGGCCCCGAGGTCGACGCCGCGGTCTACCCGGGCTCAACGGCTCACGACGTTGCAGTCGTGGTGTTGACGAAGCCCGACTCGCTCGACAAAGCGCGGGCTCTCGTGCGCAAGCTCCGGACGATGTCCGATCCGTCGGCGACGACGGCGTCCAGGGTGATCGACGGTTGGCTGATCGTCTCCGACACGGAAGCCAACCTCGAGCGGACGCTCAAGGGCTCCGGGAGCTCGCTCGCAGACGACGAAACATTCAAGGACGCACTGGGCAAGCTGCCGGACGACGGGCTGGCCAAGGCGTACGTCGGCGGCCCTCAGCTGGCCAAGCTTGCCGGCCAGGTCTATGGCAACGGCGCGCAGACGACCGCGGTGGGCGGGGGATTGCAGACGGCGCTCGACAAGCTCAAGTGGATCGCCGCCTCGATCGTCGCCGAGGACAACGGGCTCAAGGTCGAAGGCGATTTCGACGTCGCCGACGGCGGCTTCGCAGGGACCTCGACCACGTCGAAGCTCATTTCCGGCGTCCCCGCGGATGCACTTGCGTTCGTGAACTTCCACGGGCGAAGCGCTGCAGATCAGCTCCGCAACCTCCGCGGGAGTCCGGGATTCGATCAGGGTCTCAGGCAGCTCGAGCAGGAGCTGGGGGTGCCCCTCGAAGACGTGCTCGCGCTGTTCGAGCACGAGACCGCGTTCTACGTCCGCCGCGGCCCGGGACTGCCGGAGTTCTCGCTCGTGCTCGAGACCCCGGACACCGCGCCGGCGCTGGCGACGATCGACCGGCTGGCGAAGCGGCTCGCGACTCTCGCTTCCGCGAAGCTCGGCGAGGAGCAGCAGGACGGGCTTGACGTCAAGACGCTGAACTTCGGGCCGGTGACTTTGCGCTGGTCCGGCTTCGACGGGCGCGTGCTGCTGACGACCGCGCCGACGGGTATCGCCGACTATCGTGCGGGCGGCGACAAGCTCGGCGACAACTCCGCCTTCAAGGATGCGCTCGACGCGGCCGGAGCCCCCGACAAGACGAACGGGCTCTTCTACGTGAACGTCGCCGACGCCGTCGAGCTGGCCAAGAGCTACGCGGGTCTCGGCGGGGCGAACCTGCCGCCGGAAGCCCGGGAGAACCTGAAGCCGCTCCGGTCTTTCGTCGCGTTCGCAACCTCGGACGGAGACCTGACGAAGACGAGCGCCTTCCTCGAGATCAAGTGAGACGCCTCTGGGCTGTCGCGGCCGTTGCTTTTGCCCTGGCGGCGGCCGGCTGCGGCGGAGGGGGAGGGGGCGGCTCGGTGCCGGACGGCGCGGGGATCGCCCCGGCCTCGTCGATCGCATTCGTCTCTGTGAACACCGACTTCTCGTCCGACCAGTGGAAGCAGGTCACGAAGCTCGCCGACCGTTTCCCGGGCAAGGCGTTGCTGATCGCCGAGTTCAAGAAGCAGACAAAGGGCCTCGACTTCGGCCACGATGTCAAGCCGGCGCTCGGCCCCGAGGTCGACCTCGTGTGGCTAGACGCCCTCAACAACGGGAACGACGTGGTCGGGCTGACGAAGCCGGACACGAAGGCGAAGCTCGACACGCTGCTCGAGAAGAGCCGCTCCAAGGGGGAATCGCAAGCGGTCACCGCTCAGGTCGGTGACTGGGTTGCGATCGCCGACTCGCGCGCCAAGCTCGACCGCTTCAAGACCGCGTCGGCCGGCGACAAGCTCGCGGACAACAAGGACTTCAAGCACGCATTCGAGCAGCTCGACTCGGACTCGTCGGTACGGGCGTGGGTGAGCGGCGAGTTCGTCCAGTCGCAGCTCGACCGCGGGCTCGCCAGCGGCGGGGCGCCGCCCCGGCTGAGCCACGATCTCGGCGACCTGCACTCGATTTCCGCTGCGGCGAAAGCAGAGAAGGACGGCGCCAGCGTCGAGCTCGACGGGGTGATCGACCCGACTCCCGATCCGGCGACGTTCAGCCCCTCGCTCCCCGACACTGTGCCGGGCGGGGCGCTGCTGTACGTCTCGACGACGCGTCTCGACTCTCAGGTGCGGACGATCATCCGGCTCGTCGGCAAGAGCGTGCCGAACTTCGAGACGGAGCTCAGCCAGGTCGAAGGCGTGCTCGGGCTGTCGCTCGAGAACGACATCTACCCGCTGCTGAAGGGCGAGGACGCGGTGGCGGTCTACCCGGGCACGGGGCCCATCCCGCGAGTTCTGTTCGTCCAGAAGGTCGACGACGAGAAGAAGGCGAGCTCGCTCTTGCGAAGGTTCAGCGCCATCGCCCAGCTCGGCGGCAACATCCAGGCCGAAACCGTGCAACTCGCTGGGGAGAGCGTCCAGAAGCTCACGTTCCCCGGCCCCCCGACCATCACGATCTACGACGGCGCGACAAAGGGGAAGCTGTTCGTGACCAACGAGCAGAACCTCGCCGAGCAGACGATCAAGGGACCGGCCGACAGCCTCGCCGACGACCCGCTCTACAAGAACGCGCGCGACGCGGCCGACATGCCGGGAAAGGTCGCCGCGTTCGCCTTCGGCGACGAGGAGAACGGACTTCCGTACGTCCTTCGCCTCGCGCAGGAGTCCGGCAACGTCGTTCCGCCGCAGGCTTTCGCGAACGTGAAGCCGCTGCACGCCACCGTCGTCTACCTCGTCAAGGACGGCGACGCGCTCCGGATTTCCGGTTTCCAGACGATCAAGTAGCCTTCCCGCCCGTGCCGAGCGACTTCCTGTTCACATCCGAATCGGTCACGGAGGGACATCCCGACAAGGTCGCCGACCAGGTCTCCGACACCGTCCTCGACGCCGTGCTCGCCGACGATCCCGGCGGCAGGGTCGCCTGTGAGACGCTGATCACGACCGGTCTCGTCGTCGTCGCCGGCGAGATTTCGACCGAGACGTACGTCGACATCCCGGCCAAGGTGCGGGGGAAGATCGCGGAGATCGGTTACACGCATTCCGAGTGGGGCTTCGATGCGACCACGTGCGGCGTCGTGGTCGCGATCGACGAGCAGTCGCCGGACATCGCTCAGGGCATCGATGCCTCGTACGAGGTCCAGCACGACCCCGGCGACGACGACCCGCTCGACCGCGTCGGCGCCGGCGACCAGGGGATGATGTTCGGCTACGCGACCCGTGAGACGCCAGAGCTGATGCCGCTTCCGATCGTGCTCGCGCACAAGATCTGCAAGCGTCTGGCCGAGGTTCGCAAGGTGGGTGAGCTGCCATATTTGCGGCCCGACGGCAAGGCGCAGGTGACCGTTCGGTACGAGGTCGACGAGCACGAATGCCAGCGGCCGGTCGAGATCGAGCGGATCCTCGTCTCGACCCAGCACGCCGAGGGATGCGATGCCGAGTCGCTGATCAAGCCCGACCTGCTCGAGCGCGTGCTGCGCCCGATCCTGCCGTCCGATCTTTACGACGAAAAACGCCTGGCGGAGCGCGATTTCGTCTACGTCAACCCAACCGGGAAGTTCGTGCTCGGCGGGCCGATGGGCGACACGGGGCTGACCGGCCGCAAGATCATCGTCGACACGTACGGTGGCGCGGCGCGCCACGGCGGTGGCGCCTTTTCAGGCAAGGACCCGACCAAGGTCGACCGCTCCGCCGCCTACGCGGCCCGGTACGTCGCGAAGAACGTCGTCGCGGCGAGGCTCGCGGACCGCTGCGAGATCAACGTCGCGTACGCGATCGGGGTCGCACACCCGGTCTCGATCGGGGTACAGACGTTCAGTACCGAGGCGGCCGGGATCACGGCCGAGCGGATCGAGGAACTGGTTCGCACGCACTTCGATCTCCGCCCCGCGGCGATCCTGCGCGACCTCGACCTGCGCCGTCCGATCTACGCAAAGACGGCAGCCTACGGCCACTTCGGCCGCGACGACCACGATTTCACCTGGGAGCGCACCGACAAGGCGGAGGCGCTCCGGGCGGCGGCGGGCATCGGGTCTGCCGCGGCCGCGACCGCCTAGGCGGGCCGTTTCCAACTTGGTGGAGAGAGGGGTCCGGGCTTCTACGTCGGTTTGACAAACAACCCGGCGGCGGCCTTCTCGCCGATCGCCTTCTCGCTGCCGTCGACCTTGACCGTGAACTGACCTGCGGCGGGCTGGGCTGCCTGCAACTCGAGCTTCGTCCCGGGGACGAGCCCTTCGTCGTAGAACCAGTGCAGGAGGTCGCCGTCGTGCTCGGCGAGACGGACGATCGTCGCCTGAGCGGGCGGCTCGAGGTCGGCCAGCGGGGCCAGCTCTTGGTTCTCCGCCTGCTCGACGTCGGGGTCGACCGGCCAGCCGTGGGGACAGCGCTCGGGGTTGCCGAGCTTCGTCTCGATCCGCTCGACCATCTCGTCGGAGAACGTGTCGCCGAGCTCGTCGGCGTGCACGTGCGCCTCGGCGGCGGTGTAGCCCATGAAGTCGGTCAGAAGCCGCTCGATGATCCGGTGCTTGCGGACGACGGTTTCCGCCCGCGCGCGGCCCGCCGCCGTGAGGATCGCCTCTTTCTGCTCGCCCCGCTCGATCAGGCCTTCGCCCTCGAGCCGCTTCAGCATCTCGCCGGCCGAGGCGCGGGAGACTCCGAGCATCTCGGCCACTCGCGAAGCGAGCGTGGGGGAGCCCGTTGACTGCGGCCGGTACTCGCCGATCGGGAAGGCGAGGAAGTAGATCGTTTCGAGGTACTCGTCGACTGAGTGGCCCTGTGCCATGCGCTCCCCAACTGTACTGACGCTCTTCTGTAAGGTGACCCTTACAAGATGTCCACCGCCCAGACGCTGCTGCTCGGCGCGATCGCCGGCCTGACGATCTTTCTCGGCCTGCCGATGGGCCGGATGCGCGGGCTGTCGCCGAAGCTGAAGGCCTTCTTCACCGCGACCGCGACTGGGATCCTGCTCTTCCTGTTCTGGGACGTGCTCAGCGAGGCGATCGACCCGGTCCAGGGAGCGCTGCAGGCAAAGACATGGGGGCGGTTCGCCGGCGTCTCCTCGATCGCGCTGGCCGGCTTCGTCGCAGGCCTGATGAGCCTCGTCTACTACGACACCTGGATGAAGAAGCGGCAGCGCAAGGCGATGCTCGGCCCGGGCGCCGCCTCGGTCGCGGAGTTCTCGCGGACGCACAAGCCGGGACTCTCGGCTGCCCAGTGGCTGTCGGTCTTCATCGCCACGGGGATCGGCCTGCACAACTTCTCGGAAGGGCTGGCGATCGGCCAGTCCGCGGCGCAGGACCTGAAGAGCCTCGCCCTCGTCCTGGTGATCGGCTTCGGGCTGCACAACGCGACCGAAGGCTTCGGGATCGTCGGGCCGCTGAGCGGCGAGGCCGAGCTGCCGAGCTGGCGGTTCCTCGGACTGATGGGCGTGATCGGCGGCGCGCCGACCTTCGTCGGCACCGCGATCGGGCACTCGTGGACGAGCGAGAACCTCTCGATCCTCTTCTTCGCGCTTGCCGCCGGCTCGATCTTCTACGTCGTCGCCGAGCTGCTGAACGTTTGCAGGACCTTCGGCTCGAAGGCGCTGACCGCCTGGGGCGTCGTGCTCGGGCTGACGCTCGGCTTCGCGACGGATTTCATCCTCGTCGCCGCCGGCGTTTGAGGCGTCGCTTGCGATGCCGCTTGGAGGCCGTGGCGGCTTTGCCGCCGCGGCCGTCTAAACCCGGTCTATGGATCGGTCCGACGAGGACCTAAGCTCCGCCGGCGTCTAGTACCAGGGCTACGCTCGGGGCCGTGCCCCGCTTTGCGACCGTGTACCCGCTCGTGACGACCCGCGCGCTCGCGCGACCGTTCACCTACGAGCTGACGAACGGAGCGGCGAAGGGCGCCGTCGTCTCCGTGCCGCTCGGGCGCTCGCGGCGGCGGGGAGTCGTCGTCGAGCTCGTCGACACGGCTCCCGAGGGTGTCGAGCCGGTCCCGATCGACTCCGTGCTCGACGAGCTGCCACCGGTGCTCGTCGATCTCGCGCTCTGGGTCGCGGACTACTACGGCTCGACGCCCGGGCGGGCGCTCGAGCTGATCGCGCCGGTGAAGCGGAAGCGGCGGAAGGAGCAGGCGCCGCCGGGTGAGCGGCAGGCGCTCGCGGACTCCGCGGAGCCGCCTGAGTTGACGAGCGAGCAGGTTGCGGCCCTGGTGCGGATCAAGGCCGGCCTCGACGCCGGCGGCGGCCACTTCCTTCTCTACGGCGAAACCGGTAGCGGCAAGACCGAGGTCTACCTGCAGGCGTGCGCGGCGGCGCTGGAGCGCGGCAAGACAGCGATCGTGCTCGTGCCCGAGATCGCGCTGACCCCGCAGACGCTCGGACGGTTCCAGGCGCGCTTCGGCGATGCGGTCGCGCTGCTGCATTCCGGCCTGACCGACGCAGAGCGCCGCGACGAGCGCGAGCGAATCGCGCTCGGGGAGGCGAAGGTCGTCGTCGGGGCGCGCTCCGCGGTCTTCGCGCCGCTCCGCGAGGTGGGCGTCATCTGCATCGACGAGGAGCACGATCCCTCGTACAAGCAGGAATCCGACCCGCGCTACGACGCGCGCACCGTGGCGGCGAAGCGAGCGGCTCTAGAAGGCGCCGTCGCGATCTACGGCAGCGCGACTCCGCGGCCGGAGAGCTGGGAGCGCCTCGAGCGCCTCGAGCTCGGCGGTCGCCTGGGTGGTTCGCTGCCCGGCGTGCGGGTGGTCGATCTGCGCCGCGAGGCCGGTTATCCGCTCTCGGCTCCGCTCCTCAAGCAGCTCGGCGCGATCGAGGAGCAAGGCGGCAAGGCGATCCTGCTCCTGAATCGCCGCGGCGTTGCGCCCGCGCTCCATTGCCGCGCCTGCGGGACGACGTTCCGGTGCCCGCTCTGCGACGTGGCGCTCGTCCTTCACGGCGAAGGGTGTCTCCGCTGCCACCACTGCGGCCACGCCGAGGCAGCGCCCCAGGCCTGTCCCGCCTGCGGGTCGGTCGAGCTCGCCCGAATCGGTGCGGGCACGCAGCGGCTCGAGCGGGAGCTGGCGAAGCAACTGCCGAAGCTGGTGCCGATTCGTCTCGACGCCGACACGGCACAGAAGCCGGAGGCGCTCACCGCCGCGCTGCGGCGCTTCGCCGAGACCGAGCGCGCCGTGCGGCTCGGCACGCAGATGGTCGCGAAGGGCCATCACTTCAGCGGCGGTGCACTCGCGGCCGTGATCGACGCCGACACCGCGCTCGGCGTTCCCGACTTCCGGGCCGACGAACGGACGTTCCAGCTCCTGACTCAGCTCGCCGGGCGGAGCGGCCGCGATGCCCCGGGGCGCGTGCTGATCCAGACCTTCCAGCCGGACTCGCGGCCGGTCGAGCTGGCGGCGCGGCACGACGTGCGGCGGTTCCTGACCGGCGAGCTGGAGCGCCGGCGTGAGCTCGGCTACCCGCCCTTCCGGCATCTCGTACGCGTCCTCGTCAGCGGGCCGGAACCCGGCCCGGTGACCCGAGCGCTCGAGGAGGTGCGCGCCGCCCTGCGGGACGCGGAGATCCTCGGTCCGGCGCCGCTGTTTCGGCTGCGCGGCCGTCACCGGGCTCAGCTCGTCGCCAAGACCGATGAGCCCAGGCGCGTCGCCGGGCGAGCCGGGAAGCTGCTGGCGGCGGCCGCGCCGGCAATGCGCAAGGCCGGTCTGACTGCCGTCGTCGACGTCGATCCGCAGAGCTTGTAACCGCGCCTAAACTGCTCGGCGTGGCAGAGCAAGAGGTTGAAGAGCAGGGCGAGGTCCGCGAAAGGGAGCAGCTCGACCCGGAGCGCGAAGCGCGGCGGCGGCTGGCGCTGGCGCAGATCCGGCAGTACCCGGACCCGGTCCTGCGGATGCGCGCGAACGAGATCGAGAGTTTCGACGAGGACCTGCGCAGGCTGGTCGAGCGGATGACCACGCTGATGCAGGAGGCGCGCGGCGTGGGGCTCGCGGGCACCCAGGTCGGCACCCTCCAACGCCTGTTCGTGTTCCAGCCGACCGAGGAAGACGAGCCGCGGGCGGTCGTCAACCCGGTGCTCGTCAGCGCGTCCGAGGTGACGCTCAGCGAGACGGAAGGCTGCCTGTCGCTACAGGGCGTGACGATCCCGGTCGAGCGACCGGTGAAGGTCACCGTCGAGGGCAAGGACGAAACGGGCGCGGACATCCGAATCGAGCTCGAGGAGCACGCGGCCCGGGTGGCACAGCACGAGCTCGACCATCTCGACGGGATCCTGATCCTCGACCGGACGACGCCCGAGGCCCGGCGCGAGGCGCTCGGCATCCTTCGGCCCGAGCCGGCCCTCGGCATCTCCTAGGCGGTGGCGCGCCTAGGCGTCGCTGCGACGGCGCCGTTCGGAGCAGACGTGCTCGAGCGGCTGGCGGCGCGGCACGAGATCGCCTACCTGCTGACGCGGCCGGACCGACCTCGCGGGCGCGGGCGCCGGCTCGCCTCGCCGCCGGCGAAGGAGGTCGCCGAAGGACTCGGGATCCGGGTGCGCCAGCCGGAGCGCCTCGACGACGGGTTCGACCCCGAGGTGGAAACGATCGTCGTCGTTGCGTACGGGCAGCTCGTCCCGTCGAACCTGTTGAAGCGGGCGCGCTGGCTCAACGTCCATCCGTCGCTGCTGCCGCGCTGGCGCGGGGCGGCGCCCGTCGAGCGGGCGCTGATGGCGGGCGACGAGGAGACCGGGGTCAGCATCATCGGGCTGGTCGAGGAGCTCGACGCGGGGCCGATCGCCGCGCAGCAGCGGTTTGCGGTCGGAATCGACGACGACGCCGGCGCGATTTTCACGCGCGCCGCCGAGCTGACGCCCGATCTGATCGACGCCGCGCTCGAGACCCAGCAGCCGGAGCCGCAGGCCGAGGACGGCGTCACCTATGCCGAGAAGATCGGGCCGGCTGACCGGGAGCTCCACTGGTCGCGGCCGCCGGAGGAGCTGCACAACCTGATCCGCGCGCTCTCGCCGCACATCGGTGCCCGCGGACTTGTGGAGGGGCGGCCGGCGATCGTCTGGCGCTCGCGGCTCTCCGACGGCGGGCTGGAGCTGCTCGAGGTCCAGCCCGAGGGACGGCGCCGGATGACGTACGACGAGTTCCGCCGCGGCCTGCGCTGATGGTCTCCCCGGCCCGGCGGGCGGCCTACGAGACCGTGCTCCGCGTCTTCGAGCAGGAAGCCTATGCCGACCGGGCTCTGCCATCGGCCGCGGCGAATCTCGACCGACGCGACCGTGCGCTCGCGCAGCGGCTCGCCTACGGCTCGATCCAGCGGGTGCGCACGCTCGACCATGCGATCGAAGAGCTCGGGCGCCGACCGGTGCGAAAGCTCGACCCGCCGGTGCGGGCAGCGCTGCGGCTCGGCGCGTACGAACTCGGCTTCATGCAGACGCCCAGGCACGCGGCCGTGAACGAAGCCGTCGAGCTGGTGCGGAGCGCGCGGCTGGAACGGGCTGTCGCCTTCACGAACGCGGTTCTCCGCCGCGTCGCGGACGGGATCGGGCCGTTGCTCGACTCGTTGCCGGAGGGGGCGCTGAAGCACTCCTATCCGGACTGGGTCGAGCAGGTTTGGACCCGCGATTTCGGCCGCGAGACAGCGCTGGCGCTGATGCGCGCGCAAAACGAGGCGCCGGAGACGGTCGTTCGGCTGATTTGGGGCGACCCGGTCGGCGAGCCGACCGAGATCCCGGGCGCCTATCGCGTCGAGCGGGTCGACGAGCAGGCGCTCGCGGAAGGCCGGATCTGGCCGCAGAGCCGTGCCTCCCAGCTCGCCGGCCTCGTCGTCGGCGCGCGCCAAGGCGACCGGACTCTCGATCTCTGCGCGGCGCCGGGCGGCAAGGCGACGCAGCTGGAGGGAGACGTCACCGCCGTGGAGAAGCATCCCGGCCGCGCGCGCGAGCTCGAAGAGAACCTCCTCCGGCTCGGCGCTTCGAACGTCTCGGTCGTCTGCGCGGATGCCCTGGAGCTCGCGCCCGAGCTGCGCGACTACGACCGCGCGCTCGTCGACGCTCCCTGCTCGGGCCTCGGCGTTCTCGCCTCGCGACCGGACCTGCGCTGGCGGGCACACCCGCTGCCCGAGCTGCAGCTCGACCTGTTGCGGGCGGCCGCCGACCGCGTTCGGCCCGGCGGGACGATCGTCTATTCGGTTTGCACGCTGAACGCCGACGAGAACGAGGCGATCGTCGATGCTGTGGGACTGGCGCCAGAGCCGCTCGGCGAGGAGTGGCCGCGGTTCGCCCATCCGAAGCGACCGGAGTTTCTGCTGACGCGGCCCGACCTGCACGAAACGAGCGGCTTCTTCATCGCGAGGCTGCGGGCGTGATCGAGGCGGGGATGGGCGGGGGGCGCGGGCTCGCTCGCCGCGTAGGATCAGGTCGAGATGGCCTGGTGGGACCGGTTGCGAGAGGCCGAGGTCGAGCCCTCCCTCTACGCGGCCGACTTCGCAAAGCTTGGCGAGCAGATCGAGGAGCTCCTCGCCGCCGGCGCGCGCGTTTTCCATTACGACGTGGGCGACGGGCATTTCGTCGAGCCGATCATCATCGGCCCAATCGTGCTTCGGTCGATTGGAGGCCTGATTCACGACGGCGGCGGCCGGGTCGACGTCCACCTGATGGTCGAGTCGCCGGAAGGGCACTTTCGTGCGTTTCGCGAGGCCGGCGCGGACAGCGTCACCTTCCACTACGAGGCGGTTGAGGATCTGGGCGCGGTCACCGCTTCCGCGCGGGAGCACGGCCTCGGCGTGGGTGTCGCGCTGAAGCCGGGAACAGCGGTCGAGGAGGTGGCCGAGGCGGCGATCGCGGCGGGCGTCGACCTCGTCCTCTGCATGAGCATCGAACCCGGTTATTCGGGCCAGCGGTTCATGCCGGAGGCGTTCGCCCGGCTTCGCCGACTGCGCGAGCTGCTGCCGGAGTCGATCCAGCTTCAGGTCGACGGCGGCGTCAATCGCGACA
>Ga0066667_10000105_pt1 | contig 23691 bp, 18 predicted proteins | sample GraSoiAngelo_116_FD_133943 | JGI IMG/M metagenome (GOLD analysis project Ga0066667, IMG submission 133943) | Grasslands soil microbial communities from the Angelo Coastal Reserve, California, USA - 14_0903_16_30cm | ecosystem: Environmental > Terrestrial > Soil > Grasslands | place: USA...
GGTACTAGAAGCTGTCTTTTCAGTAGCTTGCAGCTTGGGGTGGGGGGTTGGCTCTCTTTGGCTGGGGAATCCGGCGGATTTGTGCGGTCGCAGCGGCGTCGACGGCGGCGGAAATGTCCCGCCAAGTGCGGACGGCTCTGCGAAGCGCGCGGACCGTCGAAGCACGCCTCGATTGGCTGAAAAGCGATGCCGAGCGTGCCCAATTCCTGTGCTGGCTGAAGAAGCACAAGTCCGCAAGCGCCACTTTCCTTGCCACTTGCCGCCGCAAAGAGGGGGGCGGCAGATTCACAGGAGATATCGCCCGCCAACTCTACTGGCTCACCCAGGCCCGGGACGCGGGCTGCGAGTGGTGCGATATCGAGATGGAAACTTTCTGCGAGCTGCCGGAAGGGTTCCTGCGCGCCTATCCCGTGCCCCCTCGGATCCTGCTCTCGATTCATGATTTTGAACGCACCCCAAACCTGCCTCGAAACATCGTCGTCGCGCGGCATGGTCTGGTAGATGCCGTGAAGATTGCAGCTCAGGCCAAGACCATCGCCGACAGCGTTCGCCTTTTGAAGTTGGCCCGGGGCTCCCGAAACTTTGTGGCTGTACCCATGGGAGACGTAGGGCTGCCTGCGCGTCTTCTGGCCCTGCGCGAAGGCAGCGAACTCGCCTATGCGCCGGTTGCGGAGGCGACGGGGCCCGGCCAGGTTTCTCTCGAGGAAGTGCTTGAGCTCTACCGCGCGCACTTGCTTACGCGAGGGACGCGGGTTTATGGCGTGATTGGCCATCCCATCGGCCACTCGCTCTCACCGCTGTTGCACAACACAGGGTTTGTGGCGCGTCACATGAATGCCGTTTACCTTCCCTTTCTGGTGCATCAACTCGGCGATTTCCTGAAAGCCATCTCCGAATTTGGAATCTGCGGATTCAGCGTCACCATTCCGCACAAGCAGACCATCTTGAGACATTTGAAAGAATGCGAGCCATTGGCCGCTGAGATTGGCGCAGTCAACACCGTGGTGGTGCGGCGGGATGGCTCGTTGTATGGTTGCAACACGGATTATGTCGGCATATTGCGCGCGCTGCAAAAGAAACTGCGCATTCAAGGCAGCCGGGTGCTGATCTTCGGAGCTGGCGGTTCAGCAAGAGCCGCCGCGTTCGCTCTCTCGCGAGCCGGAGCGCAGGTCTTTATCTGCGCCCGCCGCGAAAGCGCTGCGAGAGAATTGGCGCGCGCGGCTGGCGGGGAAGTGGTTTCTCGACGCGCGCTATGTAAGGAATCCTTTGACGCCCTCTTAAACGCCACACCCATCGGCATGCATCCTCACGAAGGCATTTCCCCTTTGTCGGCTCGTGAGTTACAATGTCGCATCGTCATGGATCTCATTTACCGCCCCGAGAGAACCAAGCTCTTGGAGATTGCGGCGCAAAAGGGGATGGCCACGGTGTCCGGGGTGAACATGTTTCTGGCGCAAGGCTTCGCGCAATGGGAAATCTGGACCGGCAAGCGCGCTCCTGAAGCTGTCATGCGCCGCGCTGTCCTTTCCGCCCTGCGATGGCGTTCTTAATTTCTCTTCCTTTGACGCGGCAAAAAGTCGCCAATCACGCTTATTAAGCAAACGTTATTTCTACTTTGGGGTTTCGATGCCGGGCCGTAGACTCTTTCATCCATGATTCAGCCAGACTTCCAAGAGTTCCAGCGCCTCGCGAAACAGGGAAATCTCCTCCCGGTGTACGACGTATTTTCCGCGGACCTGCTCACGCCGGTCAGTGCCTACCTGCGCATCGCGCAAAGTGCGCGCTACTCCTTTCTCCTGGAAAGTGTTGAGGGCGGTGAAAAAATCGCCCGCTATACTTTTGCCGGTGCTCATCCCGAGGAAGTTTTCCGCTATGGGAACGGCGCTTGCGTCCTGGAAAGCCGCGACCGCATCATCTGGGAAGAGCGCGATCCCATCTCTTTCCTCCGGGAGCGCGTCGAGCGTTTCCGCCCCGTGCGGCTTCCCTGCCTGCCGCCGCTGATCGCCGGCGCCATCGGCTACTTCAGTTACGACATGGTGCGCCTCATCGAGCGTTTACCCAAACGCTTGCGCGACGAGATCGGTCTTTACGATGCGGTGCTGATGTTCTATCACGGCCTCATTGCATTCGATCACGTCCAGCACCGCTTGTGGATTGTCCGCAACGTTTTCACCGAGGGCCATGGCAGCCTGCGCGCGAAATATGACGCGGCGGTCCGCGAAATCAAGAAAACGCGCCAGCTTCTCGAACTACCAGTTGCCGCGGAGCGCCCGACGATGCCTTCAAAACCTTCCAAACGCGCGTCCGTGAAAGTTAGTTCGAATTTCCACCGCCCGGAATACCTGGACGTCGTTCGCAAGGCCAAGCAATACATCCGCGCGGGCGACATTTTCCAGGTTGTGTTGAGCCAGCGTTTTTCCGTAAAAACACAAGCGAATCCGTTTGAAGTCTATCGCCAGTTGCGCGCGCTGAATCCCTCGCCCTATCTTTTCTGTCTTCAACTCAATGACGTTGCCGTCGTCGGCAGCTCACCGGAGATGCTCGTCAAGGTGCAGGGCCGCGACGTTTTCTACAGGCCCATCGCTGGCACGCGGCCGCGCGGCAAAGATGAAGCCGAAGATCAGCGCCTCGAGCGTGAAATGCTCGCCAGTGAAAAAGAACGCGCCGAGCACATCATGCTCGTCGATCTCGGCCGCAACGACCTCGGCCGCGTCTGCGAGTACGGCATGGTGAAAGTAGAGAAGCTCCTTACCGTCGAGCGCTACTCGCACGTCATGCATATTGTTTCAAGCCTGCGCGGTCGCCTACGCGAGGATGTCGATTGCTTTGACGCCTTGATGGCTTGCTTTCCGGCAGGGACCGTTTCCGGCGCACCCAAAGTGCGCGCCATGGAAATCATCGAGGAACTCGAGCGCACTCGCCGCGGCATTTACGCCGGCGGTATTCTTTACCTCGATTTTGCAGGCAACCTCGATTCCTGCATCGCGCTCCGCACGATGGTGGTGAAAAATGGTGTGGCCTACGTCCAGGCAGGTGGCGGCATAGTTGCGGATTCCACGCCAGAGGGCGAACATCAAGAGAGCGTCAACAAATCCAAGGCTTTGTTGACGGCCTTGGAAGCAGCGGCACGGGGAAGGGGGCCAGGGAAGTAACGATGATTCTGCTGCTGGACAACTACGACTCGTTTACCTACAACCTCGCGCAGTATCTCGGCGAACTTGGTTGCACCGTCGAAGTGCATCGCAACGACAAAATCACCGTCGAGGAAATTGCACGCCGCAAGCCCGAGCGCATTGTGATTTCTCCGGGTCCTTGCACGCCTCAAGAAGCTGGCATCTCCGTCGAACTCATCGAACGCCTCGCCGGAAAATTCCCCATCCTCGGTGTTTGTCTCGGACACCAGGCCATCGGCGCCGCTTTTGGCGGAAAAATCATTCGCGCCCCAAAACTTTTCCACGGCAAGACCAGCCAGATTCATCACGACGGTAAGAACATTTTCCGCAAGCTGCCCGATCCGTTCACCGCCACGCGCTACCACTCTCTGATCGTTGAAAGGAAATCTCTGCCGCGGGAGCTCTCCATCACCGCCGAAACCAATGATGGCATCATCATGGGCCTTCGTCACCGCCACCACAAGATCGAAGGCGTGCAGTTCCACCCCGAATCCGTCCTCACCGATTCCGGCAAGCAGCTTCTTCGGAATTTTCTTTCTCTTTGATTGGCAGGCATTTCCGCTCTTCTCTGCGTTCTCTACTGTCTCCGCGTTTGTTTTCTTCCTACCAATTCAAATCCGCCAAAATTGCCCCGTAAATCTCCATCCCGCGCCAAAAATGGCCCAGCCGCAAATTCTCATCCGAGCTGTGCTGGTGATTATCGTAATTCACGATCGGCACGCCCACCCACGGCAATCCCAAGTCGTCGAAAATGTACATCGGCACGCTGCCCCCGGTCGATGGCATGATCACCGTGTCCTTACCCGCAGCACCTTTCACCACGTCCACAACGGCTTTCGACATGGGCAAATCCATCGGCGTCCGCGACGCGCGATACCCGCCCTCATAAATCACTTTGGCGATTCGCTCATGCGCCCGTCGCTCCTCCGTGGCCGGCTCGTGATCGACCACAAAGAATCCTTGCCTGCCGATGAACGTCGCGATCTGTTCGAACTTCTTCCTTGGCTCCTCGCCCTTCACTAAACGCGCTTCCAAAGACGCTTCCGCCTTATCTGGCACAACGTTCTGCGCCTGTACGCCGACATACGCGCTACGCAGTCCGCGAATGTTCAGCGAAGGTTCCATAATCAGCTCCACCAACTTCTTGCCACCGCCTTCCGGCTTTGCGATGCCCAATTCACGTTCCAGATCAGCATCGTTATCGGGCATTTCCGCAAGCGCTTTCTTCTCCGCTTCGCCCAGCGGCGTGACGTCGTCGTAATAGCCGTCAATCAGGACATGCCCGTCCGGGTCCTTCATCGACGCCAGCAGCCGCGACAATTCCATCGCCGGATTTGGCGCCCAGTTTCCGTAATGCCCGCTATGCAGCGCTCTCACCGGACCGTACACCGTGAGGTCAATTCCTATGTCGCCCCGGTTGCCAAAGAACACCAGCGGCCGTCCGCTCTGGTGCACCGGACCGTCCGCCGTCACCAGCAGATCCGCGCCCAGCAGATTCTTGTGCAGCTCCAGCGTTTTCTGCAAATTTGGCGAACCCGCCTCTTCCTCGCCCTCAAAGATCACCTTGAGGTTCACCGCCAGCGGAATCCTTTTCACCCGCAGCGCATCCAGCGCCGCGAGCAGCGCCACAATGGGCGATTTATCATCGGAAGCCGACCGCGCGTAAATCCGCCAATCGTCGTTATAAACGCTGCGCGTCCCTGCGCCACTCGCTGGAAACGGGATTCGTTTTCCTCCCGCTTCAATCGCCGCGCTGCGCAGCACCGGTTCGAATGGCGAACCATCGGTCCAAGCTGTGGGATCGACGGGCTGCCCATCATAGTGGGCGTAGAAAATCACGGTGCGCTTCGCTTCCGCTGAAATCAGCTTCCCGAACACCACGGGTCCGCGTCCCGTGACGGGCAGCGGGTGCGTTTCGATTCCGCGCGCTTCCAACATCTCGACAAGATGTGCGGCATTTTTCTGGATGTTCGGTGTGTCGCTTGCAACGTTGGGAATCGCCAGAAATTCGCTTAACTCGCGTACGATGCGGTCCTCATTCTCCATTCGGTACTCGCGCACCGCTTGTGCCACCTGCGCGGGTGATGGAGGTGAGGCCTTCTGTCCCGCAGCCAGGCAAGGCGAGAGGAGGGCCGCCAGTGTGGCTATGATTCTCTTCAAGGTGTTTCTCCCGTTGCGGTTTTTAGCGACTATCCGGATTCGTGAAGATTTTAAGACGCGCCAGTTTTTTGCTTGCCGCCCCGCAATCAATGGTCGAGCGCGCCACACCGGCGGCATCGCGAAAGTCTCCAGAGACGCCTGTCGCCACCAGAGCCGCGGCCGTGTTGATCACCACAATGTCGCGCGGTGCTCCATCCTCGCCTTCCAAGATTCGTCGAATAAGCCCAGCATTTTCCTCCGCCGTTCCACCGCGAATGGCCTCAAGCGGCGCGCGCTGCACTCCAAACTCTTCCGGCGTCACGCTGAATTTTCGCACCTTTCCGTCGCGCACTTCCGCCACAATCGTCTCTCCGGCCAGCGAAATCTCGTCCAGTCCGCCTGCTCCATGCACCACGAACGCGTGCTCCGTGCCGAGCTCCGCCAGCGTCGCTGCGACCAAGTCAACTACCTCTGCTGAGAAAACCCCGAGCACTTGCGCTTGCGCGCCGGCAGGATTTGTCAACGGACCTAGCAGATTGAACACCGTCCGGACGCCAATCTGTTTTCGTGCCGGAGTGGCATGCCGTGTCGCCTTATGAGCCGCCTGCGCAAACAAAAATCCAATCCCAATCTCGCGGATAGCGTGCCCATACCTCTCGAATGGCAAATCGATCCGCACCCCCAGCGCTTCGAGCACGTCCGCCGACCCACTCTGCGAACTCGCCGCCCGGTTCCCGTGTTTTGCCACGCGCGCTCCGGCGGCCGCAGCAACAATCGCCGCTGCCGTCGAAATGTTAAATGTCCCTGAAGCATCGCCACCCGTTCCGCAGGTGTCCACCATCTTCGTTGGCCGTGTGTCGCCATCCACGAACACGGGCGTAGCGCGCCGCCGCATCACCTGGGCAAAGCCCGCGAGTTCCTGCACTTGAACGGGCCGCCGGTTCAGCGCCTCCAGCAAGCGCACAATGTCTGGCGTACCGATGCTCCCCGAGAGCAGCTCTTCCATTAATGCTTCCGCGTCACCACGCGGGAGCGCGCCTCCTCCTTCCAAGCGTTGGATCAGAAGCAGGCTCATCGCGCACTGCTCCCGCAGCCGCGGTCAGGCACGCTCACTAATTTGCACTTGCCCTTCATTTCCATAGTATTTCGCACCATGGGCCACGTTGCGAAATGACGCACTAGCCCATTCCTGTGTGTTGAGTGTTCTTGCTCCTGTTTCCTGTTCCGAGTAGACTTTTATGTTTCGACTAGCCTCAAATTCTAACACTGGCTGACGGTTTCAAGCCTGAACGGAAGCACAGAACCTTCATGAAAATTCACGAGTACCAGGCCAAAGCGATACTCGCGCGTTATGGCGTCACTACTCCCCGCGGCGAAGTTGCTTTCACTAAGGAAGAAGCGCTCCAAGCTGCCCAACGTCTGAAATCCAACATTTGCGTCGTCAAAGCGCAAATCCACGCCGGTGGCCGCGGCAAGGCTGGCGGCGTCAAGCTGGCTCATTCGCCGGAGCAAGTTGCTGACATTGCCGGTCACATCCTCGGCATGAAGCTCGTCACTCCGCAAACTGGACCGGCTGGCCGCATCGTGAAGCGCTTGCTGATCGAAGAAGGGCTGGACATTACGCGCGAACTCTATCTTGGCCTTCTCGTGGATCGCGCCTCGGGTCGCGTTGTTTTTATGGCCAGCGCCGCGGGCGGCATGGAAATCGAAGAAGTCGCCAAGAAAGATCCCTCCGCAATCTTGCGCGAGACGATTCATCCATCTGTCGGCTTGCAGGCCTACCAGGCCCGCAAGATTGCTTTTGGCCTCGGCTTGCCCCTCGAAGTCGTCAATTACGCTACGCCTTTTCTGCAAGCGCTTTACCGAGCCTTCACCGACACGGATGCCTCGCTCCTCGAAATCAATCCGTGCGTCTTGACGGGAGACGGCAAGCTCGTCGCGCTCGACGCTAAGATGACTTTTGACGACAACGCTTTATTCCGTCACAAGGAACTTCGCGAGTTGCGCGACTTCGACGAAGAAGACCCTCTCGAAGTCGAAGCCTCCAAGTACGGCCTCAACTACATCAAGCTCGACGGCAGCGTCGCCTGTATGGTGAACGGTGCGGGTCTCGCCATGGCCACTATGGACATCATCAAATACGCTGGCGGCTCGCCCGCTAACTTCCTCGACGTAGGCGGCGGCGCCTCCGCCGATCAGGTCAAGAACGCCTTCCGCATTTTGATGAACGATCCCGCCGTGAAGGCGGTTTTCATCAATATTTTTGGCGGTATCTTACGCTGCGACGTCCTCGCCACTGGCGTCGTTTCTGCCGCCAAGGACTTGCATGTAACGGTTCCCGTCGTCGTGCGCATGGAAGGCACGAACGTGGAAGTGGGCCAGCAAATTTTGCGAGATAGCGGCCTGAACTTCACCATCGCCAACGACATGAAGGATGGCGCCCAAAAAGTCGTCAAATTGGCCGGGGGTGCCCGATGAGCGTCCTGGTCAATGAGAAAACCCGCCTAATCGTTCAAGGTTTTACTGGCCGCGAAGGCACTTTTCACGCACAGCAAATGATTGAGTACGGCACCAACGTGGTTGGTGGCGTCACTCCCGGCAAAGGCGGAACAAAACATTTGGAACGCCCTGTCTTTAACACCGTCGCCGAAGCCGCCAAAGCTACCGGTGCAAATGCCTCCGTCATTTTTGTCCCGCCGGCCTACGCCGCCGACGCCGTCTTGGAAGCTGCTGATTCTGGCCTTCCTCTCGTTGTTTGCATCACTGAGGGCATTCCTATCATCGACATGGTGCGCGTGGCCTCGGTCGTGGACTTCAAGAAAACGCGCCTCATTGGCCCCAACTGCCCCGGCATCATCTCTCCCGGCAAATGCAAAATCGGCATCATGCCCGGCCGCATTCACAAGCAGGGAAATGTTGGCGTCGTCAGCCGCAGTGGCACGTTGACCTACGAAGCCGTCCATCAGTTGACGCTTCTCGGCGTCGGCCAGTCCACCTGCATCGGCATCGGTGGAGACCCCATCATGGGCACGCCTTTTCTCGATGCCATCAAGTTTTTCAACGAGGATCCCGACACGCACGCCATCATTCTCATCGGGGAAATCGGTGGTAACGCCGAAGAGCAAGCCGCGGCGTGGATCAAGGCCAATGTGAAGATTCCTGTTGTTGGTTTCATTGCCGGGCAAACCGCGCCGCCGGGCCGTCGCATGGGCCACGCCGGAGCGATCATCAGCGGTGGCCAAGGCACTGCGAAGGACAAGTACGCGGCCATGAGTGCTGCGGGTATTCGTTGCGTCGAAACTCCCGCGGACCTCGGCTCCACCGTCGCCACTGTCTTGAAATAATCTGGGAGTCCAGACATAACGAGAGAACGAAATGATGATAAACGTCTTGCGCGAGTTCGATGCCTATCATTAGTTCATAAGGAGCCTTTTTTGTGTCTCTCCAACGCACCTTCGCCATCATTAAGCCCGATGCCGTCAGTCGTAATCTCCAGGGTGAAATTCTCTTCCGCATTTACAAAGCCGGCTTCAAAATTATCGCCATTAAATCCATGCGCTTGACCAAGGAAGAAGCCTCCGGCTTCTATGCCGTCCATCGCGAGCGTCCCTTCTTCGGCGAACTCACCGATTTCATGAGCTCCGGCAAAATCTTCGCCATGGTTCTCGAAGCCGACGGCGCTATCTCCAAGTGGCGCGAAACCATGGGCGCCACCGACCCTCAAAAAGCCGCTCAGGGCACTATTCGCCGCGATCTCGGCACCAGCATTCAAATGAACTGCACGCACGGCTCCGACGCTCCGGAAACCGCCGCTTTCGAAATCGGCTATTTTTTCTCTTCGCTGGAACTCATCTGACAATTACGGGAAGATCGTCACCCATTCCGGGCGGAAAACTACACAATGAGACATTCACCCTTCCCGGAATCATGGCCGGTCGGGGGCTCTCCATCCCTTAGTGTCCATGATTCTGGTGTTCGTAAAGGATCGCCGCGGTTCCGGCCGCTGCCGCCCCGATGGCGATCCGTACAACGATTTCCAGCGCCGCTGGCCGCGCCGCACTGAAGACCAGCGTTCCTTCGCTGAGCTCCGCTTCCGCGTCTTGTGCGCCGTTTGTGCGACTCCGCACAATCACGGCGCTGTCTTCGGTCAGCCTCAGCATGGCTCCCTCACCACGCAAGAGCAGCATGCCTCCCGGCTCGGTTGCGAAGTGATCGCCCTCATACACCATCGCTCCCGCCGAAACCGTTCCGCCGTTGACGTGCACCCGATTAGCTTCCACCACGACGCCCAGCACTGTCGGCCGTGCCGGGGCGGAACTCCACGCAAGGACGTGGCCATCTCGATGGCCAGGGAATGGAGAGCCATCGGACCATACCTCACGGGATAACACGCTATCCTAAGGACGCAAGTTCCCGATGGCTTAGGTGAGTTGCTCGTGGATTTCGTGAATTGTATTCTTAAGAGTGATCTATAATGTGAACGATAGTTTAAGCGTCGACCTAAGTGAGTAAAGCCCTTCTCAAGATTAGTCGGCGGCTTCAGGTACAATTCCGCGCTATGGACCCTCCTCGCGAACTAGGCCGCGCGCTTCTGGTCTTCGGCGGTCTCTTGGTCCTCGTTGGGGCTCTTCTCTACTTCGGTGGCGAGCTCCCCTTTCGCCTGGGAAAGCTCCCCGGCGACATCGTTCACCGCGGCGAACGCACCACTTTCTACTTTCCCATCGTTACCTGCCTCGTCCTCAGCGCCGCGCTCTCCTTCCTCCTTTGGCTCGTCTCCCACTTCCGCCGCTAGTTGGTTTCTGTTTGCACGTCGCCGGAGGTGCCTCCTTTTGTGAAGACCTCTCATGAATGCGGTGTTGGGGGGCGGAGCTTTAGCTCCCGGCATGAACGCTTGAGAAAGACGGGCTTCAGCCCCGGAGGAGTTGGTTTTCTTCCCCCACTTGGCATTTATTAGATAACTTGTAGGAAGCTTTCGCCACGCTGTTGGTATATAGTCTCGATGCCGCGCGACCGGCAAATCGTATTCCCACAACTCGATGGAGGGCACCTAATGAAACTCGCTCTTCTGGCTTTGCTGGCCATCCTTGTTATTTCTCTTCCTGCCGCTGCCCAATCTCCCTCTACGAAACCGCCTGCTGCTCAGCAGCAAGCTCCTTCGCAAGCTGCCGACACTTCCGCAAAAGCTCCCTCCGCACGCCCTGAGGACGTGAAGTCCATCGACGACATTCTCGCCGCGCTTTACGGCGTGATCTCCGGCCCTGCCGGCGAGCGCGACTGGGATCGCTTCCGGTCCCTGTTCTTGCCCCAGGCTCGCCTCACCGCCGCCACGAAAAATGCCGACGGTACTTCCCGCATCCGCCCCATGGGCGTCGAAGACTACGCCAAGGGCGCGGGCAATTACTTCCTGCAGCACGCTTTCTATGAAAGCCCCATCGTGAATCGCGTCCAAACGTTCGGAAACGTCACGCAGGTCTTTAGCAGCTACGAATCCCGCCGCGCTCTGGGGGAAGCGCCCTTCGCCCGCGGCATCAATAGCATTCAATTGCTCAACGATGGCAGCCGGTGGTGGATTGTCAGCATTTTGTGGGACGAAGAACGCCCCGACAATCCTCTTCCCAAGGAATTTGCCGGCAAATCCTCCAGTGGCGCGAAATAATCTCGGGAAACAAAAGTAGATCCGGCCTCCCGGGCATTCGGGAAGCCGGCGTTCAGCGTCCCAGCGAAAACCTCCGCCTCGTCGCTGACCGTTCTCGCTAATCTCGCCGGTTCCCGCGGATCAGGTGCCGCCTCAAGTCCTCATACAAACTTGCGGAAACGAGGCGCGTCTAAGTTGCTGTAAACTGAATCCACCCCGAGCTAGAAACACGCGGATCCACAATGCCTCGTCGTCTCATCCCAATCATTCTCTTCGCCGCGCCGGCTCTTTTCCCCGCGCATTCCTCTTCAGCCCAATCCCTTCCGCCTTCTTCCTCCGGCCCCTGCACCCTGCAAGGTTCCGTTGTGGACGCCGTCTCCGGCCAGCCGGTTCCTCACGCGCTCGTGAAGCTTTCTGCCGCCGCCGCAGCACGCGCCACGCTCACCGACTCCGCCGGCAGATTTCAGTTTGAAGCACTTCCCGCCGGTCCCTTTACCCTCGAAGCCGAGAAGCCCGGCTTCCTAACGAGAGACCGATTCGGCCGGTGGTCGCCGCCCACCGTAGCTCTCCAAGTTGCCCCCGACAGTCCGCCGGCTCTTCTCAAACTTGTTTCCGAAGGCGTAATTTTCGGCCAGGTTTCTGACGAAAACGGCGAGCCGCTCGAAGGCTTCACCATCCGCCTCCTTCTCCGCAGACCGGGCCATCGGAGCCTAACCTCGGAGATGCTTCACCGCGCTACGATCACCGACGACCAGGGAAGATTTCGCATCGCCGGATTGCGCCCCGGATTTTATTACCTTGAAGCCCGCCCGGTTCATGAGCCCGCCCTCAGTGCCACAGGAAAATCCTTCGCCCCGTCGGGCTACTCACCCGCCTTTTACCCGGGCGTCAAGGACATTGCATCTGCCGTTCCCCTCAAAATTCTTCCAGGAAGGATGGTTCAAGCGACTCTTTCTCTCAAGCGCGAACCTTTCGTTCAACTCTCCGGCACGGTTTCCGGCTACACGCCTGACGAGCAAATTACAGTTTCGCTGGAAGATCCGTTTGGGGTTTCCGCGAGTTCAGAAATTGTTTTCGACCGTACCACCGGCGCCTTCCACACGCAATGGGTCCCTCCCGGCGTCTACACCATCAGCTCTCAATCGGCCGTCGCAGTCGTTGTTGACGAGGGCAATGCAGTCTCCATCGCGTCGCAATCGTCGGCTACTGGACCAAGCGGCTTCACCCGTGCTCCCACAACTACATTTGCCAGCCTCCGTGTCAATGCCACGACCAGCCAGTCCAACCTTCATTTGGCCCTTCAGCCAACCATCGAGATCCCCGTCGTTGTCCACGGTCTTCCGACATCCAATGACGAATCCCTGCAGCCGGTGCCCCCCGCTCTTGTTCTCCTTCCCAAGGAGCCTTTCCTTCATCCCAACCCTAACGTTGGGGCTCAGCCGATTAGTCTGAATCCGCAGCCGACGGGCGATTTTCATGCAGTGTTCGCAGGTCTTATGCCAGGAACCTATGAACTGGAAATCGCGCCTCAGCAGAACGCCGCTTATTACGCCGAATCCGCTACCTGGGGCTCCACCGATCTTCTTCGCGAAGACCTCATCCTCGACTCTTCCGGCTCCATTCCTCCCATTCAAATGACCGTTCGTGACGATGGCGCGACTCTGAACGGAAAAGTGCACTTCGGCGACATACCGCTGCCTGCCCAAGTGGTCTTGCTCACCGACAAACCCAGGGCGCCAGTCTTCTTACCCGTCAGTTCCGACGGCATATTCTCAATTTCTGGCTTGGCTCCCGGTGCCTATCGCATCTTTGCGGTGGACAGTTCCGCGGACTTTGACTACCAGGATCCCGCCTTCCTCGCAAAAATCTCTTCGAAGATTCAAGAAGTGACCCTTGCCCCCAAACAATCCGCCTCCATCAATCTCGGGTTAGCCGCGGTGGGAGAGTCAGCGCCATGATCAGTCGTCTTACACTTCGCGCTGTCACGCTGCTCGGTTTTTTTCTCGCCGTAAACGCGTTCGCCGTTCCAGCCGTGCCCCCCGCCGCCACCTATCGCATTGCCGGAATTGTCGTCGACTCCGTCACCGGCCAGCCGCTCGACGGTACGGAGGTCACGGTTGCTCCCCTCCAAGACATGAATGATGCCCAAAGCTTAATGACCTCCGATGATGGCCGTTTCCTTTTCGCCGGCCTGGCACCTGGCAAGTACAGCCTGCTGGCTAGTCGGCGCGGCTACGCATCTCAAGCGCTTGATCAGCATGAGAGCTTCTGGACCAGCATCGTTGTCGGCCCCCGCCTCGACTCCGAACACATCCGCTTCCCTCTCGCTCCCAGCTCCGTCATCACTGGCGTCGTTACCGACGACTGGGGCGATCCCGTGCGCGATGCCAAAGTCCTGCTCTTCCAACAAAGTACCTTTGACGGCTCGCGAACTCTCCGCAACGTCAACCAAACCACCACCGACGATCAGGGCCGCTATCGCTTCGCTCATCTTCTGTCCGGCACTTACGCCGTCGCGGTCTTCGCCCGTCCCTGGTACACCAAGAATGCTTCTCCGCTTCTCCTACAAACCCTTACTAACCTTCAATCCATCGCTTCCTCCGGCGCTCAGGTTGAACCCGGCGCTTCGGAAGCGTCTCACGCCAGCGTTGCTGAGGACACCTCCCAGCCTCCACTCGCTCAACTTTTCGACGTCGTTTACCCCGTCACCTTTTTTCCCAGCGCCACAAGTCTTGCCGACGCCGGTCGCCTTGCTCTGGCTCCTGGTGCTACGGAAACCGCCGATTTCCAGCTTCACGCCGTGCCTTCCGTCCATCTTCGCGTGCGCGTCCCCGTCGAGCCTCCGGCGACGGTGGTGTCGCACGAGGGTGGAGAGGAAACTGCCACTCAAGAGGATTCGCCTGCAGCTTTCCTCCTGTCACTTCACATCGGTGACTACACGGATCAAATCGAGCCTGTTCGCAATGAAATTGCCCCCGGCGTTATTGAGCTATCTAAAATTCCGTCGGGAGAAGTTAATTTGGTCGCAATGTCCCTGACATCGCAGGCGGGTAATGAGGTGTCTCGAAGCAAAGAGCTCCGTGTCTCCGGCGATACTGACATCGACCTGAGCGCTCCGGGCGACTCCGCCAACGTCTCCGGCGTCGTCCTGGCGAGTCAATTCCACCCGGCTCCGACTAACGCGGAACAAGCCTCCGCGGATCAGCCTTCTGGGGGTCGAGCTGCCCTTATTCGAGTGATCGAGGAAGCTTCCCCGAATGTGACCATTACTTTTCGCTCCATCAAAACCGGCGAATCCTACAGCGCGACGGTCTCCTCCGAAGGGAAATTCTCCTTCGCCGGCTCGACTTTCCCGGCTGGCTCTTACGAAGTGGAATTTCCCGCGCAAACTAGCCTCCGAGTCGTTTCTCTCGAGGCCACGGGAGCCACTGCCTCCGGTCGCACCATCGACATCTCCGCTGGCCTGTCCCTGAACCTCGTCGTGCACGCCGCCGAAGCCAACTGCACTCTCTCCGGCTTTGCCTTAAAGAACGGCAAACCCGTCGCCGGCGCGATGGTTCTTCTCGTTCCTCAGGATCCCGGCCACGACATGTCTCTGTACCACCGCGACCAAAGCGATTCCGACGGTTCTTTCTCTATGTCGCCCCTTTTCCCGGGCCGCTACCTACTCCTCGCCATCGAAAACGGCTGGGATCTCGAGTGGGCCGACCCCGCCATCCTGTTTCGTTATCTCCCCAACGGTCAGCCTGTCGACCTCGCGCCCGCCGCCTCCCTCTCGCTCAACGCTAAAGTTCAATAGCCCCTTCAGCTTTCCCGGCGAATCTCGGGACCTTACGCAGCAACCATCGTCTAATCAACGGCATCTCTCAGCCACGGAGAAGGGCTCTCCAATTTCCTTGCAGTCACCCCTTTCCAATTGCCGCAAGAATCGAAAAGCAATGCTAGCGTTTTGCCAAGTCTGGTTGTTAAGTTTCCTGACATACCCTTCCCCTGCGCACTTAGATCAGCAAGACCCAGACCCGTCCGGTTTTTCGCATCGTTTTTTATCGCGAGAGCACGATCCCATTTGCCATGGACGCTCCGACTTTCAAAAACATCTTTTCCGTCACGACAGAAGGCGGCAGCGAACAGCAGCCATTTTGCGTATGCCCTGAGTCCTTTGTTTCTCACTCCTACAGAAACTGCCGGGGTGTGGGGGTATTCTTCCCATTTGCCTCCCGCGCGCGTATGCTTCTTCCCGTGTGCTACGCGAGCCACGCTTCGCTGCTGCTTGGGGGCCCTTCCCATTTTCCATTTTTCAACTTTCCGTTTTCCGCCTGGAAACTGAGAACTGAAGACTAACCACTCACAATGAGCCAACTCACCTTCAACCTTCAGCCCACTCGCCAAGTTCTCACCGTAAGCGAACTCACCGCCCGCATTCGCGACCTGCTCGCCCGGAACTTCACCGACATCTTTGTTGAGGGCGAAATCTCCAACTGCCGCGAAGCCCAGTCCGGCCACATCTACTTCACCCTGAAAGACGATCGGGCCCAGATTCGCTGCGTCTTCTTCAAGCAGCAGCAGCGCGGCATCAAGTTCCGCCCCGAAGACGGCCTCCAAGTCACCGTGCGCGGCACCATCAGCGTCTACGAGCAGCGCGGCGAATATCAGATTTACGTCGAGAAGATCGAGCCGGTCGGCCTCGGTGCGTTGCAGCTTGCCTTCGATCAACTAAAAAAGCGCCTCGAAGCCGAAGGCCTCTTCGACCCCGCGCGCAAAAGGCCGCTGCCCCTTCTTCCCAGCCACATCGGTCTCATCACTTCGCCGCGCGGCGCCGCGGTGCGCGACGTCGTGCGCATCCTCACGCGCCGCTTTCCCAACGTGCATCTCACCGTTTTTCCCGCGCGCGTCCAGGGAGAAGGCGCGGCCCAGGAAATCGTCAAGGCGCTGGAATTTTTCAATGCGAAAAAATTTGTGGACGTGCTGATTCTTGCGCGTGGCGGCGGCTCGCTCGAAGATTTGTGGACCTTCAACGAAGAAATTGTCGCGCGCGCCATCGCCGATTCGCAAATCCCCGTCATCTCCGGGATCGGCCACGAAACCGATTTCACCATTGCCGATTTTGTCGCCGACGTGCGCGCCTCCACGCCTTCCGCCGCCGCCGAACTTGTCGTGCAAACCCGCCGCGAATTCGATAAGCACATCGCCGACCTCCGCGGCGCTCTTGCCGAGCAAATGCGCTACCGCATCCTGGTCCTCAGCCGCCGCATCCACGAACTCGCTGCACGTCCCGGTTTCCGCCGCCCGCTCGATCTGCTCCGCCAGCAGCGCCAGCGCGCTGATGAAATGACCGCGCGCCTTGCCCTTGGCCTCCGCGCGCGCCTCGAACAGTCACGCAAACGCTTCAACACTGCCCACCTGCGCATCATATCCTTTGATTTTCGCGCGCGGATTGCCGCGTTTCGCTTGCGCCTCGAACGCCGCGCCGCCGATCTCGGTGTCCGCGCCGAACGCCTGATGCGCGCCAAACGCGAACGCCTCGCTCGTCTCGCCTTGCAGCTCGAAGAGCGCAGCCCGTTAAAGGTCCTCGAACGCGGCTACGCCATCGCCACCGACGCCTCGGGCGCCGTCCTCCGCGACGCCGCCCAAGTCCAAATCGGCGACTCCGTCGGGCTTCAACTCCACCGCGGCCGCCTCACCACCGAAGTCAAGCGAAAGGTCTAGACCAAGATGCCAGAGTCGGAACCGTTTGATAAAGCGAAGTGCCCAATGGTTGAAGAAGGAAGAACGGAATCTTGTGCCTAACAGGTGCGAGGGATCAACGCTCTGCGCAAGTATCGTCCACGGGTGAAGAAGTACGACGTGGTTTACATGGGTATGACCGCGTTGGGGAGCGGGCTTAGAGCTCGACTTGACCGACATGCTCGGAGTACGCGAAAAGACTGGGTACTGAAAACGGTAAACGGTCTACTCTTCGTCAGAGGAAGAAACTTTCAAGACGGCGAGGAACGCTTCCTGTGGAATGTCCACCTGGCCGACACGTTTCATGCGGCGCTTGCCTTCTTTCTGTTTTTCGAGGAGCTTGCGTTTGCGCGTGATGTCGCCGCCGTAGCATTTGGCCAGCACATTCTTGCGAATGGCCGCCACCGTTTCGCGCGCGATGATACGGCTGCCAATCGCCGCCTGAATCGGCACCTCGAACAATTGCCGCGGAATCAGTTTCCGCAGGCGCGTCACGAGTTCGCGCCCGCGCTCGTATGCAAAATCGCGGTGCACGATCAGCGCCAGCGCGTCCACCGGCTCCCCGCCAACCAGCACGTCGAGCTTCACCAAGTCCGATTCCTGGTAGCCCGCGAGATGGTAGTCCAGTGAAGCATAGCCGCGTGAAACGCTTTTCAGGCGGTCGTAGAAGTCGAGCACGATTTCGTTTAGCGGCAATTCGTACGTGAGCATGACGCGCGTCGGCGAGAGATATTCGAAGTTTTTTTGCGTGCCGCGTTTTTCCTGGCAAAGTTGAAGCAGGCCCCCGACCGATTCATCGTTTGTGATGATCATCGCCTTGATGATCGGCTCTTCGATTTTTTGGATGTCGCTGGGGTTTGGGAATTTCGCGGGGCTGTCGACTTCGGTCACTTCGCCGGTCACGCGAGTGATGCGGTATCGCACGCTTGGCGCGGTGGTGATCAAGTTGAGCCCGAACTCGCGCTCCAAGCGCTCTTGTACGATTTCCATATGCAGCAGTCCGAGGAAGCCGCAGCGGAAGCCGAAGCCGAGCGCGACGGAATTTTCCGGCTCGTAGAAAAACGCGGCGTCGTTCAACTGCAATTTTCCGAGCGCGTCGCGCAGCGGCTCGTAGTCGTCGGCGAGCACGGGGAAAAGTCCTGCGAAGACCATCGGCTTGATGGCCTCGAATCCGGGGAGCGCGGGAGCGGGCCGGTCGGCTTCGATGACCGTGTCGCCCATCCGCGCATCGGCCACGCGCTTGATGTTCGCGACGATGAAGCCGACGTCGCCGGCTTCGAGTTCCTCGAGCGCGACCGGTTTTGGCGTAAGCGTGCCGAGCTGTTCGACCTCGTACGTTTGGTCGCCGGCGACAAGTTTGATTTTCAAGTGATTTGTCACCCTGCCTTCTTTGACGCGCACCAGAACCACCGCGCCGCGGTAAATGTCGAACCACGAGTCGAAAATCAGCGCCTGCAAGGGATTTTCCGCGCTTCCTTTTGGCGTCGGCACGCGCGCGACGATGGCTTCGAGCACGTCCTCGACGCCGAGGCCGCTTTTTGCGCTAATCATGAGCGCGTCGTCCGCGGGAATCGCCAGCACGTTTTCGATTTGCTCTTTCACCTTGTCGGGTAGGGCTGCTGGCAAATCAATTTTGTTGATCACCGGAAGGATGGTGAGGTTGTGTCCCGCAGCGAGGAAGGTATTCGCGACGGTTTGTGCTTCGACGCCTTGCGATGCGTCGACCACCAGCAGCGCGCCTTCGCATGCGGAAAGCGCGCGCGAAACTTCGTAGGAGAAATCCACATGGCCCGGCGTGTCGATCAAATTCAGGCGGTAGGTGTTTCCGTCTTTCGCTTTGTAGTGCAGCCGGATGCTTTTCGCTTTGATTGTGATGCCGCGCTCGCGTTCCAGATCCATGGAATCGAGCACCTGTTCGTGCATTTCGCGCTCGGAAAGCGCGCCGGTCATTTCGAGCAGGCGGTCGGCCAGCGTGGATTTGCCGTGGTCGATGTGCGCGATGATGCAGAAATTCCGTATGAATCTTGGATCCATGTAACTCGATTATCGCCCAGCTTGGCGATTGCTTTTAGCTTTTTCAGTTACCGGCAGGAGCCGCTTTTCTTGAGGACCATCTGCCACACGCAAGCAAAAACCGTGCCGAGTAAGATCCAGTTTGCCACAATTCGCGCTTCCGCGCAGCCGAGTTCACTGTCGTCAGTGTACAGTTTCACAATAAAACAGTGCTGGTTTTTGCCTCTTGTTTTCGTGACGAAGAAGGCTTTCTTTTTCTTCGCAGTTTTCCGCGGATTCGCTTCTCATTCTTCGCGGAGGATGCGGACGGGCTCGATGCGCGTGGCGCGATAGGCTGGGACGATGGTGGCGAAGACGCCGACCAGCATGAGGAGAAGAGCGACGGCGGCAAACGTGAGCGGATCTGTGGCGCGGACACCGAAAATGAGGGAAGCGACAACGCGGCTGAGCGCTATCGCGGCCACGAGGCCAAGCGCGATCCCCATGAGGATGGGCTTCAGTCCGTCGGTGAGGACCATGCGAACGACGTCGCTATGGGAAGCGCCAAGGGCCATGCGAATGCCGATTTCGCGGACGCGGCGGCGAACGGTGTAAGAGAGCACGCTGTAAATGCCGACGGCAGCAAGAACCAGCGCGAGCCCGGCAAAGCAGGCAAGCAGCAGCATATTGAAACGCTGCGGCGAGACTGATTGTGCAATCACGTCGTTCATGCTCATCACGTCGACCACTGGAAGATCCGGGCCGACTTGGTGGATAGCGCCGGTGACCGCGGAAATAGAATTCACGGGGTCGGAATGGGTGCGCACCGTAAAAGTCATGCCGAAAGAGCGCCAGGCCTCGCCCGGGGAAACGGAGACTTGAGCCAATGGGTGGTAGATGGTCGCCACAGGGCGAGTTTCGTCCAGCGAGTCCAGCTTCACGTCGCCCACAATGCCGACGACCTCGCGAACGATATCCGGGAAGAACGTCAGCGTCAGATGTCTGCCAATGGGGTCCTCGTTTGGCCAGAAGCGGCGAGCCAAAGAGTCGCTAATGAGAACGGCTCCAGGCCTTCCCGCAACGTCCGCATCGCTGAGGTCGCGGCCTCTCAGGATGGGAATGTGCATCGCGTGGATGTAGCCGGGACTGATTAGGCGGACGTCCACTTCAGGTTGATCCGACATTTGCCGAACCGGGCGGCCTTCGATGGAGAAGGGCTGGTGCGAGCCGCCGCCGTCCAGCGGCAGATCGTCGATCACGCCTGCGGAATCGATTCCGGGAAGGGCCCGGATGCGCGTCAGGACTTCTTGAAAGAAAGCAACCTGACCGGCGGGAGACGAATACCGGTTTCTAGGGAGCGGAACTGTCATGGTGAGTACGTTGTGAGGATCAAAACCGGGCTGCACTTTGCGAAGTTCCCAAAGGCTGCGAATCATCAGTCCGGCACCAATCAGCAGCACCAGAGAAAGCGCGACTTCGGAGACGACGAGGAGGCGGCGAGTTCCTCCCCCACGAGCATCGGAACTGCCGCGGCTCTGGCCCTGTTTGAGGGCTTCGTTGACATCGGCCCTCGTGAAACGCACCGAGGGAATAAGGCCCGCCAGCACGCCAGCAACCACCGAGAGAAGCAAAGTGAAGGCCAGGACGGGGATATCCAGGGTGATTTGCATGAATGCGGGAATGCGATCACCGAGGACTTTGACAATCAGAGTGACGCCGAAGCGAGCGAGAAACAGGCCAAGCGCTCCGCCGGCAACGGAGAGAAGCACGGTTTCGGCAAGAATCTGGCGCAGGACGACGAAACGCGTTGCGCCAAGGGATGTACGAATGGCGATTTCCTTGCGGCGCGCCAGAGTCTTGGCGAGAACGAGATTGGCGACGTTGGCGCAAGCAATGAGCAGAACGAACGCAACAGCCCCAAGAAGGACGAGCAGTGCGGCGCGCACATCGCCAACGAGTTGTTCGCGCAGAGGGATGATGATGGCGCCCCAGCCCTTGTCGTCCTCGGGATAAAGCTGTTCGAGACGCGTGGAAATGGCGCTGAGTTCCGCCTGCGCCCGGCGGATATCTACACTCTTTTTCAGACGGGCGATGACGCCATAGTTGTGGTTTCCGCGTACGGCGCGGGTTTCGTTGGTCCAAGCAAGCGGGACCCAAATTTTGCCCCAACTCGGAAATCGAAACGTTTCCGGCATGACGCCGACGATGGAATAGTTTTCGCCGTCTAGGAGAATCGTGCGGCCGACGACGTTGCGGTCAGAGGCAAAATGGTCACCCCAGAAATTGTAGCTGAGCACGACCACGTGGCCCTGGCCGGGGCGGTCTTCATCGGGCGCGAACGTGCGGCCGAGCAGCGGCTGGACACGGAGCAAGGGAAAGAAATCAGAAGCGACGGCCGCGGCCTGGATGGCTTCGGGGCGTTCCTTGCCGCCGACCGTGAAGGAGCGAAAGCCGTAGGCAGCCATTTGTTCGAAGGAAGAGCTCTGGCTCCGCCAGTCCAGATAGTTGGCGGGAGAAACCGAAAACCAAGTCAGGCCGGGGAAGCTCTGAGCAGGAGGGGTGTGCCAGACCTGCATGATACGGGAAGAGTCGTCGAAGGGCAGCGGGCGGAGGAGGACCGCGTTGACGACGGAGAAGATCGCGGTGTTGGCCCCGATGCCCAAGGCGAGCACGACGATGGCTGCGGCCGAGAACCCCGGGTTGCGACGAAGGATGCGCAGCGAAAAGCGGAATTCCGAAAGCAGGTCTCGCGTGGACATGGAAAACGCTCCTGGTGACTGACCGCGATGGCGCTGACACTGGTTAGAACGGAAGAAATAGGAAATTGTTCCGTAAAAACTCCATAAAAACGATTGGCTGAGGCCGGCGAGGCCAGGGGGATGAGGCGCGCCGACGCGGTTTGATCCTGGAACTGAGAGAAATGGCGCAAGTTTCTTGACGGGCACAGGTTCGGGGCATAGAGTTTTTGCAAACTGAGCGAGAACAGTGGTGCTGAACGGCTGCGGTCAGCAACATCTTTGGGCGAGGTCTTTTGGCGAGTAGAGAGCACACGGAAGCGATCGCAGGCCGCCTAACGAGCAGCGGCGCTAAATCTATTGAAACCAGAACGATTCGCAAAGTGCAGGTTCGGCTGATTCCGTTGCTGTTCCTGCTGTATGTCGTGGCGATGGTCGACCGCATCAACATCGGCTTTGCGGCACTGACGATGAACAAGGAACTGGGCATTGCCGGCCAGCAGTTTGGAATCGCCGCGGGAATTTTCTTCATCGGATACTTCCTTTTTGAAGTGCCCAGCAATTTGATTCTGCACAGGATCGGGGCGCGCGTCTGGATTGCGCGGATACTCCTGAGTTGGGGCCTCGTGGCCGCGCTGACAGGCCTCGTGCAAAGCGTGGGTCAGTTGTATGTCGCACGATTTCTGCTGGGCCTGGCGGAGGCCGGTTATTTCCCCGGGATTGTCTTATACCTGACGTACTGGTTTCGCCAGCGCGAGCAGGCGCGGACGCTCGCGCTGTTCCTGACTGGTTATGCAGTCACCAGCATTGTGGGAGCGCCGATCTCCGGCTTCATTTTGGATCACGTGCACTGGTTGAGCTTGGGAAGCTGGCGCTGGCTCCTGATTTTGGAAGGGATTCCCGCCATCGTTTTAGGAATCTTCACGCACTTCGTCCTGCCGAACCGTCCCAGCGAAGCGAAATTTTTGACCAATGAGGAGAAGGAGTGGCTGCAAGGGGAATTAGAGCAAGAAAAGCGGCTGAAATTGCGGCAGCGGCGGCACTCCGCGATGGAGGGTTTGACCAACGGACGAGTGTGGCATCTGGTGTCCATCTATTTCGGAATGATGATCGGGGCGTACACCATGAGCTTCTTCATGCCGAAACTGGTGCAGTCATTGTCGAGCCAATATTCCAATAGCCTGATCGGCTACCTGGTGATGATTCCTTATCTGGTGGCGCTTGCCGGGATGATCCTGGTGGGCCGCAGTTCAGACCGCCGGATGGAGCGGCGGTATCACGCGGCAATTTCGTTGCTCGTGGGGGGAACGGGGTTTTTGTCGTTGACGGCGATTCATGCTCCTTTTATGACGATCGTCCTGCTTTCGCTGCTCATGATTGGTTATTGCAGTTCTCTGGGTCCTTTCTGGGCGATGCCCAGCGAATTCCTGACGGGATTTTCGGCGGCCAGCGGAATCGCAGTCATCAATTCGGTGGGAAACCTCGGTGGATTTTTCGGGCCGTCGGTGGTGGGGTTTATCAGCCAAAAGACGGGCAGTTTGTATGGCGGGCTGGGGTTTGCGGGAGTGTCCATGCTGCTGGCCGCAATGCTTGTGTTGTTAGTGCCAAAAACCGCTGGCGTGCCAGCGGCTACAGAAGCGCAAATCCATGCCTAGGCGGAGTTGCAACCGAGCGCGGCCTTTTTGCGTGGAGAAACCATTGCCTCGAGGTGGCCAGTACGCGACTCTGTGTTACGCAAACATCGCTAACTGTCTGTCTGAAGGGACACCTGAGAACGCGGCGAGCGTGAAATCTATAACGCTCCATCCTTGCTGAAGAAGTTCCCGACCGCGGGCGTCCCGTCAAGAAAGAGGGAACGCGTGAATTGGTGTTATCCTCTCTGCCGTATATCACCGTCTACCAAGTCCGTGGCGAGGTGCTCTATGTGGTGCGTATCCTGCGTAGCGCGCAGGATTGGCCATTTTTGGAAGTCCTAATAGAAGCTGGCGCGTCTAAGGGCTGGGAGGAATCCTCGAATGATGAAACGCATGGCGATTTTTGTGCTTTTGCTGTTGGCAATTCCCGCGCTTGCGCAGGACAAGAAACCAACAACGCTGCGTGAGGTTTTGCTGGCGGAACTGAAGTCCACACACGGAGCGGAAGAATGGTTCGTGCCAGCGAACATTGCGGTGAAGGGCTTGACGGCAGAACAGGCGAGCTGGACTGACGGCAAAGGAAATCATTCGGTGGGTCAATTGGCGTACCATTTGGTGTTCTGGAATCGCCGGAATCTTCAGGTGCTCAAAGGCGAGCA
>Ga0066667_10000149_pt1 | contig 20673 bp, 25 predicted proteins | sample GraSoiAngelo_116_FD_133943 | JGI IMG/M metagenome (GOLD analysis project Ga0066667, IMG submission 133943) | Grasslands soil microbial communities from the Angelo Coastal Reserve, California, USA - 14_0903_16_30cm | ecosystem: Environmental > Terrestrial > Soil > Grasslands | place: USA...
CGAGGAGGCATCCATTCGCATCCGCTGGTACGGCCAGTCCGCGTTCTTGATCAACGGGGAGAGGGCGGTCTTCATCGACCCGTTCGGAGCCCTGGAAGGACTCACGGAGCGAGGCTTGCAGTTCGACTACCCGGCGATCGAGGGAGTGGAGGCCGACCTGCTGCTCGTCACGCACGAGCACAGCGACCACAATGGGGTCGAGGTCGTCGGCGGGTCGCCGCAGATCCTGCGCTCGGCCGCCGGCACGTTTGATTCTCCGATCGGCGAGGTGGTCGCCGTCGCCTCCGAGCACGACGACGCCGCAGGCACCAAGCGCGGTCCGAACACGATCTTCTGCTTCAGCCTCGACGGACTGCGTCTCTGTCACTTCGGGGACTTCGGACAGGCTGAGTTGCGCGGCGAGCAAGAGAAGGCGATCGGCGAGGTCGACGTGCTCATCCTCCCGGTCGGCGGCGGTCCGACCGTCGGCGGCGAGCCCGCCGCTGCGATTGTGCGCGCTCTCCGGCCGAGGCTCGTCGTACCCATGCACTACCGGACCGACGCCGTCAATTTCCTCGACCCGCCGGACGAGTTCCTCGATGCGCTCGGCGCCCGGGTCGAACGCGTTGGCGAGAATGAGCTCGAAGCCGAGCAGTTCCTTGGCACGGCCGACGATCCGATCGTCGCGTTGCTCGCGCCCCCGCTACCGGAGTAGTCGTCTCTGCCCCGCCGAGTCGGCGACGAGCTCAGCAATCCACGCTCGCACTGCCGCGGCCACGGCATCGAGATCCGCCTTGAGGCCGTGATCGCCCGGCACCTCCACCACCTTGCGGGACCGACTTGGGGGAGGGATTCCGAACGGATCGCGCTCGCCCTGAACGATCAGTGTGGGCAGCGCCACCGCGTCGAGTTCGGGCAGGCGACTCTGCGCCGGCTTGCCGGCGCGCCTCGGCGGCTCGAGCGGGAACGCAAGACAGAGCACCGCGATGGCGCCGGTCGCCTTCGAGGTTCGGCAGGCGACGCGTGCGCCGAGCGAACGACCGCCGACGATCAACGGCAGTCCGCTGAGCTCGTCCGTGCGTAGGGCTTCGACGACCGCAGTCCAGGCGGCGTCGAGCTGCGGGGCGCGCGCCGGGGATCGGCGGCCCGCGACGCGGTAGGGCTGCTCGACCAGCGCGGCGATGATCCCCTCCGAGCGGGCGGCCTCTCGGGCTGCAACGAGATCCGGTGCCTCCACTCCTCCACCCGCACCGTGGCCCAGGATGAGCGCGGCGCAGGGGTCGTCGGGGGCGTGCACGTACGCGCGGGCCAGTCCGTGCGGCGTCTCGATCTCTAGGACACTCACCCGCGTGAGGCTAGAGCACGACGAGCTTCACCAGCTTGCGCTTCGTATCCAGCCGCGCCCGAGGTAGGTTTGACACGGCGATGACCAACACGACCGCCGACGCTCGCGCCGCGCCCCTGCCACCCGGTACCAAGGCGCCCGAGTTCCGGCTGCCCTCGACGCCGGATCAAACCGTGTCGCTCGCCGAGTTTCGGGGGCAACCCGTGATCCTGGCCTTCTACCCTGAGGACTGGAGTCCGGTCTGCTCCGATCAGATGGCCCTCTACCAGGAGCTGCTCCCCGAGTTCCGGAAGTTCAACGCGGAGCTCCTGGGCATCTCGGTGGACGGGATCTGGTCCCACCTTGCCTTTGCGAGGGATCGCAACCTGCATTTCCCCCTGCTCGCGGACTTCGAGCCCAAGGGCGAGGTGGCTCGGTCGTATCAGGCCTATCGGTCCGCAGAGGGCACGACCGAACGGGCCCTGTTCGTGATCGACGCCGACGGAATCGTGCGGTGGAGCTACATCTCTCCAGTGGGTGTGAACCCGGGGGCCGACGGGATCCTTCGCGCTCTCGAGAACCTGGAGGAGGAGGGCGGCTCATGAGTACGACGCAATGGGACGCTGCCCTCGCCATCCCGGTCGACGAAGACCGCGACCACATCCAAGGACGGGCCGACGCGCCGGTGACGCTGGTCGAGTACGGCGACTACGAGTGTCCGTATTGCGGTGCCGCGTACCCGATCGTCAAGGAGGTGCAAGCCCGGTTGGGTGACACGCTCCGATTCGTGTTTCGGAACTTCCCGATCACGACCTCGCATCCTCATGCCGAGCAAGCTGCGGAGGCGGCCGAGGCCGCCGCGGCGCAGCGGAAGTTCTGGGAGATGCACGACCTGCTCTACGAGAACCAGAGGCGCCTGGGCGACCAGGATCTCCGTGGATATGCCGACCAACTGGGACTCGACGTCGAACTATTCGACAAGGAATTGGTGGAGCATGTCCACGCCCCGCGGGTCCGCGAGGACTTCATGAGCGGCGTGCGGAGCGGCGTCAACGGGACGCCCTCCTTCTATATCAACGGGACGCGCCACGACGACTCGTACGATCTCGAGACCTTGCTCGCCGCCTTGGAGCAAGCTGCGTCAGCGCCGCAATAGCGGGCTAGGGCTCGACTTCACCGAGGTGCTCGTTGCCCCCAGAGCGATTTGGTCGAGCGCGAGAGGGCCAGGTCGCTAAACAAGAATCCCGCTGACTCCAACCGTGCAAAGGAGTTGAATCGTGAGCCTGACGCAGTACTACACGGCCACTACCCTCGACGGCTTCATCGCCGACCCCGACAACTCGCTGGAGTGGCTGTTCACGCGCAAGCGCGAGGAGGACGGGCCGTTGAACTACGGTGAGTTCATCGCCGGGGTCGGTGCGCTGGCGATGGGGTCGACGACTTACGAATGGATCCTCGACCACGAGTTCGCGGGCAAGGACCCGGCGGAGTGGAGGTGGCCATACGACATTGCCTGCTGGGTTTTCACGCACCGGCAGCTGTCGGTAGTTCCCGACGCGCGAATCGAGTTCACCAGCGCGGACGTCGCCGTCGTGCACGAAGAGATGGTCTCCGCGGCCGGTGACCGGAACGTCTGGATCGTCGGCGGGGGAGACCTGGCGGGCCAGTTCGCCGACGTGGGGCTCCTGGACGAGGTGATCGTGTCGATCGCGCCCGTCACGCTCGGTAGCGGTGCGCCCGTGCTGCCGCGGCGGATCGAGCTCCGTCTGGAAGAGCTGGGACGGAACGGGGACTTCGCCTGCGCCAGGTTCTCCGTCGTGCCGCGCTAACCACGGCGCCGCGGCGCCTAGCCTCACCTCGCACCGCTAACGTCACGGCAGCGTGAGCGAGACGAGAATCAGCCCGAACCGGGACAACCTCACGAAGGAGTACGCGACCGACGACATCGTCGTCGAGTGGGAGCCCCGCCTCTGCTACCACTCGCAGAACTGCGTCCGGTCGTTGCCGCAGGTGTTCGATGACAGCCGCCGGCCGTGGATCAAGGTCGACGCGGCCGGCGCCGACGAGGTCGAGGCCGCGGTCGCGCGCTGTCCCTCCGGAGCCCTACGGACGCGGCGCCTCGTTGCGCCGGCGGCGAAGCACCAACAGCCGCTCGAGGTACGGGCGTCCGCTGACGGACCGCTGCTCGTCTCCGGCCGTGTCCGGATCCTCGACCCTGAAGGCGCCGTGCTCTTCGAGGGCGAGCGGGCGGCGCTCTGTCGCTGTGGGGGTTCCGCGAACAAGCCCTTCTGTGACGGCACCCACAAGAAAAACGGCTTCCGTGGCTGACGCCGTTCTGACGCTCTACCAGGCGGAGTGGTGCCCCTTCTCGTCGGCCGTGCGGGAAGTGTTGACGGAACTGGGAGCGGACTTCGTCGCGCGTCAAGTCGAGCCCTGGCCGGAGGATCGCAACGAGCTGCGGGCGCTTGCCGGTACCGACGAAACCCCCGTGCTCCGGACGGAGGACGGCCGCCTCTATCGCGGCACGCGGGAGATCTTTGCGCACCTTCGCGAACAAGATCCCTGGCAGTTCGCTGCAGCTCACCGCCGCCGCTTCGCCGATCACCGCGACGCGCGTGAGTCGGACGCCGCAGGCCAGTTGGTCGAGTACTTCCGTGGGACTGACCAGCTCGAGGCCGGGGCCGGATCACCCTCGGAGGCGGAGGTCGCCGACGTGCCGGAGGCGAGCCGCTACGAGCTTCGGCTCGGCGGGCGCCTCATCGGCCTCGCCGCCTACAGGCGCAGAGACGGCCGTATCGCGTTCACTCACACCGAGGTGGACGAGTCGTGCGAGGGCCGTGGGTTCGGCAGCGGTCTTGCAGCGGCCGCTCTGGAGAACGCCGAGCGAGAAGGCCTCGAGGTCGTTCCACTTTGCCCATTCATCGCGCACTACATCGACCGGCACCCCGAGTACGAGTCGCTCGTGGCCTCCGGTTACCGCGACCGCTGAAAGTCGCGTAGCCGTAGAGCGGTGCCGGCAACCGGGAGCCCGTAGGCTCGGCGACCTCGACGCGACGGAGCTCTCGTGCTCGGAGACGCGTCAGCCGGAAGCTAAGGTCGCCGGAGCGAGAGTGGACGGCGTATCTGCAGGATGAGCAGTAATGGCGATCCGGACGGTCGGCCGTCGTCGTTCTCGGGACGAACGGCGTGGGCACGAAGCCTGGAGACGCCGCTGCGGGAGTTCCTGCGCACCGAAACCGGCAGTGCGGCGGTTTTGCTCGCCGCGGCCGTGGCGGCACTTGTCTGGGTGAACATCGACGCCTCGTCGTACGACTCGCTTTGGAGGACGAAGCTGTCGATCGACCTGGGCGGTGCAGAGATCGCGCTGGATCTTCGCCAGTGGGTGAACAGCGGGTTGATGACCTTCTTCTTTTTCGTCGCTGGGCTCGAGGCGCGCCGGGAGTTCGACCTGGGCGAGCTACGGGAGCGGCGGCGGTTCGCGTTGCCGCTGTTGGCGGCGATCGGCGGCATGGCGGTGGCCGTTGCGATCTACCTCTCCTTCAACGCCGGTCGTTCCTCGGCGCACGGCTGGGGGATCGCCATGTCCACCGACACTGCCTTTGCGCTCGGGCTGCTCGCCCTCGTCGGCCCGCGTTTTCCCGACCGTCTGCGAGCGTTCATGCTCACAGTCGTCGTCGTGGACGACATCGTCGCGCTCGTCGTCATCGCGACCGTCTACACCGACACGCTTCGGGTTGTGCCGCTTCTCGCGGCCGTCGGCTTCTTCGGAGCCGTCCTCGTCCTGCGCAGCGTCCGCGTGCGCGTGGGGCTCCTCTACTTCGTCCTTGGGGCCGGCGCCTGGGTGGGCCTGCTGAAGTCAGGAGTGGAGCCAATTGTCGTCGGCCTCGTCATGGGTCTCCTGGTCTTCGCCTACCCGGCTCCGCGGTCCAATCTCGAGCGCGCGACCGAGCGATTCCGCGAGTTCCGCGAGCAACCCACGGCGGACTTGGCACGCGTGGCCGGAGTGGAGCTCAGGTCGGCGACCTCGCCCAACGAACGGTTGCAGCAGCTATTCCACCCCTGGACGAGCTACTTGGTTGTGCCGCTGTTCGCGCTGGCGAACGCGGGTATCGCGCTCGACGGCGGCTTCCTTACGCGAGCCTTCAGCTCGCCGATCACGCTCGGGATCCTGGTCGGCTACGTCGTCGGCAAGCCGGTAGGCATTCTCGGTTTCTCCTGGCTTGCGACGCGGCTGAGCCGCGGACGACTGCAGCCGCCGGTGGGCTGGGCCGCGGTCGCCGGGGGTGGCACGATCGCCGGGATCGGCTTCACCGTCTCGCTGCTGGTCGCGACACTCGCCTTCGACGGGCGGCAGCTCGAGGAGGCGAAGGTGGGCATCCTCAGCGCCGCCCTCGGAGCGGCAATCGTGACCTGGCTGGTCTTCCGCGCTACGGCGCTGCTACCTCGTCGGCTGCGGATCCGCGCCCTGCTCGGCACCGCGGAGCCGCTCGTCGACCTCTACTTCGAGGTCGACCCGGACCGAGACCACATTCGAGGGCCGCTCGCAGCGCCGGTGACGCTTGTCGAGTACGGCGACTTCGAATGCCCCTACTGCGGGCAGGCGGAACCGGTCGTCCGCGAGCTGCTTCGCGATTTCGGCGACGTCCGCTACGTCTGGCGCCATCTGCCGCTGAGCGACGTCCACCCGAACGCCCAGCTTGCCGCGGAAGCCGCTGAGGCCGCAGCCGACCAGGGAGCCTTCTGGGAGCTGCACGACCTCCTGTTCGATCACCAGGACCGCCTTACTCCGAACGACCTCATCGGCTATGCAGAGCAGCTTGGGCTCGACGTCGAACGGTTCACCAAGCAACTACAGAACCAAGCCGGCGCTCCCCGCATCGCCGAAGACGTCGACAGCGCCGATCTGAGCGGCGTCTCCGGCACGCCCACCTTCTTCATCAACGGCCGCCGCCACTACGGCGCTTACGACATCGACACACTCACGAAGGCGGTGCGCACCGCCCGTGCCCGCGCCGCAGTCGCGGTTTAATGATGTACGGAGAGGGGCGAGCTTTCGCCCGCCCCTCTCGCCCTTCGGGTGCTAGTGCAGCTGGCCGCGAATCGCACCGCCCGGGAACGCCGTCGTGTGGTAGTTGACGTAGTAGGCGCTCGGGTCAGCACAGAGGTCGGCGCCGGTGGTGCCCGCGTTCGGCGTTGCCACGCCGCTCTGCTTGATGTGGCGCGCGCTCGTCGATGCCGACGGGGATCCGAACAGCGGTACGACGATCGGACCGGGGAGGCCGACAGCCGCCTTGTGGATATGGCCGGCGGTGAACGTCTCGTGGCCCTTGTTCAGGATGTGGGTCTTGAACTCGATCGTGCCGTCGGTGCGAACCTTGATCAAGGTGTGACCCTTGGCGGTGGAGGTCGTAGCGGGAGTCTCGTTCTTGGCCGCTAGCTTGGCGTGGAGAACGCACATAACGCCGTTGCCGTTCTTCGCGGGCGCCGCGCTCGCGGCGAGCGCGGCGACTATGCAGGCGGCGACGAGACAGAAAAGCAGACGTCGCATCTACCTCACTTCCCTTCGCGGTAGTGTGGCTCGTCGAAAACCCTCCCCGGAGCAGCCATTTTCTTAACTGGCAGCGTTCGAGTTTCGTAAAATTCAGGGGCCGGGCTTCCCCAACCTGAGTTGCCTCGGACTGTTGAGCGACCGCATCCTGCGTCGTACGCGGATTTGCGTAACCGGTCCGGCCAAGGCACGGGACACGTCACGAGCGTGTAGCGCAGGTTCCGCCGAAGACCGGCAGCCGTCCACGGTACTGCTCGGGATCGTGATGGTCTTCGAGTTGCCGGTGATCGTGCTCGGCCTGGTGAGCATCGGCGTGCTCTCGTCGGCAACTCTGCGCAAGAACCGCCGGCTCGGCTACTTCGTCGTCGCCGTCGTCGCACTCGGGCTGCCCGGGCCGGATCCGGTAACCACCGGACTCGAGCTTCTGCCGATGTGGGCCCTCTTCGAGGGCTCGATCTGGCTCGCCTTCTTCGTCGAACGAGCCCGATCGGATGCCTCGATCGAGATTGTTTCGACGCCGTAGTGCCAGATCAGGTTTTCGGCGGAGAGGACGCGCTACGCTCGTGCGACTTGCAACGGGCCTGAGAGCCGGAATCGAAAGGTCGGAACCAGTTGAGAACTGATGAGGTCCGTGAAGTGGACGCGAGTGGCAGCGCTGGTAGTGCGCCGCGTCTGGCCGTGGCGGCGGCGGAGCGGGCTTTTCCGCGGTGGTCGGCGATGGCGCCCAGCGAGCGGGGGCGTCTGCTGCAGCGCGCGTCTGAGCTGCTGATGGAGCGCCAGGCTGCGATCGCAGCCCTGGTCACCGAGGAGACGAACGGCACCGTGGGCTGGGGCATGTTCAACGTTCAGCTCGGCGCCGGGATGCTCGCGTACTACGCGAATCACTCCGACGCGACCGCGGAGGAGCAGGAGATCCCCTCGCACATTCCGGGCAAGCGGGCAAAGGCGGTACGCCAGCCGGTCGGCGTCGTGGTGGGAATCGCACCATGGAACGCGCCGGTGGTGCTCGGCGTGCGCGCGGTGGCCGCGCCGCTGGCGTACGGGAACACCGTTGTGCTGAAGGCGTCGGAACAGTGCCCGCGCACCCACGCCGCGATCGTGGACGCGCTAAGCGATGCGGGCGTCCCCGAAGGGGCGGTCAACCTTGTCACCAACGATCCGGACGACGCCGCGGAGGTTGTCGAGGAGCTGATCGCGCATCCGGCGGTCCGGCGGATCAACTTCACAGGCTCGACGCGGGTTGGGCGGATCGTGGCTGAGACGGCTGGGCGGCACCTAAAACGGGTGCTGCTCGAACTGGGCGGCAAATCGCCGCTGATCGCTTTGGCCGACGCCGATCTCGAGCGGGCGGTGGCGGCGGCGAGCTTTGGCTCGTTCATGCATCAGGGGCAGATTTGTATGTCGACCGAGCGGATCGTGATCGACCGCACGGTTGCCGACGAGTTCGCGCACAAGCTTGCCGAGCGGGCGAGCTCGCTAAAGGTGGGCGACCCGCACGAGCAGGACACGGAGATCGGCCCGCTGGTCAACGAGGACGCAGTCGAGCGAGTGACCGAACACGTCGAGGACGCGGTTGCCAGGGGCGCGAAGGTGATCACGGGCGGGAAGGCACACGGTCTGTACTTCGAGCCGACCGTCCTGACCAATGTCTCGCCGGAGATGCGCGTCTATTCGGAGGAATCGTTTGGTCCGATCGTTGCGATCGTGCCCGTTGACAGTGTCGACGAAGCGGTTCGCGTAGCGAACGACACGGAATACGGACTCTCGTCTGCCGTATTCAGCCGTGATGTCGACGCCGCCCTGTCTGTCGCCGCGCGACTACACACAGGCATGTGCCACATCAACGACGCGACTGTCAACGATGAACCACCGATGCCATTCGGCGGCGTCAAGAACAGCGGCTGGGGCCGCTTCGGCGGCGAGGCGGCACTCGAGGAGTTCACCGAGCTCCGCTGGATCAGCATCCAAGATAGCCCGCGCGAATACGCGATCTAGTTTCGCCTCTCTCCTCTGCGCCTTCTTCGTAACGTGAACGGGACGGCAGGAGAGGAGACGCTCAACGAGCCGAGCGCTCGTCGTGATTGCCTAGCGGTCGCGCGTCACTGTCGAAAAGCCCCGTTTCGACGTGCAGCTCGACGGGGAGGCCGGCGCGGCCGAGTTCTTCCACCAATGAATCGAGGCCGTCGAGGCCCGGCTGGGGCAGAAACTCGACCTCCTCCCCGTTAGTGTCCCGGGATCTTGCACCAACCGTGGAGCATGCCGGCAACCCTCCTCGACGGCCTCTTCGGGCAGGCCTATCCGTCGCGGCGGTTTCAAAGCACGTGGATGGGGCTCGTCACGCACACGCTTCCGAGCTTCGTGATCATCGGCCTCGTCCTCAGTCTCGTGCTCAAGTAGCGCGGGTCGAGGTCACCGAATCGCTTCGAACTCGAGTCCTGCGGACTTCCCGGTTCGCAGGACTCACCGTCGTCTTTCGGGTCGCGGCTATCGCAAGGTTAGGTCCGGCGGGCCGCGGCGAGAGCTGGGCGGACTCGTTCGCCGAGCCGCGCCAGCCTCTCAACCGGCTCGTTGCTGAAGACGAAGCGGACGTGGCGATCGGCGATCTCGCCGCCCCAACCGCGCATCGGTGTAGCGGCGACCTTCTGCTCGAGCAGAAGGTCGGACACCTCGACGCAATCGTGGCCGAGGGCGGCGACGTCGAGCAGCAGCGACCACGTGCCTGCGGGACGCACCGCTGGTAGGCCGTCTAGCTGGTGGAGCGTCTCGTCGCGTCGCCGCTGGCACTCCGCGTTCGCGGCGTGCAGGTGGTCGTCGTCCAAGCCGAGGGCAACGCGCGTCCCGATCTGAGCGAACCCGCTCGGCACCAGACCGTTGTAGATCTGGACGCGCGCGACGTCGTTGACGACCTCACCGGGGGCGACAACCCAACCGATCCGCCAGGCGATCATCCGCTGCTCGAGCGACGCGCCACTCACGGTGACGGTTCGATCGCGCATGTCCGCGAGCGAGGCGGGATGCCGGACCGGGTGGCCATCGAAGAGGAGGCCTTCGAACCACGCCAGGTACAGGAGCCACAGGTCGCGCTCGCGACAGATCGAGGCAACGGCCTCCCATTCCTCGTCGTTCGCGACCCACCCGGTTGGCAACGATGGGCTGCTGATGAACAGCACGCGCGTGCGCTCGTTCACGGCGGCCTGCAGTGCGTCGAGGTTGACCCGCCACTCGCCGTCGGCGACCTGGAGCGGGACGAGGCGCGGAACGGCGCCGACGAGCCGCACCCGATTGAGCATGCCCGCGTAAGTCGGGTCTGTGAGGACGACCTCGTCGCCGGGATCGGTGAGGCAGAAGAGCGCGTCGAGCATCCCGTCGCCCTCGCCGCTCGTAATCACGATCTCGCGGCGCCCGTCATAGCGCGGCCCGCCGCGGCGCTCGACGTAGGCAGCCACGGCCTCCTTTAAGTCGTCGCGGCCGGTAAACGGCAGCCAACTGTTCGCCTCGTCCTCGCCGATTGCCGCCCGGGTCGCCTCCATGGCCTCTGCGGGCGGTGGGATGTCTGTGTCGAGGTTTTCCATGCGCAGAACGTCGGGGTCGTCGCCCGCTGCGGCAGCCACCCGATCGATGTTGAAGCCCGGAATCTGCTCCAGACGCGCGACTTTCAACGGTCCTCCTCTCACTCGGGTGGTGCCTAATCTCGGCGGTTGGCGATACTCGTCCGGCCATGACAAAGCCTTTCCTACTTGTCCAGCTGAGCGATCCCCACATCGGGGCGACTTGGGCTGATGCCGATTCTGTGGCGGGACTGAGGGCCGCCGTCGAGTCGGTCCGCCGCTTGCCAGATGCTCCAGACGCGGTATTGATGTCGGGTGATCTGGCGGACAACGCGGCCCACGGGGAATACGAGCTTGTGCGTCAGTTGCTCGAGCAACTCGGCGTGCCGGTCTATGTGCTGCCCGGAAACCATGACCACCGTGACAAGCTCCGACGGCATTTTGACTTGCCCGGAGCGATCGGAACGCCGGTGCAGTACGCGGCGGATCTCGGGCCGCTGCGGCTCGTCGCCCTGGACAGCACGCGACCGGGCGAGGATCGGGGCGAACTGGATGCCGACCGGCTGAGTTGGCTCGACGCTGAGCTGGCAGGCGCGCCGGATCGACCGACCCTCCTTGCGCTCCACCATCCGCCGGTCTCGACCGGGATCGCGGCCTGGGATGAGATCGGCCTGCCAGTTGCAGATCGACGCGCCCTCGGTGACGTTCTGGAGCGTCATCGGCAGGTGCGGCGAGTTGTTGCCGGCCATGTCCATCGCACGATGACGGCGGAGCTGGCCGGGCGGGCGGTCCTTGCGGTCCCCAGCACATACGTGCAGACGCGCCTTAGCTTCAACTCTGACGAGATCGAGACTGCGGCCGAGCCGCCCGGCTTCGCGGTCCACGCGCTGGTGGCCGGAGAGCTCGCCTCGCACGTCCAACCCGTGACCTAAACGGCATCCGAGAATTGGTCCGCTGGGACTGAACATCGAGAGGACTGGGAAGTCCATGGCGACGAACGAGATCATCGACGTCGCGCCGGGTCTGTGGGTCTGGCGCGTGGAGCATCCGGACTGGGACCCGGACGCCGGCTGGGAACCGCCGGTCACCTCGACCGTCGTCGAGTCCAGGGGCGAGGTGGCCGTACTCGACGCGATCGCTCCACCGGCGGACGCGAGCGAGATCTGGGAGCGACTCGACGCGACGCCGCCGACCATGGCCGTTGTCCTGAAGCCCGACCACGTCCGGGATGTCGACCTCTTCGTCCGGCGCTACGGCGTCAAGGCCTACGGGCCGTCGCTCTTCTGGCGAGACGACATCCCTGAGACGGAGCTCGAGTCGATCGATGCCGGCACGAAGCTGCCCGGCGGCCTTGTCGCCCTCTACGACGGACGCGGTCGCGCCGAGACCCCGCTCTGGTTGCCGGACCAGCGCTCCCTCGTGTTCGGCGATGCCTTGACCGAGCGCGACGGAGTCCTGCGCGTGTGGGGAACTCCCTGGCATGAAATGAGCGTGTTACCGGCACTCCGCGCGATGCTCGACCTGCCCTTCGAGCACGTGATCGTTTCGCACGGGCATCCGGTTCATGACCGCACCGCCTTCGAGCGCGCGCTCGAACTACCGCCGTTCGACGAGGCGGTCACCGAGTGACAGCACGACGGCGAGACCGCAGTCAGCGGTCTCGCCGAGGGTCTTGGAAACGAGCTTCGCCAGAAGCCGCGTCGGATGTCTTTGCGTCCTACATCGGACTCACCTCCATTCGCCTTGTCGATTCAGCAAACCAGGTGCGTCTAAGCAGGGCATGAGCGGCCGCTGAAGTTCGCCTAAACCTTGCGCCGGCTCAGGCGGGAGGCAGCTTGGGGGCCGCCTCGAGCCTGCTCAGATGCGTCGGCCCGACGGCCGGCGCGCGCTGCGATCTCGGCGACGAGCACCGACACGAGGATGAAGATCCCGAGCACGAACACGGCAACTGCGTCGAGCTCGCGAAGGGGCGGGCTTACGAGAGCTGCCAGTGCGAACGCGCCGACGCCCACCGCGAAAGCCAGGACGACTTGCACTCCCGGCCGCCCGTGATACCGGCGCCACAACCCTGCCACCCCACGAGAGTACTCCCTGCCTTGCCACACCGCTGACAAATACTCGGCGTGATCCGGATCGGACTCCTAAGGCGCTGCGGCCAGGATCTCCGACAGCTCGAGCCCGAGGGTTTCAACGAAGACCTCCGGGTCGGTGTAGCGCAGGCTTGGCCTGGTTCGGCGGCCCGTCCGGAGGACCGGGTGAGTCCGCTTAGCGTCCGCAACGACGTCCTCCGTCAACTCGTTGGCGTCGTACGGGCAGACGACCGACACGGGCGTGGATGCCCAGGCGACGTTGATGGCAGACTCGTAGCGCTTCCATTCGGCGACTGCGCGTACCGATGTCCTCGGCCACACGGGCTCGCCGATCACTCGCATGCGGTCGGCACCCTCCTCGAGACGCTCGCACACATAGCGGGCATATGCGTCGAGGGTCTGCTGCGGATTGCGATACCAGGCCGCCGAGTCGACGAGTTCCACCTTGCGGGCATCCGTATCCAGGGCCTCCCGAAGGGCGCTGAGATTCGCCTCCTTCGTCACGACCAGGAGCGGCTCTTCGCCTTCCAGTCCCTCGCGTATGAACGGGACCGTTGCCGCGAGGAACTCCTCCATCGTCGTGTAGACGAGAGCTTCGTGCTCGCATTTGCCGTTGTCGAGGAGGTTCCGGATCGCGTGCGCCGAGAGGAATGCTTTGGACAGGTACCCCAGCGCCGGGGATCTCGCGATCAGCTCCGCCAGGTCATCCTCGGAACGTGTCGAGATGAGAATGACCGGAGGCGGCTCAGGCGCCTCGGCGATCCGCCGAGCGAGCTCGAACCCGCTCTCAGCTCCTAGATCGACGTCGACGAGCGCGACGTCCGGCCGGAGCTCCTGAACTTGCTCCATGGCCTCGGAGCTGGTCGACGCGACGCCAACGACCGTGATTCCCTCTCTCTTCAGGAACTCGGAGGCAGCCTCGAGAAAGCGCGCACTATCGTCGACGATCAGGCACCGCAACGCCATGCCGTGAGGATGCCAGAAGAAATCTTGGATCGCATGGCGGCTAGCAGGAAAATGCTTATCAAGCTGCTTGGCTGTGGATTTCCGGCTAGCTCCACTGCAGGACTGTGGCCAGCGCTGATGCCGCCCGGCGGCGGCCCTGCGATCCTGCCTGAACCGGTTCCGACCAAGCCCAGACAGAGGGAGCCAAGTGATCAAGGTGAAAGGGCGTGCCTGGCTCCTTCTCGCGAGCGAGCAGCTCCGAGCGGGCAGCTTCCCACTCCTCGCGACTCACAACCTCGTGATCGGTCATCTTGCTCTCCTTTCCCGTGCAAGTCATCTTGGCGGCTGAGCGGTGCGTCGCGGGTCGCGACTACCGGGAGGCGTTCGTGGCAGTCCGAAGTGGGGAAGAGGCGCGCTTCCCCCATGGTCGCGACACCGACACCGACACCGTCGGCGACCGGCGACAGGGCGGCGCCGATGGTCTCTTCGCCCAACCTCAGTGTCGGCGCGTCCGTCGCCGGACAGGGTTACGCAGCCTGGTTCGACCTCGTGCCGTCTTCCGTCTCGTCGCGCTCGGAATCCCGGTAGGCGAGCGCCAGGCAGGCGGCGCTGCCGCACACGGGGTTCGCGCGCGGGAGCAGGTGGACGACGGACACGAGCTCGCGCTTGCAGTATCCACACCTAGTGATGGCGAGAACATCCCAAATTGGATCCTTGATGTCTTCACGGCTGACGCCCAACCGTGGTGGCGGCCTGTAGGACTTCCGCGTTGGCGGTTATCCCGAACGGTCTCTTTCGCCTTCGGCGGCCGGCAGCTCCACTCCGGGAGACGTGCCACCGTCATTGGATCCGCAGGACGACCTTGCCACGCTTGCCACGCGCCATGCTGCGCTCGAATGCGGCCTGCGCCTCTTCCAGCGGAAAGACGGAGTCGATCTCCGGGTGCAACTCGCCGGCGTCGGCGAGCCGCGCGAGCTCGTCGAGCTGCGTGCGATTCGCCTCGACGAGGTAATACGTCCCCTCGGCCGGCTCTTCCGCGACCGACACGAGTCTGCCGCCGGGCCGCAGTGCCTCCGTCGCGCGCGCCAGCGTCTCGCCGCCTGCTGTGTCGAAGACGAGATCGACGCCGTCGCTTGCGACCTCGGCACCACGCACTCGAGCGAGCTGGAGGGCGAGGTGGCCGACCCCGCCGGATGCGCCAGTGATCAGCAGGCGTTCGCCGGCCTGCAGCCCGCCGTGGTCGAACAGCCCCTGCCATGCGCTCAGCGCCGGCAGCGGGATGGCCGCGCTTTGCACGTGGTCGAGCGTTCGCGGCTTCGGCGCAAGCACGCTCGCGGGCACGCGGGCGAACTCTGCGGCGACTCCGTCGCGGTCGAAGGGCGTCATCCCATACACCTCGTCGCCGACTGAGGGCTGATCGACGTCCGGCGCCACCGCGGCGACGACTCCGGAGAGCTCGTATGACGGGATCGCGGGGAGGCGGTCGGTCGGCCAGTCGAGCTCGTCGCGCGTGATCGCGGCCGCGTGCACGCGCACGAGCGCTTCGCCCGCGCCGACCGCAGGAACGTCGATCTCCTCGAGCAGCAGGTCTTTCGGGCCAGCGGGGCCGTGCAACCGGATCGCGCGCATTGCAGTTCCTCGTCTTGCCTTGCTAGTAAGATTCTTTCCAGCAAGCATACTGATATGGCGAAGCGAGATGCAGATCACGTCGACCGCATCGTCACCCAGTGGCGGCGCGAGCGTCCCGACCTCGACGTCGCGCCGCTCGGGGTGCTCGGCCGCCTCTTCCGCGTCGCGCAGCTCGCGGACGATGCGCTTGCCAAAGGCGTCGAGCCCTTCGGTCTGCAGCGCGGCTGGTTTGACCTGCTCGCGGCGCTGCGTCGCGCGGGGGCGCCGTACGAGCTCAACCCGACGGAACTGATGAAGGCGACTCTGCTCTCGTCGGGTGGGATGACGAAGCGGCTCGACCGCCTCGTCGAGGCCGGTCTCGTCGAGCGCCGGCCAGATCCGGACGACCGGCGAGGCACACTCGTCCGGCTGACCCGCCAAGGCAAGTCGACGATCGACAAGGCACTCGAAGCGCACGTGGCGAACGAGAAGCGCCTCGTCCATTCCCTGACCGCGGCCGATCGGCGAGCGCTTAACTCGCTTCTGCGAACGCTCCTCGTCCAGGTCGAGTCGAACTGAGACGGTGCCGGGCGAGCAATCGCCGACACGATGAACCCCGGACGATCAGACTCGACGGGCGGCGCACCTAACCTGCGGGCTCTGCGCAGGCGTTCTCAGTACTCGTCGTGGCGGCGCCACCACTGGTAGGGCTTGGTCTGCGGGTACCCGGCAGGTGAGTCCTCCCAGTCCTCTTGACGGCCGAGCGGAGTCATGTCGAGAAAGCTCCACACGCTGCCGAGCGCCTCGACGCCGCGGGCCGTCGTGAAGTAGGTGCGAAAGACGCTGTCGCCGTCGCGAAGGAAGACGCTCAGCCCGAACGTCTCGCCGTCCTGGTAGACGTCTGCTTGCGGGGTCTCGGGAGAGACGCCGAAGTCGACATTGAAGTCGCTCTCGAACGACGAGTGCCAGGGAATTGTCCAGCCCATACGCTTCTTGTAGGCGGTGATCTTCGCAAGCGGCGCGCGAGACACAAGCGCAAAGGACGTGTCGCGGGCGTACAGGTGAGCGAGGTGGCCGATCTGGTCGACGAACATCGAGCAACCGTCGCAGCCCGCGTCCTGGTTCGGTCCGAACATGAAGTGGTAGAGGAGAAGCTGCCTGCGCCCCTCGAACAGGTCGAGCAGCGTGGCCTTGCCGTCCGGGCCGTCGAAGGTGTAGTCCTTCTCGATCCGGACCATCGGCAGTCTGCGACGCTCGGCGGCGAGAGCGTCGCGTGCACGGGTGGCTTCCTTTTCTTTGGCAAGGAGCGCGTCGCGCGCTGCTTGCCACTCTGTCGCGGTGACGACCGCGGGAAGGTTCATGGCGCTCCTTTCAGTCATTCGTATTCGTCGTGTCGGCGCGGCCAACCGTCGGGATTGTCGCCGCGCCCTTTCGGAGTGCGGTCGAGCAGTTGCCAGGTCGCGCTCAGGACATCCGTGCCGCGGTCGTAGCACGAGTAGGTGTGATAGACGATGCCGTCCTCGAGCGCGAACGCGCTCAGGCCGTGAAGCTCGTCGCGCCTGAGGTCGATCTCCGAGGCGTGCTTCGGCGTCCCGAAGTTGAAGCCCGCGCCGGTTCCTCGCTCCTCCTCCGTGAACACGGCGAAGTCGAGATTGAAGTCGCTTCCGGCCGCCGAAGCCCAAGGGAAAACCCAGCCCATCCGGTGCCTGTAAGCCTGCAGGTTCACGAGCGGCGCACGGGATACCGCGACGAAGGTCACGCCCCGCGGCGGGAGATGGACGACGGCACCGTCGAGGCTGTCCGCCGTGTACGAGCATCCTGGACAGCCCGCCTCGGGCCAGCCCTCGACCGTCGGACCGAACATGAAGTGGTAGACGAGCAACTGCGAGCGCCCGTCGAAAATGTCGGCCAAGGTCTTCTTCCCGTCCTCGGTCTCGAAGCAGTAATCCTTCTCGATCGGGACCCACGGCAGCGCTTGCCGTTTCAGGGCGAGCTCGTCGCTCCGGCGGGTGAACTCCTTCTCCTCTGCCAGGAGCGCTGTCCGGGCGGCCAGCCACTCCTCGCGAGTCCCGACCTTGTGCTCCCTCATCCTGGCCTCCTTCCCCCGCTTACTACCTGTAGACCGTCCGGCAGGCGAAAACTCATCGCGGTAAACGGTGACGAGCACGGCCGGTGACTCGCCCGGTTCTCCCAAGTCCAGAGCGTTTCCAGCTACTGCCCAGGCGTGAGCGCGAACTGCGGTTCGAGAGAGTTGCGATGAGTTTCGGGGTCGCCGGGAGTCTCATTTCGTGATCCCGGTAGCGTCCGATCCGACGATGGTTCGGCTCGGACGGGAGCGCTCGAGTCCCACGAGAGGAGATGAGATGCCTGAACAGATGATTGGAACCCGCGAGGAATGGCAGGAGGCGCGGGACGAGCTCGCCAAGCTCGAGGCGGAGCAGGCGGAGCGAAACGAGGAAATCAAGAAAAAGCGTCGCGATCTCCCCTGGGTCCCGGTCGAGAAGGAGTATGAGTTCGACACCGAGGACGGCAAGAAGACCCTCGCCGAGCTCTTCGACGGGCGCTCGCAGCTACTCGCCTACAACATCATGTTCGGCCCCGACTACACGCTCGGCGCCTGCCCCGGCTGCACCAACCTGGGCGACGGGCTCGACGGCTCGCTCGTCCACCTCAACCACCGCGACGTGACGCTGCTCTGCTTCTCGCGGGCGCCGATCGAGCGGCTGACCGCCTACAAGCGCCGGATGGGCTGGCAGTTCCCCTACGTCTCCACCTACAACACCGACTTCGCCTTCGACTTCGGCCTTGCGTTGACCGAGGAGCAAGCGCAGCAGACTCCCGAAGTCAAGGGGATGATCGACAACCCGCCCGACTGGCTCCAGGAGTGGTCAGGCCAGATCGGGGCCGAGCTCAAGGACGGGCTGCGCGAGGGCCCGAGCTGGATCGCCTTCGCACGCGAGAACGGGACCGTCTACCACACGTACACGGTGATGGCGCCCGACCCGTTCGTCGCGCCGTACTACAACTTCCTGCTCGAGCGAACGCCGAAGGCCCAACCCGCCGAGTTCCGTACCTGGCGGAAGGACGAGTACCCGGACTGACGCCGATCTTTACACGAGAATCCCGCCGACGACGCCGACGACGCCGACGACGCCGGCGAGGCCGCCGCACCTACTCGGCGCCGATGACCTTGAAATCCGTATTGACGAAAACGTGATGCGGCCAGTTGACTCCGATTAGGTGGACGTTGTAATCGCCGTTGCTCAGCAAAACAACACGGTTGACGGTGCCTCCCGCGTACGCGGCGACCGCGGCGGCTTCGGCCTTGTTCGCGGCCGTCCCTGTGACGATCGTGCCTGACCCGGGGCTCCAGCCCTGCGGGACCTGCCCGACGACCTTGGACGCGCTCGGTTGACCACGGTGAAAAGGGATCACCTTCGCCGTTGCCGCGCTTGCGGTGCCTGAGCCGCTGCTGGAGGTTGCGGCGAAGATCCCGTAGGCACCGCCCCCAACCGCGATCGCGGTGGCGACGACAGCGATGGGCCTGGTGAGTTTTCGGGAGAACATGGGAGATCCTTTCGTCGTCCCTGAATCGTGGGTCGCCACGATGGTTCCAGGATGCCGGGACGGGCTAAGAACTTTGTGTAAGCGGCCTAAGAGGTCTTTATGAGTGTGCGCCTGTCACGTCGCCTGACTTGACAGGATCAGTCACACGACGCCCCGGCCGTGGCGGCAGGGGGCATGAGACGAACGGCCGCCCGAGGATGGCCGAGCCGAGCTTGTAAGCCTCACAACCCGTGCAGAAACCGGTGGCAGCTGCGAGGAGCGCGAGCCCCGCGACGAGCCCGCCAAGGATTATCCCGAGGAGCTCGGACCCGGCCGCGTACGCCGCCGACGCGGCCGCGAGGAAGACGGCTCCGACGAGATTCGCGAAGCGCGGTGGGCGGGCGTCCTCGAGCCGGCCTTCGCCGAAGCGCGGCTGCACGAGCTCGAAGTAGGCGAGACACGGCAGGCAGAACCGACGGCCGAGCGTCAGGCCGATCAGCAGCTGACCAGCCAGGATCGCGAGCAGCCACCACCAGCCCGTGGCGACAGCGACCGCGGCCAGCGCGCCGATCGTCGCCTGGTTGAAGCGGGGCGCCCGCGAGTCGATGATGTCGAGGTCGCGGTAGGGGTCGGCGAGGCGCTTCACTTCGGAAAGTATTAGCGGATCGCACGCGGTTTGGCGCGTGGCGGATGTGGAGGGCTCATGGCTACTCGCTCCACCCCCGACGCGAGGACGCCGGGGTCATCCAAGATAAAACGCATGCGACTGGACGAAAACAACGGCGCACGGCCGGCAGGTCCGGCGCCAGGATCATCCTGCTGATTACGGCGACGACCCCGCTCAACCGGGGAGTTCCACCTCGAAGCCGAGAGGCAGCCAACGAGTGCGTCGGCGTATGTCTTCTGGCGCACGCGCGAACTCCATCTCGATCGCCTCTCGACCCTGCTGGAAGTGCTTCCAGCCCTCGTAATGGATGGCGGTGCGTGGGTTGAGTCCTTGGCGGTCATCGTGTAGCGGACGGGACCGGTGACCGGAAAGCGGACACCCCCGAGGTGCAGGAGGGCGGTGTCGGTCCGGAGACGCTCGGCCACCCTACGCACTACGTCGTAGAGGACCGTATCGCTGGAGATCCAAAGCACGCCATTCTCCGGGCCGTCCCAGCGCAGAGCGAAGGCGATCACGTCGCCGGCGAGCGGGCGGCTCAGCGGCGGGCCAAGGCGACACGGCGTGGCGGTGATGTCGATCGATGGCCGCCCGTGCGCCTCGAGCACTGTCGTGGCCCAGGGCTCAAGCCCACGCGTATCTCCCGAGTCGATTCGAGCCAGAGACGGTCGTGACGACGGCGTCTGCTGATGGGAGCAATGCGCGTCCGGCAGGGTCGAGGTTGTCGTCGTGGTGATCGTGCGTGAGGAGCACGGCGTCGATTGGCCCTAGTTCGGAAGCCGCGACTGCCGGACCCGCCAGCTTCACGGAGCCTGTGCCCAGCCGAAGTTGTACTTCTGCCCCGGCGGATCGAATGTCGGATCCGTCAGCAGGCGCCAGCCGCCGAACTGGATCAGCACTGTTGGCCCGCCGATGTGGTGATCCGCAGGTCGGTCAAGCAGGGCTCGAAACCTGGCTCTTCGAGTGCTCCGTCGTCCACGAAAGAGCGAAGTCGGCGACTTCCTCCCAGCCGTCCTGTCCTGGGAAGTGACAGCGACCGCGGAACTCGCGGTGCTCGGTGGCGGACGGCGCCTGGCGCTGCTTCTTGAAGTTCGCCTTGTTGACCGACTGGTGCTGCGCTTCTGTTGTCCATCCTGGCGACGCGCGCGGTGTGATCGAGCGCCCCGTCGGCCCCGTGGTACACGGCGTCGCTCTCGTCGTTCAGGCCGTCGTCGGGCTCAACGAATCGGACGCGTTTCGGGTCGTCATGCCGCGGCGGCCCGTGCCTGGTCGAGGTCGAGGAGCTGACCATTCAGGCCGCCGTTCTGGTGGAGGTCGCCGCCGGGAACCTCGATCCGTCGCGCGTCGGCCACGCCGCCCACCTTGAGCGGGTCGAAGCCGGCGGCGCTGATCAGCCGTTCGATCGCCGCCGCCGCAGCGTC
>Ga0066667_10000178_pt1 | contig 19238 bp, 18 predicted proteins | sample GraSoiAngelo_116_FD_133943 | JGI IMG/M metagenome (GOLD analysis project Ga0066667, IMG submission 133943) | Grasslands soil microbial communities from the Angelo Coastal Reserve, California, USA - 14_0903_16_30cm | ecosystem: Environmental > Terrestrial > Soil > Grasslands | place: USA...
GCAGACGGCCCGGTGTTCAACGCTGGGAGAGGCTGGAGGTTCAGTCTGGTGGGTGAGATCGAGGCTGAGGCTGCGATGATGGATGGTAGGACCCTTCGCGGAGGGGGCGTTGCGCTACTGCGAGACGTCAAGAACCCTATCAAGGCAGCTAGGATCGTGATGGAAAGGACTGACCATGTTCTGATCGCGGGAGTGGCAGCAAGGGAGCTGGCACTGGCTAGCGGACTAGTGAAGTCGGATCTGCGAGTTCCAAATAGGGTGAAGGCTTGGAAGGAAGGATTGCGCAAGCTGAAGAGCAAGAGATTTTCCTACCTGTCGGGAACGAATCAGGAGATTATCCGGCACTTCCTCGCCAAGTCCTCCGATACCGTAGGTGCTCTCGCTCGAGATGATGATGGAAACCTGGCCGCAGCCTGTTCGACTGGCGGAATCTCACTCAAGCTTCCCGGAAGAATCGGCGACAGCGCGATACTTGGCGCCGGGCTCTATGCAGATAACGAGTCCGGAGCAGCAACAGCGACCGGTATCGGAGAGCAAGCGATGAGGCTAGTTATCTCGAAAGCGGCGTGCGATCTGATGAGACGTACAAGTGCTGTCTCTGCAGCCACAAAGGTCATCCGTCATTCAACCCGGAGGTTAGGGATGGGAACTGGTCTGATTGCTCTTGATCGCTTTGGTCGCTATGCTGTCGTGCATAACACTCGTAACTTGTGTTGGGCAGCCAGAACAGTTGGCAGGTCGACGGTGAAAATGTTCGGGACGCGAGTGAGCTAGCTTCTGGGAAGCCTTTTAAGTAGCCAAGGTTTCGCGCGAACCCAGTTTTCACATGACCAAAACTCTCTGGCCCAATACTGCGAGCGAGGACTGGGGTGAAGACGAGGACTGGGGCGGCGAAGACGAATGGGGCGAGGATGACGATTGGGGTGGCGGGGACGATGGCGGCGGCGAAGACAACTAGTGCGTCGTGATCGTCAAACCAGCCAATTAGATCTGAGAAATTACATCACTTTTTCGAGCGGTCCTGTTTCTGCTAGATGGCTTGCTAAGTAACACGAATTCTATGTCCGTCCCGTCCTTACGGGATGCTCCTGGCAGGATTCAAAATGAAAGTTCGACTTCGAAAAGTCAGAGCAATCTCAATACTCGCACTCGGACTAATGACGGCTCTCGCCTTAGTCCCAAAAACGACTAACGCGGCTACAGTAACAAGTACCGATTTTCAAACACAGAGCTTCAGCAAGGTCGTCGACTGGTATGACTATGCGCGACTGTACGCGGCGGCTAATGGTTTCACTCCGCCCAACTCGACAGAGCACGCTTACATCTACGCCAACTACATCAACGTAGGTGGCTTCCAACTATTCTCCGCGGGTCTTGTCAACGTAACCCACAACAACGTCAACTTCGTCACCATCCCTCTCCAAACATTTTTCGAACACTACAAGACTCCTGGCGGCAAGGATGTCATAACTGCCTCATCGTTCATCTCACTTGTCGCTTTCAAGGAGAATAGCACAACCGACATCTATCCCAACTCTCCAGACAAGGGAGATGAGATCTATGCGTCCTTCAACCTCGGAGTCAACCTCACGGCTCTCACGGGTCATAAGATGCCTTCGCCCGTGTCAACGGCGCAGATAACTCCTCTAACCTCTCAGGATAGCAATCACTACTCGTGGGGTCTCAAATACACAAATCTCAACGCTATGTGGTGGAAGATCAACCCGGACCCTTTCTTTCCGTGCTGCATACCAACTACGCCTAGAGGATTAGCACAGTATACAGAGCTAACTTTCGACTACGCTCTGGCCATAGACCCAGGATCGAAGACCGCTACACTCACGGCAAGCTATACGGTTGGCCGGATCACTGACCTATGGATAATCACACCCTCGCCAGGTGTACACATGAATTCTACTGGAACTTACAACCTTGACGGAACGCTACACAATTCAACCAATGTCTACCAGTACGTGACAGCCAAACAGCTCAAACTCTCCATTGTTCTCTCACAGAAAGCGATCATAGCCGGCACGACTACAACCAACAAGGACGACTCCGGTGCCAGTGTCGATAATGACACTTCAACAGACGTAACTCACACTGCAGTAAACACTGCGGCGAGCGATGGGGAACGAGCCTTCCGGGCCGACTTCGGTGTCAAACCGCAATACAATCTCTACAATTATACCAAAGATCCTAGTGAAGCCACCTATGCAAGCTACAACGTCAATACCAGAACAGTGAACCGAGCAGGCTGGGGTGCAAACCCTGTCTTCTGGTTCCAGAAGGCGTTCATGGGCTTCCTACCGATCTTCGTCGCACACGTCGACCCGGGACTAGTCCAGCAAGCAAGAACCGGTATGGTTAGCTTCACCATCACGGACTATCTGTACATCATCAGCTATCCAACATGGAATGGATACCGGATCGTCAATGACCCCGCCTACACCGCGTACTATGAGCCTACGAGTCCATCTGGGATTCTGACGGCTATATTTCTCGCGGTCGCAGTCGCCGCCGGCATCGGGGGAGTCTTCGCATTCCTGTTCAGACGCAAACGTATTACGAGCATCCCGCTGACTGGAACGGCCGGGCCCGCACCTAACCAACCACCCGGACCCGTTACAGGTCCACCTGGCCCAACAGAATAGTCCAACTACAATTCTTTTTCTTTTCCCTTTTTTCTCTGAGTCTAGAGACAACAGGCTAAACTTCCTCGCCCCGACCCCGGGAAGGTTGGGAACATGGATTCTCCCAGCCCAGCAATAGAGGCGGAACATCTTAGCAAGTTCTACGGACAGGTCCTAGGTCTCAGTGATCTATCGTTAGCTGTGGGAGTGGGGGAAGTTCGGGGGCTTCTGGGGCAGAATGGGTCAGGTAAATCGACTCTGCTGAAGACTCTGCTGGGCTTGATTCATCCATCGTCGGGATGGGTTAGAGTACTCGGCGTAAATGTACAGAAGGCTCCCATAGCGGTGCGGCGTCTTGTCGGATATGTTCCGGAATCACCTAGGCTATACGAATTTCTGACGGCGACAGAGTATCTGGACTTCATCGCGGATGTAAGAGGTCTAGGTTACGAGGAGAAGAGGGACCGGATCACCCGACTCATCGAGTCGCTCGACCTTGAAGGTAAGCAAGGCGAGACGATCACTGGCTATTCGCAAGGCATGAAACAGAAGGTCGCTATCATGGGTGCGATTCTTCACCACCCGAAAATCCTACTGATGGACGAGCCGCTGAACGGATTAGATCCGAAGTCCGCCCGAGTGGTCAAGGAGCTTATCCATAGCCTCGCGCGAGACGGGGTTACGACTATTTTCAGTACTCACGTGCTTGAGATCGCTGAAGCGATCTGTGATCGTCTCACAATACTCCAGAACGGACACGTCCTCGCTGAGGGCACTGCAGAAGAGTTGCGAGAAAAGGCAGGTCTCTCCCATTCCGGGCTTGAAGATGTCTTCCTCAAACTCACGGGAACTAAAGGCGTTGAAGATATTGTTGAGGCTCTCCGGAGATGAGAATCCGTGTCCTGCTCAAGTTTGCCAAAATCTTGATGCTCTCACGCCTTCGCAATACCAGACGAAGTTTTCTCTCGAATAGCATCACGAATCGCCCTATTCTCATCGCCTTGATAGGCTCGATAATGTTCGCCGCCGGGGCCGGGTTCGGGACAGCCACAGTCGCCTTTCTGAGAGACGCGGGTGCTAGTCCTGTGGACATCGGCCAGATCGTCGAGACGATATTCGGTGGGATTCCCATCTTTCTGATCGGTTTCTTCTTCACCATGGGTCTTCTCTGGGAACTCAACGCCTCCTCCGAGTCGGAGTCCGCGGACTCGATAAACTGGCTTCCGATCTCCCCCTCAGAATACGTCTTCGCCTCAACCCTCTCGACCACGTACACCTACTCTCCCCTCGTACTAGTGACGATCGGCTACAGTCTACCCATCGGAATCCTGACCGGCAACACTTTAGCGTTTCTCGTGCTCGTAGTCGCCAGCGTCGTCGCGGCGTTCATCGGCTCAGTCACTGTCGAAATTCTAAGATCCCTCCTTGCTCGTGCTAGCACAGCTTTCAACAAGGTGGGCGGGCGCTCGATGATCATCCTACGGATCCTCGGTGTGATGCTGATTCTACTTTTCACTCAGACTCTCTTCAGCGGCTTCCTAATCATACGAATCATCAACTCCGTTACAAGTGCGAATGCTGCAACGATTCTCGTGCCGTTGCTTTGGCCAACGCTAAGCGTCACGAGCCTTCTAAGATCCAATCCACTGAGCTCAGCCTTCTTCCTCTTTCTGAGCCTAGGATTTCTCGTAGTCTTATCCTCTGCCGCACTCGTCCTTCGCTCAAAGTTCTGGGTTGCAATTCCTCCATCCTTTCATTTCTCAAACACGGGAAGGATATCCGGTGTTAGCAGGCTGAGGAAGATTGGGGTCAGTGCAATTTCGCTGGCGCTTGTGAGGCGTGAGATTCGTTCTGCGACGAGGAGAAAGGAGGTGGTGAGGTTGATGGCTATTCCGATAATTCTTCCCGTTATGATCTCCTTCCCCGCGCTCTTTTCTCCCGCACCAACCACTACCGCGACGTCTGGTCTGATCAGTCCATTATTCCTTGCAGTCCCACTACTCTTCGGAGTGGGTCTCGGGACACTGTTCCTCGGAATGACTTCGATAGGTCAAGAGGGGAAGCGACTGTGGAATCTGAGTTCTCTGCCCATCGAGGCGGGGACGATCGTGACTAGCAAGGTTCTCTTCACGTCGCTGATCTCTACAATCGGGCTGGTTCTCGGACTCGTGCTTACGGTGTTCTTCTTCCAGGTCTCGGTTCTAGACGCGCTGACGTTCATCGCCGTTGGCATTACGATTGTGTTAGCGGAAGCGAGTCTCGGCGTTGCTATAGGCAGTCGCTACCCGGATTTTTCTGATGGACCCCGGCCGCGATTCGTGACGATAATCGGCTCGATCATAGGAGCCTTTCTAGGAGTCGTATTGATGCTCTTGATGTCTCTACCGCTTCTCTTCCTTCTTCTTGCGCGAGTCTTTCTCTTGCTGCCGTTCTCTCTCCAATTGTCATTTTTCCTAGGTGGAATGCTAGGACTGATCTTTGCACGGATCAGCTACTCGCTTTCTATCCGTTCTGTTGATGGTATTTTGCGAGAGCTTCCGAATTAGTCGGCGGTGTTGATTTGTCGCTGTAATTGTCACAGCAATTGCCGAGTTCTTGTTCTGGGCTCTTTGAGCCTAAGGTTTCACCAAACGTTAATATTGACTCCTGAGTGGATTCTTAACGCGATCAATTGTAGGTCGGTCTTAGGCGTTTTTCTTAGGGCCGGTTGCAGTGGGTCGCGACTAGAAAAAAGAGTGTGGAAACAAAAAAATGGAATTGTCAGATGAACCGAAGTCGTGGGTTGAAGAGGCCCGGAATAGAGTGAAACGAATTTCTGATCTAGATCCGAGGGACAGGTTAGACATCGTGTATGGTATAGGTCTCTGCTGCTCCACTCTAGCCAAGAGCATGCAAGGATGGATGCAGTGGATCGGGAACCTGTCGCTGAAGGATTTTGAGCAGCGAGAGCTAGAGGAGATCTTCGGAATAATCAAGAAAGCCACGGTCCAGCTGATGGAACTCGACATAGACAAGACTTCGAAGTATGAAGAGTCTCATGGTCTGCGGCAGAAGCCGGGTGTTCGCGAGAACCGGCTGGTCAGCTAGTCCGTAAAGACTAAACTCTCCTCCGTTGCTTATCGGTTGTCTGTGCAGCCGAAGGCAAAGAGACGGATTGTTTTGATTGCCGAGTTCAGCATCCACCCCATAGGAGCGGGGACGAGTGTCGGGCGGTACGTTAAAGCCGCGGTACGGGCGATGTCGCGTATTCCCGGATTGACTTTTGATGTTACACCGATGTCGAGTGTGCTAGAAGCTGAAACTATCGGGACCATTCTCGAAGCGGTTGAGGTTTCACATCGCATTCTGCGTTCGATGGGAGCGAAACGCATCTCGTCTAGTCTTCGAATAGATGAGCGCTTGGATAAACGCAGGAAGATGAGTGACAAGACCCGGGGACTGAAACGATTGGCAAGGGCAGGGCCGTAGCAAGCTGCCTTCCATGGAAGCACTCTCGCGTCGCGAGAATAAAAAAGCGGCCCTTTTTTTCAGAGGGCGCTCGCCGGTTGAAGCTGTTCTGGGCGAAGTCTTCGGATTCAGGGCTTAGAACATGTTAGTCGCGTATTTTGTTATGTGGGATTTGTCAGCATGATCAAGTGTGAAGATCTCGGAGATCAAAAACCGCTTGCCCCGATTCAGGATCATGGCTTGTTCTGCGCCTGTCGGGTTTGAAAAAGAACAGTCTGGATTGATGGCCTAGAACTGATTTGCGGGAGAAAGGATTACTTTTTGTTAATTCCCTTGGAGATCCAGATTTTGTGTCGCGGGAAAGAATTTTTTGTAAATTCTAGAAGGGGTTCATTCGCTGTCTGAAACCTTTCTTGGCGAGATTATCGGTTTGTCCCGCGGAACAGACGAATCAGCAGTTTTCAAATAGCGTACTGCTGGGTTGATGGAAGCGTGAACTGGGCATCATATGGAACCTCCCTCCCCGATCGCTGATCAGGGCTTGTTCCGGGCGATTTTTCGATCGCGAAGGGTCTTTCGCAGAACGGAGAGGAGCATCTTCTCAGTCAGCTTACCCGTCTGAGTGTTCCGCGGACTAGGATGATAGGAGCAGATGATGACGGGGATTCCTTCGCCAAGCCTCAACACTCTTCCATGGCCGAATTTTGTGGACAATCGAGGGAGATTGTACTTGTTCCGAATTGTTCTGATTACAGCGTTGAAGGCAAACTGTCCCAGGCAGAGAATTGTCTTCAGATCTCTTAGCGAGTCTATTTCGCTGGCGAGGTACGCGGAGCAGTTCGTTGTCTCTTCTGTCGATGGCTTGTTGTCGGGCGGAGCGCACTTGACCGCGGCTGTCACATACGCGCCCTTTAGTTCCAGCCCATCCTCTAGGTTCTGTGATGTCGGCTGATTTGCAAGACCCATCTTGTAGAGGGCTTCGTAGAGGAAGTCGCCGCTTCGATCTCCCGTGAAGACCCGGCCTGTCCGGTTCCCGCCATGCGCCGCAGGAGCAAGACCCACGATCAACAGTGAAGCGTCCGGGTCGCCGAACCCGGGAACAGGCCTACTCCAATACTCCCAGTCTAAGAATTCCTTTCTCTTGTTCCGAGCGACCTCTTCGCGATACTCAACCAAGCGCGGGCATTGCCGACAATCGACGACTTGGTTCCTGACTTTGAGGAGCAGGTTCTCAGAGGACAGGCTCGTACCCGCTATTTCTTGGGTTGCTGAAACTTCCAAGCTTCAAGATTCTCGTGAATAGCCGAGACCCACGCCAAAGCTACCTGTTCGGGAATGGTCAGCAGAACCTTTCCGATATGTTTGCACAACTGGCGGGTCTCAATCGCGCGTTCCCAATCGCCGCAATCGTGAACGATCGTCTTTGAAGCCATGTCCATCTTGAGCGTGTAGCCTCTGATCCTAGCGTCGACGGTTTTCAAGTTGGCCTCTTTAATCTTCACGTCTTCATCTGGAATTGTGAAGGATCTAGCAAGTCGTGTCTCGCCCATCACTTCACCTAGAAGGTCTACGATCTTTGCTCGGTCTTCGCCTCCCCTAGTAAATTCTCCCAGCCCTACCGGTTTCTCCTTCGCCTGCTTCAGGTGGGTTCTCGCGCGCTTGAGCGCCTCTTCCTGCGCTGGGGTGAGTTTGTCCAGCATCTTCAGGATGCTGAGCGCGTTCTCTACTGCGTATCCGTGGAAGTGGTTGTTGAAGTAGCCGTACGTGTTTTTTGTCGAGCCTTCGACCTCTTTCACCTTGGGCAGCCAATCGGCCAATTCTTTCTCGGTGTAATGGTAGTCATACCAGGGTCTCTGGCCACGGCCGTGCCAGCGGATGTAAGCAAAGTCGGCTGTCACATGCACCTCAGGCGGTAGTAGTGGCTCGTCTACAATTGTGTAGGCGACGTTGTATTTGGAAAGAATCTTCCAAGTCTCGTCTCGTAGCCAGGATTTGTGCCGGAATTCTATAGCGTACTTGAAGCTGTGAGGTAGGAGTGAGAGGAATTCTTCGAGATGGTTAGAGTCATACTTGTATCTCGGAGGCAGCTGGATGAGTAAGCAACCTAGCTTGCCACTGTTGTTCAGTGGAAGCATCAGACTGGCAAATTTGTCTAGTTCTTCTTCGATCGGCTTTCCGAGTGCTTCCAGTCTCTCATGGGTTATTGTCTGCGGAAGTTTGGCGTTGAATACGAAGTTTTGCGGTGAGTATCTGTCCCATCCTATCACCATGCCTTCTTTCGGAAACGCGTAAAACGTGGAATCGATCTCCACTGTCGGGAATATTTTGCTGTAGAATCCGAGCTTGCTCTCGGTTGAAGTAGGATAGAATACGGCGACCCATTCGGCATATGACCAGCCTGAAGTCCCGAGGAGGAATCCGCCCGTATTCGTCAACCTCTATCCTTAGTAACTGGGATCGGAATGGATTCTTGAAGATATGTCTCAGCTACTAGTTGGAGCAGGAGGATGGGCCTACTTCCAGGTCCCAGGAACCGATAGCCTCGAAGCGTATTCTCAAGCCTTCGACTTTGTCGAATTGAACAGCAGCTACTACGAACTGCCAGCCATTTCCATAGCTTCTGAATGGCGAAAGAGAGTCCCAGATGGATTCCGTTTCTCGGTAAGATGCCCGCGGATCCTAGTTGATCATTATGGCCTAAACCTTCTCCCTGGAGCTCGTTCGCTTTTAGAGAGACTGGAGGCAGTTTGCAAACAGCTTGAGGCCGAGGTCATGACGGTTCTGATTGGTACTGGTTCGCCGATCAAAGAGAGCGAACTTGCTGATAGAGTCGGAGATTTTCTTGGAACATTCAGTTCAGGCAGGACTATTGTGGCTGTCGAATTCAGAGGGATGCGACCCTCGGACGAGGTTTTGGACATTATGAAAGATTCGCGGGCGATTCACTCCATCGATCTCTCGAATAGCGAGCCTCGTTATGAGGGAAGAGTGCTCTACAGTCGTCTGTTTGGAAAGGGCGAGGAGAACATCTACGAGTTTGACGACAGGGAGCTGAAGGAGATCGCCAAGAAGGCTTCAGCCCCGAAATTCGAGAAGAGCATCCTTGCCTTTCACGGGATCCGGATGTACCGGGACGCGGGACGAGTCAAATCATTCATCGAGAAAGGATACTTTCCCAAGATAACAAGTGGCATAGGAGCCGACTCGATCCGAGAGGTGTTGAGCGAGGGCGCGAGATTTCCAACGACCAAGTCTCGTCTGTTGAGAGATCATGGATGGAAGGTCTTTCAAGACACCGAAGAAGTGAGGAAGATCTCTACTGTTCTAGAATCGTTGCCAGAGGGAGACTTCGGCAGCCTCGACGATCTGATGGCGAAGCTTCGAAGCCACTAGGGCTTCTTCCTGCCGTGAAGAATCTCATTTTTCTACGGGCAGGTTCCTTCGAGCCGACCACTCGTGCCACGATCCAATGTAGTTCTTTACGTTTTCGTATCCGATTGACCGGAGGGCGTAGTATGCCGCTGCGGCTCGAGCTCCGCGATGACAGTAGGTAATCACGGGTCGATTCTTGTTCAATCCCTTTTCCTTCAGAGCGCTGGCGATCTCGACTCTGGTCTTGAATCTCTTCCCGTCTTGGAGGAAGTAGGTCCATTCAAGCCATCGAGCACGGGGAATCCGTCCCCGGCGTTTGTCGCAGTCTCGTCCTTCTTTTCCTGTGAATTCTCCTTCGCTTCGCACATCCAAGATTAGAGATGACCGACCTGTGCGAATCTCGTGGGCAGTAGCGAGGAGTTTTGAGGCAGGTCTGATTCGGAAGGTCTTCCGAACCGGTTTTACGGGTTTGTTTTCAACTGGGAGGTGAGATTTGCGCCAGGCACGGAATCCTCCTTCGAGAAGAGAGACTTTGTGTGCGCCTGCGTAATCGAGCATCCACCCGACTCTTGCAGCTCGCATTCCGAAACCAGTTTCGTAGACAACTACTGTCTCTTTCCCGGTTAGTCCCATGTTTCCAAGGGTCTTTCCGAGATCGTCCTGGAATTTCCGGAGGCCTTTCCGGTCAGTTCCGGGAACGAAGTAGTGGAACAGGTCTGCATGGATCGCTCCGGGGATGTGCGACTTGACGTAGGAGTTCCTTGTTCTGGTATCTAGAATTGCCAGGTTTTTCGAATGTCGATGGTCGTTTAACCAGTCTGTAGTGACGCTAACTTTCAGTGTCTTCGCTGTTCCTCGATTATTCCGGCTTTAAGATTTGGACTTCAACTGTTGCTAACCGTTTGAACTTTTGTGCGTCTTGCTCTGATCCAACTATTACCCCGTAGTGCATTGGTATTGCAAGTTTTGGCTCTACCATCTTCGCCGCTTGGGCTGCTTCCTCAGCCGTCATAACATACGTTCCGCTCACCGGGAGTAGGGCGACGTCAGCTTTGATTCCCTTCATCTCTGGGATTGCATCAGTGTCTCCGGCATGGTAAACTCTGACACCTTTGATTCCAATAATGTAGCCCGCTTTTCCATCTTCTTTCGGATGGAAGACCTTTCCGGGCTCACGGAACTTGTTCAAGTTGTAGGCGGGCATGACGTCGATTGAAATGTCTCCCAGTTTGAGCTTGTCGCCAGGCTTCACAGCTTTTACCTCTTTGACTTTGAGGCTGGACAGTTCTTTCTTGACAGCTGGGATGGTCACGATGGTCGTGTTTTCGTTGACGACTTTCTCGATGTCATCTATTGAGAGGTGGTCGTAGTGTTCATGAGTGATCAGTAGAATGTCGGCTTTCTCCGGGATTGGACGGATTTTGAAGGGGTCGATTATTACAGTCTTCCCATTCTTGATCCGGAAAGAGTCGTGTCCTAGCCAGCTTATCTTTAGGCCCTGATATTCGAACAAAGACAGTACGTTGTCGTCGATCTTAAGCTTCTCAATAAAAGTCTTGCAAGAACAGTTCTGGCCTCCACTTGTTCAAGAATACGCATAAATCGCTCCGAGACCTCTAAACTAGGAGTCGTCCATGCACGATGTGATAATCATCGGTTCCGGGTCCGCGGGATACACTGCGGCGATCTACGCTTGCAGAGCTGGACGAGAGACGCTGATCTTAGCTGGGTCAATTCCAGGGGGTCAACTGATGATTACTTCAGACGTTGAGAACTTCCCTGGATTCCCGGAAGGAGTGCTGGGACCTGAACTGATGGAGAAACTGCGTCGCCAGGCAGAGAAATTCGGACCCGAAATCATCTACGATGACGTATCATTCGTAGACTTCTCCTCTAGACCGTTCAAGGTCGTCGCTGGGGGAAGGTCGTACGAGGGCAAGAGCGTGATAATCGCCACCGGTGCAAACGCAAAGTGGCTTGGGCTCCCGTCGGAAACGAAGTTTAGGGGGAGAGGAGTCTCCAGCTGCGCGACCTGTGATGGATTCTTCTTCAAAGGAAAGGACGTCGTAACAGTGGGGGGCGGAGATACGGCGATGGAGGAAGCCACGTTCCTCGCGAACATCACGAACAGCGTAACGGTCGTCCATCGAAGAGACGCGTTGCGAGCTAGCAAGATAATGCAGGAAAGAGCTACTGGGAATCCAAAAATCCATTTCGTATGGGATTCAACCGTGAAGGAAATTACCGGCGACGACAAAGTGACCGGCGTTCAGTTGCACAATCTGAAGAGTGGAAAAGATAGCCATGTTAACGCTGAAGGAGTCTTCGTAGCAATAGGCTACGAGCCAAACACAGAGTTCCTGAAGGGAAAAGTCGAACTCGACTCTCAAGGATATGTTGTGACCAGAAAGGACACTGAGACAAGCGTCCCCGGAGTCTTCGCCGCGGGCGATGTGCGCGACCACAAATACAGACAAGCAGTCACCGCAGCAGCGGATGGGTGCATGGCGGCCATCGATGCAGACCGGTTCTTGGCGGAGCACCACAAGAATTAGACTCGTTGTGACCCGTTGAAGTGCACCAAATGCGATCTACAACTTGACTTTGTGGGTCGATATATTGTTCGAGAGGATTTTGAGGCCGGAGCGCCCGCACAGATTCGTGACATGGAAGTCTGGCAGTGCGATGTCTGCAAGACTTACTATGAGGCGAGCATGAGCGGTAAGCCTGTTCCGATAAGATTCATGCAGAGCCTCTTCAAACGATTAGAGTGAGATTCCTTCTAGCTCAACTTCCTTTCCAACATATTCTCGAGTTTTCATCTCTGCCTGTTTCAGCAGCTCTACCAGCCGCTTATTCACAGCCTCTGTCATAGAGGCAGCAGATTTCATCTTCTCCTGAATTTCGAGTTCTTCTCTCCTAGTCTCTTCAATCTTCGACAGCAACGCCTTCCGTCGATCGTACATGTCTTTACATTCAGCAATCCGCAGAAGCTCTCGTCTCCGCGCCAGCAATCGTCTCCCTTTCTCCTGTTTCTCCGCCAAATGGGTCGTCCCGATCAACTGGTTCAGCTGAACCGAGACTCTACCTGTTTTCTTCGGTTTGAACTCCATCTTTCCGGAATCAATCGCTTTCTTCATGTTTTCCAGTATCCTTGCCAAGTATTCTCCTGTTGACTTGGAAAGGAAACTCTTGTAAGGAGACTTGACGAACGCAGACAGGGCTTCTCGCTCATCTGAGCCCAGCGGGTACTCGCCACGCTGGGAGAGATCTGCGAGCCTTCGCAAGGGTCTCTGAAGGTGGGCAAGGGTCTCTGCTCGGAAGGCGCGACTCTCCTTACGGAGCTCTCTCTCGATGTCTAAGACTTCTCTAAGGTTAGGGTTTGCCTCCAACTGGTCGACCTTAGAGGTCAGATCTGATTCGGAACGACCCAGTCCCTCTACGTCTCTCTTCACTCCGCCTAGCTCCCGGGCCTTCTCTTCGAGTTCATTTCTAGCTATCTTGATGCTCTCAACAATACCTGTCATCGTTCTAGCCCTCTGGAGTTTTGAGCCCTCGCCTTCCAGAAATGAGGCGAGCCTTTCGCCGCTCTTCGCCATTCGATCCAGTGTTCCGCCGAACGAGCGCATGTCAAGAATGTAAAAACCGGAAAGTTCTCGGGCTGTGGAGTCTCGGAGGTCCCGAATCGATCTGCTCGCTACTGAGATACCGTCCTTAACGATTTTCAAGGAGTCCCAGCTGGTCTCCGATGGAATTACGATATCACTGACCCGTGCTGCTGCTTCGTGGGCCCCGTGCGCGATTACTCGCGCTGCCCTGTAGGACGCGGCGTCTTTTTTCGTCGCCATGTCCCTGTCGCCTTTCTTGGCTAAATCGTCATAGAAACTCTGCGCCTCGCTAACAGCTCTCTTCGCTTCGTCGACGAGTTTGGCGGCTTTGGATCTGGTGGATCGTAGTTGGCCGTCTAATTGGTTAGAAATCCATCGCCCGTACTCTTCAATCGTCAGTCTCAATTTGACTTAACCGGAGGAGTCTACCTGATCTCCTCTCGTAGGTTAATGATTATCGTGTCTATAGTCTGTTCCGCCTTCTGTTTGCGGCGCATCAGGTCCGCGTTTAGAGATTCGTAGAGGTCTTTGGAGATCTTGCCGTTACGATACTGGTTTCGTAGATCATTGGCTGTCGTCTTTATGACGTTAAGTTCCACTTCAGCTCGTTCAATTCGCTTTATCATGTCCGAGTAGCGTCCTTGGGCCGCGGACAATTGTTCTTCGACTGGTGCTAGTGTCCGGTCGACCTCAGTCATCCTGCGGTCCAGCATTCGCCTCCGTTGCTTGTAGTCGTATCTATTCAGCGCGCCTCTGGCGAGGTCTTCCTCCATCTTGTCCGATTCAAGTCTCATCGACGACTTCTCGTCGTATAATTCTACGAATTTCGTGATGAGCTGAGATGGCGCGCCTGAAATTGCCCCTTCAGCACTAGGTCGGCTCAGAACTGCGAGGACGCCGCCAGCCAAGGCTGCCTCTACAAGGCCTACCCAGGTGAGTGGGCTTAGGCTCGCCCAGAACGGGTCCAACTGATACGTCATGGAGAAGCCTAGGCTGCTGATCGGAGTGACGGGGGAGGCTAACAGAGAGATCTGGTTGCCAGAGATCTGAGGCACCTGTCCGGTGAGTGTGTTTAGCCTGAAGCCTGATGGTGTAACGATCTTTGTTTGAAGGGTCGGGGCAGTGAACTGCACGTTGTTGAACATCGCGAAGTTCATCGTGAAAATTCCCAGGGAATTGGTCGAGATGTAGGTGCTGGGAGAGAGTGTATACGCTATCTTAGCTCTAAATGACTGGTTGAATTGCACCGCGCCGAAGCTGGGCGTAAATGTTACAGTGCTCGTGCCATCTGGGTTCGAGGTAGGCGTGGAGGCTGTTTCAGGCTGGTCAATTTCAACTCCGAGAACATAGTTTTCAGTAATACTCGACACGCCCTTTGGTACTTTGAATGCCACCGAGGGGAGAGTTGAACCCAAATTTGTGACGTTGTAGCTGTCGGTTACTTGCAAAGCGCCTGTAGCAAAGATCTGGATTAGCCTGCCCGCGGACACCGTTAACACATTCTGAGTCGCTGACGAAGCGAAAGTAACTTTCCACACAGTCGAGTTGCCAAAGCTAAGTGGACTCGATCCAGGACAATTATCCGAGCCAGCGCTAGGCAGGGTACAGGTGAAGGTTCCGCCGGTGATCGTCTGATTGAGAGGGAGTGGGATCCTTGGAGACTGCCAGTCGCCCGTCTGGAGGGTCACCTTTGCTCTGGTAACGTTGTAGGTGCCGTCGACGAGCGGGAAGGGGTTGGCCTCGAATGTAAAACTGTTCGAACCAGGGCTGTAGGATAGAAGTCCAGCAAAAACCGTGGTCACGTTGAAAACGAACTTCATCTCGCTTGCTGGAAATTGAACGTTCAGTGTAGTGTAGTTTTGGCTCGGCGTTGGGCCCTGTTTGGAGACTTGGAGGTTGACTCCTTGACCTGTCGCTACAGTGAACCGAAGGTCGTCGCTCACACTTGCGGGGATGCCGATCGTCAGATGAGTAACTGGAACGGTGCTTGTCAGATTCACGTAGTCGCTAATGGTAGTGACGCCCCAGGCGTTAGTTGAGATAGTTCGTTCGAATGACGCGGAGCAGGTTGCCCTTTGGCAGTCTGTTGCCGCAGTAGCAGGGTGAGGGAGAAAAACGACGGTTAATGCGAGTAGCAAAAGTACAGCGAAGAGCGCTCTCATCAGTTGAGACCATTAGCCGAACTCGAATTTGGAGTGCGAAGCTTGACTTCCCTACTTATTAGTTGCTCCGATTGTTGAACGCCTTCTCAAGGTCTGCAAATGAAAAGCATACTGGTCACCGGAGCGGGGGGAAGTGCGGGCCACAATGTATGTTGGAGTCTCAGAGTCAGCAAAGATGGACGCTCTCTAATACTGACGGGCGGCGATGTAGATAGGACGAGTCTCGAACTAAACATGTGGCTGGATTATTCGTTCTATCTTCCCGGTGCTCATGACCGTGGATATGTTGCCGCGTTGAACAAAATCATTGAAAATGAGAAGATTGAGCTGGTCATGCCACAGCCCGACCCGGAGGTTGAGCGAGTTTCAGCTGAGCGTTCAAGAATCCGAACACGGACATTTCTTCCCGACTCTGAAACGGTTTCTACGTGTCTCGACAAATTCGCGGCGCTGTCTCGATGGAACGAGTCGGGTCTCCGAAAGAAACCAGTCCCGATCTCTCAGGATGATTCTTCCAACATGCGGAAGCTCCGCCAGCTCGATTATCCGTGTTGGATTCGCGCTCGAGAAGGCGCGGGCGGCCTCATGAGCTGTAAAGCAACTAGCCCGAGCATCGCGGAACATTGGGTCAAGTTCCATTGGGATCAAGGAATCAAAGCGAACTTCGTCGCAGAGGAATATCTTCCGGGAAAGGACTATTGCTTCATGTCTGTCTGGAATAACGGTGGCTTGGTCACTTCTATGATTCGCGAGAGGCTGAGCTGGGTCGGCCACCGTGTAGTGGGCGCGGGAGGCACGTCAAAGCTCAACCGCGTTGTTCACTCGGACATAGTCAACAAGAAAGCGGTGGAAGCGATAAGGGCCGTTTCGAAGAAGCCTCATGGGATTTTCTGTGTCGACCTAAAGGAGGATGTGAAAGATGTTCCCTGTCCGACTGAAATCAACTGTCGGTTCACAACCAATGTCCACTACCTCTCGCTTGCTTCAATAAAACTTGGACATCCCGAATGGAATTTCCCGTGGCTCGCGGCCAGATTAGCGTTAGAAGAGGAGATACCCGACTGCGCCAAGACCAATGCTCTACCAGATGATTTGTGGTTTACCAAGAACACGGACATGGGCTTTACAATGGTTCAAGGAAATCATTGGAAGGCAGTTGAAGTCTTCTGACTAGGGTCCCTATTTTCCCCGTCTGCGGAAGTAGATCCGCACCTGCCGGTCCCAAACGAAAAGCCAAGTCACCGATAGGATGAGGGCGATTAGCGCCTTTGCCGCTGCGTCGAAATATAGGCCGAGGGATGAACTAGGGTTCACAAGATTCAGTGGAGCAATCAGTTTTGTGAGGATGCCAAACCCTACGAGCATCAGACCCCACTGCGTTACGAAGACGACTAGTTCGTAGCCGACCGCGCGGGTGTTCATGCTAAACTCCTGTGAGCAAGAGAGTGATTACGGCCAGGCTTGTGGATGTTAGGAAGAGCATCCATATCGTGGATACGATTTCATTCTCGGTGGCGGGACGACCTATGAGTAGCGTCCTGACCAAGGTTAATGGTGCGCGCGGATCTTCGGAATCAGCGAGCTTCCCGTCGGGGAGGAGCTTTGTTGGTTTAGAGGTCAATTCGCGATGTTCTGTGAAGCGTCGAATCCTGGAGAGGAAGAAGAAGGAGTTCTGGATGTTGGGGAAGATTGCAACTATGCTTGCGATCTCGGTTTTTCCGAGAATTGCCAGTGCCCCTATGGATGCGCCGATCGATAATTGACCGACGTTTCCAGCAAACGCCCGTGCCGGAAAACGGTTGTAGTAGAGGAATCCTAACAATGAGAACATCAAGCTGGCATAGAGGAAGATAGACATCGAGCCAGTACCGATGAGCAGGGATCCGATAAGGAGTCCTCCTGCAACTATCGATATCCCCCCAGCCATCGAACCGTTGAGAGGGTCCAGCATGTTGACCGTGTTCGATGTCACAGAGACGGCGACTAGTACTGTGAGAGGATAGATTACTGGAAGATGGTAACCCCCGAACAAAGGGACATGCAGAGTTGAGGTATAGACTTGACCTCGAAATGCCAGACCCAGAATTAAGACGGGCAAGCCGCAAAGAAGTGTGAGGAGAGGCTTGAAGATTCCTCTTAGCCTGAGGCGATCATCGACCGCGCCTACAAGTGCAGCAAGTCCAACGACGAGACAATAAGCTAAGAGAGGTATCGAGCTTGATCCTCCAACCATCGCGTAAATTGCGGCGAAGAGCACGATGGTGGTCGGAACCGCGACTCCAACCATCTCCGGGATCTTGGGTCGGTTGAGTTTGTGGATGTCGATTCCGATTATTCCATGCTTTAGGTTCCAGTACATGAAGAATCTAGTGAGAGCCAGAGAAACGGGAAATGAGCCTAGGGCGATTAGGATTGCAATCGTGTTCGCCCCGAGCGATGCCATGTCGGGACCCAGCGGTCGTGTGGAGTATAAAGCAACAGTGTGCTGAAGGAAGGGTTATCAGTGGTTTTGAACCGGCGCACCGGAGGCAGTCTTGGCTCAAACCGGCCACCCGTTCATTCCGAACTCGAGCGATCAGCTTCGAACAAGCATGTTGAAGACGATTGGAATAAGCTCGCTCGACGAGCTCTATTCCGACATTCCGCGAGAAGTCCGATTGAACCGACCGTTGAAAGTGGATGGTTTCGCTTCTGAACAGGAAGTCCGTTCAAACGTTGAACAACTTCTCAAAGAGAACAAGTCCGGCTCAGACTACACTTCATTTCTTGGCGCGGGAATCTACAACCATTACATTCCAGCAGCAGTCAAACACATAGTTTCCAGGACAGAGTTTCAGACCTCGTACACACCCTACCAAGCGGAAATCTCCCAGGGTCTTCTGCAATCGCTCTTTGAATTCGAATCCATGATTAGAGACTTGACCGCTGTAGACGCGGTAAACTCATCCCTCTACGATGGATCGACTGCGCTCGGGGAGGCCGCTAGAATGGCAGTTCGCGCAACAGGGAAATACAAGGTCATCGTTCCAAAAAGTCTTCATCCCGATAAGCTATCGGTACTACGAAACTACACTGAGCCAGTTGGGATTAAAGTCGAAGCCTTCGAGTACGACAAAGAGACAGGAGGCCCAGACATCGAGGATCTCCAGTCAAAACTCGATCATGAGACCGCCGCAGTCTATTGTGAAGTACCTTCACTTTTTGGAACGTTGGACGCCGATGTTGTGAGAATTCCTTCGCTATGCCATGAGAAGGGAGCCCTCTCGATTATTGGATTCGACCCGATATCGCTCGGCGGACTCAAGCCACCAGGCGAGTACGGTGCTGACATTGTTGTTGCGGAAGGTCAGTCTATTTCATCCGAGATGAATTTTGGAGGTCCGGGACTCGGAATAATTGGTTGCAGAGGAGCGAATCTTCTGCGACAGATTCCAGGTCGACTCATTGGTATGACGACCACGATCGATGGTACGGACAAGGCGTTCAGTATGGTTCTTCAAACGAGGGAACAACATATTCGTCGAGAGAGAGCCACCTCAAACATCTGCACTAACGAGGCTCTCCTCGGCATTGCAGCAGCCGCATATCTTTCCCTGCTCGGACCCAAAGGACTACACGACTTGTTCGAATCGATCCTAGTAAAGACGAGGTACGCGATCAAGAGGCTCGAGGAAATACCAAAAGCGTCCGTCCCGAGGTTTGAGGCACAGCATTACCAAGAATTCGTCGTTACCTTCAAACGGGCTCGAGGCATCACATCTAGGATTAATCGCAAACTCCTCCTAGCCGGGATCCACGGAGGCAAGAGTCTGGTCAAGGATTTTCCCGAGCTTGGTGAAAGCTCGCTTCTCTGCGTGACAGAAATCAACACGGGCGAAGCCATCGATCGATTCTCGGGTCTGATGACGAAGCTTCTGAGAGGTTCGAGATAATGTATCATCAAGCTACCTGGGACGAACCGCTCATTATCGAAAAGTCCCAAGCCGGTAAGAGAGGCCATATCCCGACGGGACCTA
>Ga0066667_10000196_pt1 | contig 18749 bp, 22 predicted proteins | sample GraSoiAngelo_116_FD_133943 | JGI IMG/M metagenome (GOLD analysis project Ga0066667, IMG submission 133943) | Grasslands soil microbial communities from the Angelo Coastal Reserve, California, USA - 14_0903_16_30cm | ecosystem: Environmental > Terrestrial > Soil > Grasslands | place: USA...
CCTCCCGAATCCCGTATCAGCAAAGGTGGCTAACTCTTCGTGTATCCCCTCGGTTTCAGAATCTTGGAACGGGGCCGAACTTGCCTCTACCTAAGCCTTTGGAAGCCAAGGGATTAGGAAGAAAGCGAAGGGCCTGATTGCGCGGAGAGTCTCGCCCTTTACTCCAACACGTAGATGTTCTTCCGTGCGTAGATGCGCTTCCGTGCGCACATCTCCTTCCGGATCTTCGGCCAGACGCTTACGCTCACCTCTCCCAGGTGCGCTTTTCGCAACAACAGCATCAGCGTCCGCGATTGCCCGATGCCTCCGCCGATACTGAGCGGTATTTCATTCTCCAGAATGGCCTGGTGATAGGGGTACTTCAAAAATCCCACTGCCCGGCCATCTCGAGTTGTTTCTGCAGCGTTTGCCGGTTCACGCGGATACCCATGGAGCTCAGTTCGTGCCTTCTCTTGGTCACGTGATTCCATACCAGGATGTCTCCGTTCAGCCCCATGGATGGAATGCCGGCCGTCCCCGTTTCGGTTACCCAATCATCGTAGTCCGCGGCGCGCATCTCGTGGGGATAACCGTCCGCCAGCGGATACCCGATTCCCACGATGAACCGGGCCGGGCACTCCTGCAAGATCGCCGTCTCTCGTGCTTTTCGGGGCATGTCCGGATACATCTTCAGCAGCTCTTCCGCGTGCAAGAACGTCTGCTTATTGGGAAGGTTCGGCACTCGGTTCGTTTTGAGTTCCGGGAACAATTCCTGGGCGTACAGCTCCGCATCCGCCAGGACTTTCCAGATCTTCCCGACGATCTTCTTCAAAAACTCCAGGTTTCTTTGCCGAGGAAATCACGCGTTCCCAATCCCACTGATCCACGTACACGCTGTGATCGTGGTCCAAGAAGTAGTACTTGCGCACGGCGCGCATGTCCGTGCACCAGCCCTCGCCCAGGTCCATGCCAAACTGCTTCAGCGCCATCCTCTTCCACTTCGTGGCCGCCTGTACAATTTGTGCGTCGACGGGATGCTCGGCGTAATCGCTTGGCAGGATTTTTTCCAGTTCCGCGTAATTTCCAATGCCGGGTCCCGCTAGGTCCGCTGTTTTGCTGCCCATGGCCACACCTCCACTTGTGCACCCTCGCACGCCAGCGACGTGGGGCCAGCACATGCGTCACAGGCCGGGTGTGCCCCTCATCACCCATTCCTGCCAGGCACCCTGAGTAGACCGTAGCGCATCGTCGAAGCTCTCGCTGTTCAACGGCAGAGTTATCGAGTCCGTTCTTTTTTGATCACGGGGAACTAGCTGAAATAGAAGGAAATTACTGCAGGGATTGACAAAGCTCGGTGCTGTGCAGAAATGGACTCCCATCCAGGTGGCCCGCTTCGGGGCCTGGCAATCCTGGCGAGCCTTTCCCGGCTTCGTTGCGGTCCATCTCTGGCCGCAAGAGCTTCCGCAGCCGCACGCGCGCCTTGTGCAACTGGGATTTTGCATTCCCGACCGAGCATCCCAGCAGTTTGGCAATCTCGCTGTGTGCGTAGCCCTGAATATCGTAAAGCACAAACATCAGCTTGCAGCGCGGCGGCAGTTGCTTGATGGCATTCTCTATGGCCACACGATCGATGTACCCCTCCAAATGCAAATCCGGCGCTCCCAGTTCGCGCCTTCGCATGCCAGTTTCTTCGTCGCTTTCCGGGTTCTCGACCAAGGTAGCCTTCGCCAATTTCGATCCGCGAATCCGCATCAGCACCGTGTTCACCGCCACGCGGTGCAGCCAGGTGGAAAACGCCGAAGCACCTCGAAAGCCCTGAATCTTGCGGAACACATGCAGAAAGACTTCCTGAGTTGAATCTTCAGCTTCGTCGGGATTCCTCAGCATGCGCATGCACAAGGCGTAGACTCGCCCGCTATGGAGCGTATAAAGCCGCTCAAAGGCTCCCTCGTCGCCTCGCTGCGCCATCCGTATGACCTTGGACTCGGGCAACTCACAAAGTTCTGCAGTTCTCTGACGATGCACCGCGTACCTCCTCATCCTCAGGCGCACATCCCTGCGCACTTTTTTGGAGATTCCAGTTGTAGGCAGATAGCCCCGCCGGCTAACGCCTGGGCTTGAACGAATCGACTCTTGCTTTTTTCGTAGGCAATCTCGCTGCCATGTCGTAAAATTTTTGTAAATGCGTGGGACAGGCTAACTTAGTTGGCTTTTATCATTCATTTTGCGGATCGTAGTAAAGTACTAGTCCTCGCAAACCTTCCCCAACTTGGTTCCTTTCTTCACAGAGAAGTTTCCCTCATGCTTTTGCAGCAGTATTCACCTTAAGCATGGTGGTAGCGTGACAGAGAATTCCGCCGTTGCTTCCGGCGAGCAGGCACCGCAGGTTGCAGTTCGAAGGTATTGCCAATCGCTGCGGCCACGCCGCTGGGCGATTCCCGATTAGGAATGATCGATGAGGCGATGATGGATGGCGTAAAGAGCCAGTTCGAGGCGGTCGGAAACACCGAGCTTGTCGAAAATGTTGTGGAGATGATTCTTGACGGTTTGCTCGGAGATAAAAAGCTTTTCCCCAATTTCTTTGTTGCGGAAACCCTGCGCGACGAGTTGAACGATTTCTTTTTCACGGTCACTAAGCAGCGGCTTTTCGCGGCGCGGCCCCGCTTCGGAGGATTTCGAGAACGCTTTCATGACTTCCGCAGTCATGCGATTGTCGAGCCAAATTTCGCCAGCGTGCACGCGATGAATGCTCTTGACCAAAAGATCCGTTGCCGACTGTTTCAAGACCACGCCGCGCGCGCCTAGGCGCATGGCTCGAACGACATCGCGATCGTCCTCGGCAGCCGTGAGGACCACAACGCGCGTGGGCAGCGTATCGAAATTGACTTCTTCGAGGACCGCCAGACCGTCTTTATCGGGCATGCGCAGATCGAGCAGAAGGATATCGGGCTTCAGTTTGGTAAGGAGCTTGATGCACTCCACACCATTCTGAGCTTCGCCAACGATGGAGATATCTTCGTCAGATTCGAGGAGTTTGCGTAGACCATCGCGGAAGATGGCGTGGTCATCGGCTAGTAGTACTCGTATTTGCTGTTTTGTTTTTGGCATATTACCCGAGCGGCACTTCGATTGTTAAACGCGCCCCATGGCCCGGATTTGACTCTACAGTCAAAATCCCACCCACCGTTCGAGAACGTTCCTTTATGGAAATGGGTCCCAACCGCAAGCGATCCAGTTCGTCGGCTGTAAATCTGCCGGCAAAGCTAAAACCCTCGCCGTTGTCGTCTACTACAAGTACTAGACGGCTGTCATCCTGCGACAGTTTTACCACGACATGGGAAGCCTTGGCATGCTTTTTTATGTTGTTGAGTGCTTCACGGTAAATCTGGAAAATCTCGCGGCAAACACGGTCCGGGGCCCGCAATTGTGTCGAATCAACCAGCAGGTCGAGGGCAATCGTGGACTCGTTCCGGTACCGTTCTGCAAAGCCGCGCATGAGGTCCACGAGGTCTGCGCTCTGGACGCGGAGGGGGCGGAGGTCGGTTACGGTCTGGCGCAGGTCGGCAGCTTCGTTCTTGACCGTCTGCTGAAGGTTGGCGAGGGCGTTAACGGCCTGTTCCGTTCCAGCTCCAGGGACCTTGCGGCGGAGTACGTCCAGCTGGATTTCGATGCTGAGAAGGGTCTGGAGAATGCCGTCGTGGAGGTCGCGGGCAATGCGGCTGCGCTCGGCCTCGATCGCGCGCGCGCGTAAGTGCCTCAAAAGAAAGATGTTCTCCAAGGCTGGGCCAATGTGCTGGGCAATGCTTTCGAGCCCAGCCAAGTCTTGCTTTTGGAAAGGCTTACGGCCGTTCAAAAGGAAAATCCGGCCGGTGGGCTGCCCACGCTGGTCGAAGGAGACGGTCAACAGAGAGTAGATCTTGAACTCCTGCAAAACCGGACCTGGAAGGCGGGGCAAGTTCTTGATGGTTCCACCATCCCGGCGGTCCCAGCCAAAACCCGAGCCTGGACCAACCAGGGAATTCCAACAGAGCGTAGCGTCCATATCGTCCAGCAAAAAACCGTCCGTCCGAGAAAACGGCAAGCTTTCGGGAATGAGGCGGTCATTTTGACCTGTCTTCATGCGCCACAGGAAGATGCGCTCCAAATCTGCGTCCCGGTACAAGAGCAGAGCTTGTTCCGCATCAAAGGTCGCGCCCAGTTCCTCGAGAAAAAGACGCAAGGACTCGGCCAGCCCCTGATCGACCTGCATGGTGGCGTTGATTCGGGAGAAGAAATCAATTTGTGAAGCAAAACGTTTGTTGCGATCACCCAGAAAAGCCAGACCTGCGCCGCCCGCAAAAGTGGCGGCCGTGAGGCCGAGCCAGGCGACTACACGCATCCAGTGAATTTCGCCTTTTACCGCGGTGAGCAAAACCAGAGTCAGAGACAGAGCTCCCGCCAATGGCAGCGTCAGGTCAAAACCCCAGCGAATGCCCGCGGCGTAACAGATGAACATGTAGGGAAACCACACGGGAACGGTCGAGGGACTGATGAACATAAAATAACCGAGGGCCAAAAGATCAAACGCTAAAGGCAGATGCCAGGAACGGCGTCGGAGCAGGCGCTCGATTTGCGTGATTACGAGGGCTAGGACGAGATAGGCGATCAAGAACGAAACGGAACGGCGTTCCTGACGGGAAGAAGGCTGTTCCAGAGCGGCAAGAAGCGCGAGCAAAACAAATATGGGGCGCGCAAATAGGATTTGCCGCTCGAAATGACTGCGGTCGGTTTGATAAGCACTCATGCGCGGGGACACAGGCCCTGTCTATTTAGTCTAGCAAGATGCGTCCTCTCAGCGGTGCGGCGCGCGCAACGCTGCCACGTAGCAATTACTGGCGCGGCGCCACGAGCGCAATTATGTGCGCTCAGAGCGCCGAAGGGACGCTTTCCGCTGCCGCCGATTTAGCGTAAAATGAAAAGCATTCTAGAGTGGTGGGAGTAGCTCAGCTGGTAGAGCGTCGGACTGTGGCTCCGAATGTCGTGGGTTCAAATCCCATCTCCCACCCCAATTCTCATTTTCCGCAGAAAACCTGCTCGACTCTGTATTTCTCGAAAATGCGATCCGCAGTGAGAAGCACCATTTGTTCCGTGTTCGCTTGTGCAACCAACATTCTGTCAAACGGGTCTCGATGATGTTGCGGTAGCTTTCCAGCATCGATGGCGTGGACGAGACTGATGCCCAAGGCGTGAATGTCCATCGCGCTTAGGACTTCAGGAATATACAATTCCGGCGAAGCATGTAATTTCAGAATGCCCAGGGCGTATTTGATCGCGATTTCCCAGGCCGAGGCGGCAGACAAGAAAAGCTCGGAAGACTGTGACGATAGCAATTCCTTTGCACGCGGGTTAAGTTTGTGTTCCTCGGCCGTGCTCCACAGCAAGACGCTGGTGTCGACCAGAAACCTCACGTTTTTTTCCGTGGCCGCTTCTCTTTGCCCTCAAAGGCATCCAGGATTTCATCCGGCAGAGGCGCATCGAAATCATCAGGAACGGCAAACTTCCCACGAAACATCCCTAGTCTCCGGCGGGCCCCTTTGCCAGCGCGAACCGGCACAAGGCGCGCTACCGGGACGCCGCGGTTGGCGATGGTGATTTCCTCGCCGGCGGCAACACGGCGGAGCAGCCGGGAGAATTGGGTTTTCGCTTCGTAGGTGTTCACTTCCTTCATAAGGCTATACTAGGCTAGGTCAGAAGACCAGGTCAAGTAGGGCCAGAGACTGGAAGAGACTGGACAGAAACTTTGCATCGAGGCGCACTTCCTCACGAGCGAAGTCCATGTCGACAAGCGATACACCGAACCTGTACTGAAGCACGATGCGTCTTCAGTGACCGGCACTGAACGGCTCGAAGTTGAAGCAAATCAGTTTGCTGCAGCTCTTTTGATGCCCGCCGACATCCTGAACGAAATGGTCGAAGAATCGCCGATGGACATTGAAGATGAGGGCTCAATTGAAGAGCTGGCAAAAGACGTTCTTGTCAGCAAGGCTGCTCTCCAATACCGACTCAGAAATCTTTAATTGCTATCGCAAGGAATTTCGCAGACCGACCTCCGCATGAGCCTGCTAGGCATCGCGCGCATCTACATCCACCGCCTCAGGCCGCGCGCGCAGGCCGAGATCGATTGGTTTGCGCACCAGCCCACGCTTCAAGCGGCGATTACGAAGGCGGCCATGGCCGTTAACAGCCGTGGCGCACGGGCTTTGGGCCTCGACGCCGGTGCAAAGACCCCCGCCACGAAAGATTCCCCTCCGGAATTTCAGGTTCTCAGGCCGCATGAAATTGAAGAACTGTGCGCGTCCGCCCCGCGAACCCCCAGTTTAAGTTTAAGAAGACCGTCACGACGGTTGCGCAAGGCGAGAGTAGAAGTCGCGCGAGTTTGCTTCTTTCTGCCATAAGGCTGCAAGGACAATACCGCTTTCCCGCTTTCCGCCGGAAATGCAAGTGCGAATCTCCTATTTCGAATTTCCCCCTATCTCATTGAGGGCCTTCGGAATAAAGTCGCTGTGCGAAGTTTCTGCGAGACTGGTGGTCCCGGTTACACTGAGGGGATGAACTCCCTCGACTGCCGCGGCTTGCTCTGCGATCTGGATGGCGTGCTGGTAGATTCGACTCCCGCGGTAACGCGCGTGTGGACCTGGTGGGCGCGCAAGCACGGGTTCGACCCGGACAGAACCGTAAGGGAGGCGCACGGAAAGCCCAGCATCGCGACGATTCGCGAACTCCTGCCCGACGCCGACCACGAAGCAGAGAATCGCGAAGTCGAGCGGCGGGAAATTGAGGACGTGGAAGGCGTAATTCCCTTGCCCGGCGCAATCGGACTGCTCCAGGCTATTCCTCCTGAGAGGTGGGCCATTGTAACCTCCTGCACGCGGCGGTTGGCCGAGGTGCGCATCCGCGCGGCGGGACTTCCGAGTCCAAAACACTTGGTCACTTCGAGCGACGTGACCAACGGCAAACCACACCCCGAGCCGTACCTAAAAGGTGCGCGCGTTCTCGGCGTGGCGGCAACGGATTGCGTGGTTATCGAAGATGCTCCTGCCGGAGTCCGCGCCGGCAAGGCTGCGGGGGCGCACGTGGTCGCATTGCGAACCACGGCGGACGACTCCGAACTGCGGGAAGCGGGCGCCGACTGGATTATGAATGACTGCGCGGAATTATTTGTGGATCTGGACGGCCGCAGTAAAGAGTTTTTGCTTTTGCGTCGCCGAAGAAAATAGTCCTATACCTCGTAGAAACAGTTAGAATCCCAAGTTTCACTGAATCAGAAATAAGCATACTTTCAGGAGAAAGTCCATGATCCGTGCGAAGAACCTAGTTGTGTTGCTTGTGCTCCTAACGGCGCAGAGCCTCACCACCGCCAAAATTCGGGCCCAGGAGTCCAAACGCGGGGAGAAGCCAGCCGAGGCGCCTTCAACGCCACCCAAAGAAGAATCTTCCGTTACCGACCACACGATCAAGATCGGTGGCCAAACGATTCCCTACCAAGCGACGGCCGCAACGATTCTCATTAAAAATGACAAGGACGAGCCGGCCGCGCTGATTTATTACACCGCGTACACTCGGGCGAGGTGAAGGACATGAGCCAGCGTCCCGTTTCGTTTTTGCGGCCCGGGCTCGTCGTCGGTGTGGTTGCACATGGGCTCGATGGGGCCACGACGGGTCATGACCATCAATGCCGGCTTAACGCCTCCGGCGCCATACAAGCTGATGGACAATCCGGATTGCCTGCTCGACAAGTCCGACCTTGTGTTCATTGATCCCGTTGGCACTGGTTTCAGCCACGCGGTGGGAAAGGCCCAGGACAAGGATTTCTGGGGAGTGGGTCCGGATGTGAAATCCCTCGCGCAATTTATCACCACCTACATCAGCCGCAACAACCGATGGAACTCGCCCAAGTTTCTGATAGGCGAAAGTTATGGCATGTTTCGCAACGCGGCGCTCGCGAATTACCTGCAAGGTCGCGACAACTTGTACCTGAACGGAATCGTCATGGTCTCTTCGGTGCTGGACCTGGGCACGATTTCTTTCTATCCTGGGCAGGATCTTGCCTACATTCTCTTCTTGCCGAGCTATGCAGCGACAGCTTGGTTCCACAAAACGCTGAAGGATCGCCCGGAGAATTTGAACACTTTCCTCGACGAAGCGCGCAAATTTGCGCGCGGGAATACGCGGATGCCCTCATGAAGGGCGATGCGATCGGCAAGGCAGAAAAAGCGGAGATCGTCAAAAAAGTGGCGCGTTTCACGGGACTCGGTGAAGACTATCTCGACAAAGCCAACCTGCGCCTGCGTTTGTTTCAGTTGATGCAGGAACTGCAGCGCAACCGCGGGTTGACCACGAGCCGTCTGGACGCGCGCTTTGCCGGGCCGACCTACAACCTGATCGGCGAAGCCGCGGATTATGACCCGCAGGATACGGCCATTAGTGGAGCGTTTGTTGGGGCTTTCAACACCTACATTCGTGAAGAGCGGAAGTTTGGCCAGGACAAAAAATACAAGCCGGCGCAGACTTTGACGGAAATCGCTGGGACTGGAAGCACGAGGGCAACGATTTGGCTGATTCACCGGCTCCCCAAGCGTCGTGCTGGACCTGGTGCAAGCCCTGATTTCCAATCCGTGCCTGAAAGTGGAAGTCGAAGACGGTATCTACGATCTGGCAACACCGTTTATGGAAGCGGAATACACGGTAGACCACATGGGCTTGCCGGAAAACATCCGAAAGAACATTTGGCGCCAGTATTACGAAGCGGGCCACATGATGTACCTGCATGACGAGGACCTGGCCAAGCTCAAGAAAAACGTGGCCAACTTCATCGATACGGCCTCCAAACGGTAAAGGCCGTTACTCTCAGGCAATCACACACAAAAAGCTTGATGGCGGGGGATTTGCCGGGGCATCTAGAATGGGAATCGTCCGGCAGACGAACGCTCGACTCTTATGAGACGACGGCTCCGCTTCCTCTCATCGGGCCTCGCAACGGTCACACTACAACATGGGAGCACCTACACACACGATGCCACCTCAGTCTTTGCCGGAGCCATCACCGCCGCAGACTGCTGCGCCACAAAGGAAGATTCACACGGCTCAGTTGGTCGCGGCCATGCTCAAGGCCAGCCCGCATGTCAGTGACCTGATTTTTTCCCCTGGCCGCGCGCCACAAGTTGAAGTCAGCGGCCAACTCGTCGAACTGAAATACAAGGGGCTGGAGTGCCTCACTTCGCAAGACACCAACCTCATCGCTAGCGACATCATGGGCAAAAACGAAACGCCCATCCGCAAGCTGGAACAGGACGGATCTGCGGACCTTTCCTATGGCCTTACGGGAGTTGCGCGCTTTCGCGTGAATATTTTCAAGCAACGCGGAAGCTGCGCCATCGTCATGCGCGTGATTCCCGACAAAATCCCTGGATTCGAGGAGCTGAACTTGCCCGCGGCCCTGCGCGAAATTGTGGACCTGCGCAACGGCATCGTCCTGGTAACCGGCCCGACGGGATCGGGGAAATCGTCCACGCTCGCGGCCATCATCGACAAAATGAACGAAGAAAAGTCCTACCACATTCTTACCATCGAAGATCCCATCGAATTTCTGCACCGCCACAAGAAGGCGACCATTCACCAGCGCGAGCTGCATTCGGACACGCCCAGCTTTGCGCTGGCCCTGCGCGCGGCTCTAAGGCAAGCGCCGAAAGTTATCCTCGTCGGCGAAATGCGTGACCGGGAGACCATCGAGATTGCTCTCGAAGCCTCGGAGACAGGCCATCTGGTGCTGTCCACGCTGCATACCATTGATGCTCCCAAAACGATCGAGCGTATCGTGGGAGTTTTTCCCCTCGGGGACCAGCAAGCCATCCGCACGCGCATGGCCAAGGCATTTCGCTTTATCGTTTCGCAGCGCCTCCTTCCCAAGAAGGGTGGTAGCGGACGCATCGCGGCGGTCGAGATTCTGAAATCCACGATGCGCACGCGCGAATACATCGAAAAAGGAGAAGGCGAAGGCAAGACCCTGCTGGATGCCATGCGTGACGGAACCACCGAGGGCATGCAGCATTTCGACGGAGAAATCGAAAGGTTGATTCGCGCCGGAGTCGTCGAGTTCGAAACCGGCATGTCCTACGCGACGAATGCGGGAAATCTTCGCTTGGAAATGGCCGATTTTCCCGACGACAACCGGAGCGGCACTCCTTCCGCTGGCTCGGGTGGAACCACGGAAATCGAGATTGAACGATAAGCGGTCAACAAAACACGGCTCACTGGCCCCAAATCAGTTATCCTGTAGCGGCTCCGGCGTCATGCCGGCAGTCTCGGTCGAAGATTCTTCCTTGAAATGAATCTTTCTGGCAGCGACACGATGCTGCAATTTCCCGGCGAATTTTGCGCGCTTCTTGGCGTCGCGCTTCTGTTCGTTTTGCTTGCAGTGCTTGCGCCGCGGTGGAGCGACGATGCGTTCGACGCCGTCGCTCGGCCATTTACAAAGCTGGCTCAGAGAAGAGTTCTCGTCCTCTGGCTTCTGTTTTTCGCCGTGGTCAGCGTTCGGCTTGCCATTCTCCCGTTGCTGCCCATCCCTGTGCCCGGCATCCATGACGAATACAGCTACTTGCTGCTCGGCGACACACTGGCGCATGGGAGGCTCACGAATCCCACCCACCCGATGTGGATGAGTTTCGAATCGTTTCACATCAATTGGTTTCCAACTTATTGCTCAAAATATCCGCCGGGTCAGGGTGCTGTTCTTGCACTCGGGGAGTTGCTCGGACGGCCATGGATTGGGGTGATCTTGAGCGTCGGGGCGATGTGTGCCGCAATCGTGTGGATGCTGCAAGCGTGGTTGCCGGCGAGGTGGGCGCTGCTGGGCGCCGCGCTGGTGGCGCTGAAGTTTGGAATTGCCAGCTATTGGATGAACAGCTATTGGGGTGGAGCGGTTGCGGCCGCTGGCGGCGCGCTGGTGCTGGGCGCGATGCCCCGCATCGTGTGTCATGCGCGGACACGCGATGCGTTGCTGCTCGGCTTGGGACTCGCAATTCTCGCGAACACGAGACCTTACGAAGGCTTTCTGTTCTCTATTCCTGTGGCGGCCTGGTTTCTCCGGTGGCTTGCGGGAAAGACAAAATGGACGGCGAACAAACGCACTCGTTTGACTCGCGTGCTCACTCCCTTGGCCGTTATTCTGGTATTGACGCTTGTTTTCATGGGCTACTACAACTGGCGGCTCACCGGAAACGCTCTGCTCTTCCCGCATGTATTGAACTCGCGCACTTACCGCACCATGGGGCTCTTCCTGTGGGACCATCCCAAGCCTCCCATGCATTACCACAACCAGCAGTTCGAAGATTTCTACAACGGCTGGGAACGCGAGGATTATCAAAACACCTGGCTGGATGTGTGGAGAGTCTCGGCAGAGAAACTGACAAGGAGCGGCAGCACTTACTTCTGGTGGGGCGCTCTGCTGCTATGGCCAGGACTTGCCCTTGCGTTCCGCGATCGGAAGATGCGCCTGCCTCTTCTTACCCTGCTACTGGTCTGTGCCGGCTTTTTTGCTTCGATTTGGTCCTTCCCTCACTATGCCGCGCCGGTAACCTGCGTAGTTTTCCTGCTGCTCGTTCAAGCGATCCGTCATCTGCGCATCATGCGCCTCGCGGCGCGGCCCATCGGCGTTGCGCTTTCCTGCGCCGTGGTCTGTTTACTTGCAATCGAAGTTTCTTTGCGGGTCGCAGACCGGTGCTGCGATCCACTGGAATGGACGTGCCAGGGAGATCCCAGCCGGGCGGTCATTCAGGAAAAGCTTTCTCATACTCCCGGCAAGCATCTCATCCTCGTGCGCTACGAAGACAACCACAACATCCATGACGAATGGGTCTACAACGGTGCGGAAATCGATTCGGCCAAGGTTCTCTGGGCGCGCGAACTCGATGCGCAACAAAATGCGAAGCTTTTAGCCTATTTCAAGGACCGCCGCGTCTGGCTGGTGGAACCCGACAAAGACAACACCGAATTAATTCCTTACCAGCCGCCATCGCGAGAACAGCAATAGCGGTTCGCTTCCGCGGGCATAAATCGCCACGCGAGGAGACGACTCTCGCGGGATGTCTCACTTCAAATCGTAGTCGCCGATGTAGGTACCGCGGCTGATGCCCAACATGCTGAGGAAAAACGAAGCAAAAATCACCTGGATCCCGAGGAACAGCCACATGGCCCAGAAAAGCACCTGACGCACCTCGTGGAGCGGACCAAACCCACTTGCGGCCCAATGCCAGGTGATCCACGCGCAACCTGCAAACCCGGTGAGGAATAGCGCCCCGCCAAGCAACAACCCGGATTCAAGAGTGACGCGCTTCAACACGCGCTTCAGAGAAACGGAGCCGTGCCGATCAAACCGCTCCGCGTAACTGAACAGCTTCGCGAAGGCGCCGATGGATAGCGTTTGCACTCCGAGCAAAGTGAAGATTACGCCGAAAATCATGGTGTGAACATCCAGGGTCACACGCGGCGAGATCTGGCGCGGCCCGGGAAGCAGCCAAAATACGAGAAAAAGTCCAACCGCCACAAGGGCGGCACCCGGCAAAAGAAAGAGCCAGTTCGGCGCATACAGCAACATGAACCGCAGGCTGCGCCAGCCATCGCGAAAACTACGCAAATGTGGCGGACGCCCGCGCTTATCGGGCCACAGAATGATGGGAATTTCCGAGATGCGCGCGCCGATTTGCGCCGCTTTGATAATCATCTCCAGCGCAAATTCCATTCCCGTGCTGCGCACGTCCAATCGGTCATAGAGAGCACGCGTGAATCCGCGCATGCCGCAATAGCTGTCCCCAATATGCGCGCGGAAGAAGATATTAAGCAGCGCCGTTAGCCCCGGATTGCCCAAATATTTATGGGAAGGCGGCATCGCTCCGGGCTTGATTCCGCCGCGGAAGCGATTGCCCATCACCATGTCGTAGCCTTCGCGCAGTTTCTCGACGAAGCGCGGCACGTCGGTAAAATCATAGCTGTCGTCCGCGTCGCCCATGATGATGAGCGGACCGCGCGCCGCGGCGATTCCCGCGCGTAACGCCGAGCCGTAACCGCGCTCCGGCACCTGCACCACACGTGCGCCGTGTTCTTCCGCGATTTGAATGGAACCGTCCGTCGAGCCGTTGTCGGCGACGACCACTTCGCCAGATAGACCTGAAGCGCGGAACGCCTTCACCGCTTTGTCTACGCAAAAGGCCAGCGAATTGGCTTCGTTGAGGCAGGGGATCACCACCGACACTTCTACGGGCAGTGACGTGTCCATCCGGTCCGACTGCGACCTCTCGGACGCCAAGGTCGTACACATAGACGGCAACATCATAGCGCGCCCTGCCGGACATTTCACGCCAGCGGCTCCCGGCCATGTGGGTTAGGCTCAGCGAGCAATCCACCGCTCGCCTTGAATTGCGTATCCATCTGTGGGAACCTTCGATGGTTCTTTTGGATTGCCCAAGAATGGCGACCGCTTCGACGAAAATGCCCGAACCTCACGCCGAATCCGAAGCGCGGGAAGCGTCCACTCCCGATCCATGGGAAGCCGCTTACTTGCGGTTCGAAACGCCGGAAGAGGAGATAGATAAGTTTATCGGGCGCCTCAAGCGACTCGGCGCGCGCCAGTGGCCTCGCGATGCAGAGATTGTCGAGCTTTTTTGCGGGCGCGGAAACGGCTTAATTGCATTGCAACGCCTTGGATTCACGCGCCTGGAAGGGGTGGACCTTTCTCCCCGATTGATTGCGCAGTACCAAGGCTCCAATTGCATCGTTGCCGATTGCCGCGAACTTCCTTTCGCAGACCGCAGCAAGGATGTGCTCATTGTGCAAGGCGGCTTGCATCACCTGCCGAATTTGCCGGGAGACCTGGATCAGACTTTTTCGGAAATGCAGCGCGTCCTACGAAAAGGCGGCCGCGTCATGTTTGTGGAACCCTGGCTTACACCATTCCTGATGTTCGTTCACTTCGTTTCCGAAATCCCGCTTGTCCGCCGCCTTTCCAATAAGATGGATGCGCTTGCAACCATGACCGAGCATGAAATCCGCACCTACACACAATGGCTCGGCCAACCGGAACTCATCAAGAAAGTGGCTCGCGCGCACTTCGTTCCGGTTCATGAGTCCTTCGCCTGGGGTAAGTGGAATTTTGTGGGCACACCGCGTTGACGCCGTGATCCTGAAAACACTCCCTTCCTCCGTGCACGAATCCACGTCGTCCGGAGCTTGCAATTTCCGCTCCGCCAGTTATGATGGCCGCCTTGTTGATCCCACATGGACTTTTTTTTAGCGGGGAAAATTGACGACCAGCTCTTTGGCGTCTTCCACTCAGCCTTTCAGCCGCGGCCGGCTGCTGAAAGTTCTTGGCATGTGGTTTGGAATTGCTGCCGCGGTCGGTAACGCCATCTCCGCGGGAATCGTACGCACGCCCGGCAACATCGCCAGCGGCCTTCCGAATGCCTGGCTCTTCCTCAGCGTCTGGATCGTAGGCGGTCTCTATGCATTCTTCAGTGCTCCCGCAATGGCCGAATTGGGTGCGGCCATCCCACGCAGCGGTGGGCAGTACAATTTCTCCCGCCGCGCGATGGGAGAATATGCCGGTTTCGTCGTGGGCTGGAGTGATTGGCTTTCCACCTGTGGCACGGCCGCTGCCGTTGCCATCGTCATCAGCGAATATAGCGGGCATTTCTTTTCCCTCCTGGCTGGGCCGGAAAAAGTAAAAATCATCTCGGTGTCTATCATTGTGGGATTTGGGATTTTGCAATGGCGCGGCATCCGATGGGGTGGCAACACTCAGCTTTTTACGGCAGTGGTCAAAACAATAGGCTTCCTGATTCTCGCTCTCGCCTGCTTTCTGAAAGGAGGCGCAGCTCATCAAGCCGCCATCGAATCCACGGTCTCCCTTCCGGCACTTCCTTTAGGATGGCCGCTCGCGGTGGCTTTTATGCTGGGCCTGCAGGCTGTTTTCTACACGATCGACGGTTGGGATGGCGTCATTTACTTTGGCGAAGAAGTTCGCGAGCCAGGCCATGATGTTCCCCGCGCCATTTTCGGCAGCGTTTTCTCGATCATGGGAATCTATCTCCTCCTGAACCTTTTGCCGCTGTACCTTCTTCCTATGAATGAAATCGCCGGAAACACGTTCGTGCTTGGCACCGTAGCTGACCGTATCTTCGGCAGCCTGGGCGATCCCATCATTCGCTCCATCATGGTCATTTCCATGCTCAGCTGCCTCAATGCCAATCAGCTTTTTTGCTCACGAACTCTTTATGCCATGAGCGCGGACGGTTTGTTCTTCCGCCAAGCCGCAAAAGTAAACAAAGGCGGCACGCCGACGATTGCCCTGCTGCTCAGCACCCTTGCCGGCGTGATCTTCGTGATCTGGCCATTCGAACGCGTGATTGCCATGCTTTCGTTTTTCTTCGTTGCGAATTACACGCTTACCTACACTTCCCTTTTCGTTCTGCGTAAGAGCGAACCGCAGATGAATCGGCCTTACCGCGCGTGGGGCTATCCGTGGACCACCGCAATTGCGCTCGGCGGTTCCGTACTATTTCTGATCGGCTCCATTGTGACCGATCGCGAAAACGCGCCGTGGGCCCTGGCCATCCTGATTTTGAGCTATCCGGTGTATCGCCTGATGAAGTTCGCGTCGCGTCGCGAGGCCGTGTCCGTTTAAAGGCGGCGCTCTGGTCTAGTTCACTTTTTCTGCGATGGATTTCGCTTGAAGGAACAGCAGCAAATAATCTTTCCCACCGGTCTTGGAATCCGTTCCCGACATGTTAAAGCCGCCGAACGGGTGCGCACCAACCATCGCGCCAGTGCACTTGCGGTTCAAATACAAATTGCCGACGTGGAACATCTCCTCGGCCTTGCGGATCTTTTCCGGATTTTTCGTAAACACGGAACCGGTCAAACCAAATTCTGTGTTGTTGGCGATTTCCAGCGCCTCGTCGTAATTCTTTGCTTTGATGACGGCTAGCACGGGGCCGAACACTTCTTCTTGCGCCAGCCGCGCTTTCGGAGGCACATCGGCGATAATCGTCGGCTCGATGAAATAGCCGTGGCCGGCAGCGCGCTTTCCTCCTGCGACCAGCCGCCCTTCCTTCTTGCCCACTTCGATGTAGTCCAAAATCGACTTCATTGCCGACTCGTTGATTACCGGCCCCATGTAGTTGCTGGGATCGTCGCTCGGCCCGACGGTGATCTTTTTTGTGCGGTCGACGAGTTTTTGCAGGAACGTGTCGTAAACCTTCTGGGAAACAATGGCTCGCGAGCAGGCCGAGCACTTCTGCCCTTGATAGCCAAACGCCGCCGCCACCGTTCCTTCCACGGCCGAATCAATGTCCGCTTCCTCATCGACCACAATCGCGTCCTTGCCACCCATCTCCAGCACGGTCCGCTTGATCCAGACTTGTCCCGGCGAAGGCTTTGCGGCCAACTCGCTGATGCGCAAGCCAACTTCTTTCGAGCCGGTAAATCCGACGTAGCGCGTCTTTGCGTGCGTCACCAGCGTATCGCCGACGGCGCCGCCCGACCCCGTAATGAAATTCACCGCTTCCTTGGGAACGCCCGCTTCATAAAGGATGTCAATGAATTTCGCCGCGATTGTCGGCGAATCGCTTGCCGGTTTCAGAACCACGGTGTTGCCGGTCACAAGCGAAGCGACCACAAGGCCAGCCATGATTGCACAGGGGAAATTCCACGGCGGAACCACTACGCCAACTCCGAGCGGTATATACACCAGGTAGTTGCGTTCCCCACGCATGGGGGTCAATTTTTGCGGCTCCGCCAAGCGCAGCATTTCGCGCCCGTAAAATTCGCAGAAATCAATCGTCTCCGCGATGTCCGCGTCCGCTTCCACCCAGGTTTTTCCAACTTCGTAGCAAACCAGCGCATTTAATTCAAATTTTCGTTCGCGGACCATCTGCGCCGCACGGAACAGGGACTTCACGCGCTCCTGCGCCGGCACCTTTTTCCACGTGTCGAAATATTTGTTGGCGGCTTCCACCGCCTGCTTGGCCATGTCTGCCGTGGCATTTTGAAAGATACCGATCACTTCCGCAGGCCGCGACGGGTTGGTCGAATTGCGCTTGCTTGGCGTGGTCACCTTCTGCCCGCCCAGCCACATCGGATACTCGCGGCCAAATTCGGACTTCACCTTTTTCAACGCGTCTTCCATGCGTTTGCGGTTTTCGGGTTTCGAAAAATCAATAAACGGCTCGTTGGTGAACTCCGTCAGGTGTAGTTTCTGTTCAGCGGTGGCCACGGCGCATTCCTCCTCAAGCGAAGTACAAATCGTTCATTGGCCAAAACATTGTACAGCGCCTACAAAGTCACCCACAAGCAGGCGGGCTTTAGGCGTCTTGGACGGCGAACAGAGGATATGGACGATTATTCCACAAAGTGGAACTGGATTTTGACGGTGACACGCGCGGCGACCGGCCTGCCGTTCTCCCTTGCGGGCTCGTATTTGTAGTTTTTCACTGCACGCAACGCTGGCCAGCGCAACGAGGGAGGCCCTGACAGCACTCTCGGAGAGGTAACGTTTCCTTCCGTGTCAATGATCGCGTCGATCACTACGCTTCCGGTTTCAAAGTCCCGCAAATCATCGAGCGAAGCAATCGCTCGCTCCGATTGAATCAGCTTCGGTGGCACAAGGCCGGGAGTCGAGGACGGGGTGGAGATGGAATTGACCGGCTTTGTCGGCAAAGAACGGACGGGCGAGGACCTCTCTATGGAATCCGACGCCGCGCTTCTTTCTTTGACCACGGGCTTCTCTATGGTTCCGGCAGGCAAGGAGGAGCCCGTGACCCTACCGTTCCCAGCCGTACTCTTTATGGCAACTTCACTCGACGAAGTCGTACGAGGGGAGATCTCTTTCACAGTAATGGAAGGATTGTTTCCGGGATTCGCTGTTGCGGTTTGCGTCTCCGCCGACACCGGACGGCGCGGAGATACGGTAGTGGTGACTCCGCCTGCCCAGGAAGAGACCGGTAACTTTCTTGATCGTTGTAGCCAAGGAACCCACCTTTGGTACCAGGCCGTTCCCATCAACGCCACCAGAATGCTGCTCAGAATTGCGATCCGCAGAATTCCTGCTCGAAACCCGGGAGTGAGTTGCCCGCGTGCCCGGAAAGACCGCTTGCGGCCTGGCAGCGCCTTGCGGAAAACCAGCGCCGGCTTGGGCGCCAGATTCTGACTCGGCGCGGCTACCTGGTCGGGCTTTGGCCCACTCTCCGTGGGAAATGCATCAGCCGTTAGTTCCGCCCAGGGAATTCTTTCCGTTTGATAACCAGGTGCCTCAGCCTGTGATGTGTCTGTATCGGAAGGCGCTCGAATAGTTTTGGGAATTGCGGCAGGCTCAGCCTGCACCGACTCCGGTTGTGTTTGAAGCTGTTGCAATTGGCTGCGCAGCGCTTCAATTTCTCTCTTCAGCGATTCCACTTCCTCCGCACTCGGAGGCGGGGCAGTCTCATCGAGCTCATCATCCGTGGTTTCCGCGGATGAGATCATCTCAACGGCTGCAATCACCGTTGCATCTTTGGGCAGCAATGCCGTGGCTGCCGAAAACTCTATGCCCCAAAATCCACACGCCGGCTCGGTAAATGCCAGCTCTACGTAGCATTCGGTGGAGCGGGACGTGCGCTTTCGAAATACTCGCGCGACGACTTCACGCCTGGAGCAAGCCTTGCTTCAGCAAAGGAGTTGGCCTGTGGTCGACGCGCCGGCGACCC
>Ga0066667_10000203_pt1 | contig 18515 bp, 21 predicted proteins | sample GraSoiAngelo_116_FD_133943 | JGI IMG/M metagenome (GOLD analysis project Ga0066667, IMG submission 133943) | Grasslands soil microbial communities from the Angelo Coastal Reserve, California, USA - 14_0903_16_30cm | ecosystem: Environmental > Terrestrial > Soil > Grasslands | place: USA...
ACAGACAGCAACAGTGCTACGACAACGAGTGCTTGGACCATGGAGCTGAGAAGAGTGTTGAAGCTGAACAGAAGTTCATACGACAGGACGATGACCACGATCGTCTGCAGCAACAGAAACTGAGATCTGTTCGAGGCGCCTTGAGAAGTACTGGCCCGGTATGGTTCCGTGACCGGCACGTCCGTTAGGGACTCGGTCAGAGGCATCGTGCGTGCTCCGTGAAGACGTGTCCGTTCCCACCCCGGTGGAACGCATGGAATGGTGAAAGAATCATAGCCTCCTGGTGGCAAAGGAACTCTCCGCCGCGATGTGACCCGTCGAGAGCCTCTGGGTCGAACGATCGCACGCGGCGGATCACACGAAGTGAAGAATCTAAGCTTACTTGAGGCAAAGGAACTCTCCGCGGCGGTGTGATCGAACGCCGCGGTTCAAGCAAAGCTTGGTATGGAGCTGGCGAGAGGAATCGAACCTCCAACCGTCGCCGGGTCGGCCCTGAACCCTGCCTCCCGGCTCCTACAGGGGGGCCAGGCCCCCTCGTACGCGCCCCCCGAAGGGGGCACGCCCCCTTCGGAACCCCCGGTTGGAGGTTCGATGATAACCTCCATGCCGTTGCATCAATGGCTCGCGTATGGAGCTGGCGAGAGGAATCGAACCTCCAACCTGCGGTTTACAAAACCGCTGCTCTGCCGATTGAGCTACGCCAGCCTTCGAAATTGTGTCCATCTTAGCACACTTGGCCAACAAGCAGCCGGAGACCGAGTGAAACTTCCCTTTACTCGAACGCGACGGAGGCGACAACCAGGACGTTCGGCTACAGTGTTCTTCCTGAGCCTGCACGGGGTACCGATCCATGTATCAAGATCGTGAAGAAGCGGGGCAGCGACTGGCCGCCGCCCTCAGCCGGTACTCAGACTGTTCCGATGGCATGATCCTAGCGATCCCACGCGGAGGCGTGGTGGTCGGTCTGCAGATGAGCCTAGTTCTCCATCTTCCCTTGGATGTCCTGATCACCAGGAAACTCGGAGCCCCGGACAATCCCGAGCTCGCCGTCGGCGCCCTGACCGAAACAGGGTACCTGCATCTCAATAAGGATCTGCTCGCGTGCTACCCCTGGCTGGCCGGTTCGGTGGATCAGGAACGCCGGTTACAGGAGAGAGAAATTGTCCGACGTCGCGATCTCTACCGAGGAGGGCGGAGCCTGCCCCCGCTGGCTGGACGCACGGTGATCCTGGTCGATGACGGCGTCGCCACCGGCGCCACCTATCTCGCCTCGATCCAGGCGCTGAAATCGGGCGGGGTGGCGCGGCTGGTGGCGGCCTTGCCGGTCGCGCCGTCTGAAACCGCCGAGCAGGTTTCCGCTCAGGTGGACGAGTGCGTGGTCCTGGAGTCTCCCGAGCCGTTCCATGCGGTGGGCCAACACTATGTCGATTTCCGGCAGGTGGAGGACGAGGAGGTCATCCAATGCCTGACTCGTTCGTGGCGCCCCTCGACACAGGCGCCATAGCAGGCCATGGCGATGCCGCTTGACTCGGTCAGGTGTGCCGGTTTATCCTCGCTCCGTTTGTCCCGCCGCACGGGGATTGGAAAGGGAGGCGCATGCGTCTTCTTCGTCATCGTGTTCTGAGGAGTCTTCTCGCACCGGTAGCGGCTCTGCTCGTCGCAGGCTGTAGCACAGCAGAATGGGTTCATCCGAACAAACCCAAGGATGAATTCAGTCATGATTATACCCAGTGTGAGACTGAGGCTTATCAGAATCCAAAAGCCCAAGGCGGGATGAAGCTGATCCTCCAGCAGTCGATCGACCGGTGTCTCGCAAAAAAAGGCTGGGTGCTCCGCCAGAAACGTTAACTGATCGCTCCAATCTCCTCCAGTTGTGGCAAGAGACCTCCGATTTCCTGAACCGAGAGCCCACTCATCCGAGCCAGTTGGTCAACAGTTCGCTGACCGTCGGCCGCTTCGACCAGCACCCGGATGTCTTGTGAGCAGCGGACCGCGGTGACCCGCCCGTCGCGGGAGCGCGCGACCAACAGGCAGGTCGGGGCCGCTTTCGCGATCGGGACAGGTGGAGCTCCCTTTCGCAGGTCGGCGATCACGCCAGGGATGTCCCAGTCCAGATCTAAGATCCGGGTGGACGGGGTACGACGCGGCGTTCCGCCCGGATTGCCTCCGGAAAGTGGCGCCCCGGCCTCTACTCGAAACATCGTGACGTGGTACCGGACCAGATCCCTCCAGTACGGAATCGCGAGTCTGATCACTGCGTCGTTTCCGATGAGAGAGTCTTCAATCAGCGAGACCAGGCGCTCAGCAGTCGCGTGGGTTCCTAAGACTGACTGATCCAGCGAGGCCAGCCCTGCTGGCGTATCGAGGACGGCCAGGGGATCACGGCCTGTGTGTGGTGCCAGGGTGCGTATGTGGCGGAACAGCCTGACGATCCGCTCGCGGTAGTAGTGACGTGCAAGAAACCGGGCCATGCGGCACAGGCGTTCAACGGACACACGCCTGAGCATTACCCACTCCTCACGGCCCAGCATCCCGCGGGCGCTGGTGTCTCCAGTCAGCAGCCGCGCGCGAAGCGGTCCGTCGCTCAGCACGGTAAGCAGCGCGTCGTGGAGAGAGCGGCCGGTCATCCGCCTTGCCCGAAGCGTTCGCGGAGCATGCGCACCCCGGCCAGAAGCGTCTCCGGGCGGAGAGAGGGGCTGAAGGCGTCGAACGTAATCGCGCGAAGTCCGGGCGCCCGCGCGGCCGCCAGCTCCGCCAGATCCAGAATTTCCCTATTCGGAAGGATCGGGGCGATCCACGGTTCCTCCAGGTCGGGGTCAGGCGCATGACCGGACACGTGCATCTCGATGACCCGCTCAAGCGGGAGCTGCAACAGCAGCGACCGCGGGTCCAGGCCGGCAAACCGGGCCGAGAGCCAGGTGTGGACGATGTCCAGCAGCAGGTGGCAGCCCGATTGTTCGCAGAGGCGGTGCAGAAACTCTGGTTCGCTCATCTGGGGCAAGTCGAGGTGCAGGTAGGTAGGAATCGGTTCAACCGCAAGCGGGACACCGAGGCGGTCCCGGAGCAGGCGCGCGTTCCGGGCGTACTCGGCTAAGAGGTCCTCCGTGTAGAGGGGAGGGAAGACGTAGTCGAGCAGGGGTCTGGCATCATTCCCGACGGCGCTGGCCGTGCGGCGGATGCGTTGCAGGTGTTCGGCAGCCCACGGCGAACGGTATTGGTCCAGCAGCGATCGGGCGCGGCCGAGTTCCTCTTCATCGAACGGCTCGCTGAGCTGGCCCAGGTAATCGTGGAGGAGCAGCGTATATCGGGCGCGAATCTCCGGCCAGGCGGGATCGTGTTGCCCCGGCGGATCGGCCATGGCGAGATGGCCGATCAGATCGCCGGCCGCCAGGGTTTCCAGGGCCAGGTGTGGGTTGTAGAAGGCCCCGATGCTGACGGAACTCGCCATCAAATGAAAAAGGCCCGATCAATGATCGGGCCTTCTCCTTACCGTAAGGGTGGCCTATTGATGACAGGTAGGAACGAGTTCCTCGAGGTCGACAATGTCCAGTTGATGACAGGTGGGTTGGAGTTCCTCGGTCTCCACCACCTCCAGATTGATGGCCTTGGTCTCCATCCTGTACCTCCTCGGTGTGAGTAGTTTCCGGCCGAACCTGGGCATGACTATAGGGAGGCCGCCTCTCACTTGTCAACCAGTTTTGCGCCCTCCCGGGTTGGCATCGTTGACTTGATTGCACGGCTCTCCCTACACTAGCCCGGACCGACCGGCCGACAATGGGGCGCTCGTGCACGATCAGGCGTTACAGATCGAGGTCAGACTGACTGAAGCGGCGATCGCCGAAGACTTTCTGGCGGCGCTGGCCAACCGCTACTTGCCCGAGCGGTTCTTCTACTGGTTCCCGCTCTCGGTCCGGGCTTGGCTCTCGCTCTGCCAGGACGGTCCTTATCGCAACTATGTCCGCTCCAATGCCCTCGTCCGCGCCAGCGTCTCACAGGTCACAGGCGCGCTGCCCGAGGGCCCCGTCGAGGTGGTCAGTCTGGGAGCCGGCCAGGGGACCAAGGACTTCCATCTTCTCACCGAACTGGCTGCCGGCGGCCGAGCCGTTGCCTATGTCCCGGTCGATGCGGGACAGACGCTGCTGGAAATGGCCTGCGCCGGCGCTGCAGAGCGCGGCCTGATCTGCCGCGGCATCAAAGCAGATCTTACGAACCCCGCACACCTGAGCGGACTCGTCCCCGGACGGGAAACCCCGTGCCGGCTTGTGCTGCTGCTCGGGAACACGCTCGGCGGGTTCGATCCACTGGACATGCTTCGCCGTCTCCGTCCGCTCGTTCGAGGCCATGACCTCTTGCTGGTGGACGGCGAACTCCAGAACGACTCCGACACGCGGGCAGGCTATGAGAACCCGCTCAATCGCGCGTTTGCGTTTGCCCCGTTACGCAGCATCGGCATCACCGAGTCAGACGGCGCGCTCGTGTTCGAGCCCCGGACCGATGTGCGGGCCGGCGTGCATCGGCTCGGCAAATACTTTCGTGCGGACGTTGACTTGGCTCTGCGGGTGGGGGGAGAGCCGTTCAACCTCAGGGCCGGGGAGCGCATCGAGATGAACCATTCGGGGAAATACGAACGCGGGGCGTTGCTGAAGCTGATCGCTGACGGTGGCTTCGAGCCGCGCGCCGAGTTTCTGAGTGAGGACCGGCGATTCCTCATGGTGCTGGCCCGCCCCAGGCCCTAGCGTGGAGATGGCGCGCTGATGACCGTGGCATCCACGGCAGTCGAGTTCCGCAGTGTGAGTTTCCGGCATGTCTCCGGTAGACCGGTCCTCTCCGAGATGTCATTCACCCTGTCCAAGGGTGAAGCGCTCGCGCTGGTCGGGCGAAGCGGCTCGGGGAAAACCACCGTATTGAAATTGATCAATCGCCTCTTCGAGCCCAGTGCCGGAGAAGTGCTGGTGGAGGGCGTGCCCACCACCGCCTGGGATCCGATTCGCCTGCGGCGACGGATCGGTTATGTGATCCAAGAGGTCGGGCTGTTTCCTCACCTCACAGTGGCTCGCAATGTCGGTCTGGTCCCCACATTGGAGGGCTGGGAACCGGAGCGCATCCGCGTGCGGGTCCGGGAGCTGCTCCGGATGGTCGGGCTCGCGCCGGAGCGATTCGGCGATCGGTACCCGCATGAGCTCTCGGGGGGCCAGCGGCAGCGCGTGGGAGTCGCACGCGCGGTGGCGGCCGACCCGCCGCTGGTGCTGATGGACGAACCCTTCGGGGCGTTGGACCCGATCACGAGGGCCGAGCTTCAGCAGGAATTCAGAGATCTACAAATGCAGTTGAAGAGGACCCTGGTGTTTGTGACTCACGATATCCCTGAGGCGTGCCTCCTGGGGTCCCGCATCGGCCTGGTGCAGGATGGACGGCTCGTGGAGTGTCTGACGCCGGAAGAGTTTCTCAGGTCGGAGCATCCTGAGGTGCAGGCGGTGCTGCGGACGCTTCGAGTAAGCAATCGATATGATCGGTAATCGTTCACCGTTCATCGTGAACACATAACTGTCTGGAGGACTGAGCAAAGCTTGCAAGTAAACGATTCACGTTGAACGAATAACGTGCGAGGGCGTATGGAATTCATCCAATTCTTCGTCTTACACGGTGACGAGGTGCTGCGGCTGACGGGTGAGCATCTTGTCCTGGTCGGGCTGTCTACGGGGGGCGCGGTCCTGATCGGGATTCCGCTTGGCGTCGGCCTGGCCCGCAACCCGCGGTGGAGGCGACCGGTGCTCGGGCTCGTGAACGTCATCCAGACGATCCCGAGTTTGGCGCTGTTTGCCATTCTCATTCCGCTGCCGGTAATCGGTGGCATCGGGGCGGGCACCGCGCTGATCGCGTTGGTCCTGTATTCCCTCCTGCCGGTGGTCAGCAATACCGTGGCTGGTCTGACCGGGATCGACCCGGCGGTGAAGGAGGCGGCAGTGGCGATGGGGATGACCAACCAACAGCTCCTCTGGCGCGTGGAACTGCCGCTGGCCCTGGGGGTCATTTTGACCGGCGTGCGCCTGGCAACGGTGATCGGGGTCGGGCTGGCCACCATCGCCGCCGCGATCGGGGCGGGAGGCTTGGGCATGTTCATCTTCCGCGGGTTGGCGATGCTGGACTCCCGCTTGATCCTGGCCGGCGCGATTCCGGCAGCTACCATGGCGCTGGCGGCGGATCTGATCCTGGGCCGCGTTGAACAACGCTTCGGCGCCCGGCCAACGGCATGATGCGAGGGCTAGTCTGGTGCGTCGGCTGGGCTGCGTTGGGAATCGCCGGGGCGGCGCTCGGCATGACCCAGGTGGCTGGCTGCGGCGGCTCCGAAACAGACCGTACCATCGTCGTCGGGTCGAAGAACTTTACGGAGCAGGTGATCCTGGGTGAGCTACTCGCGCAGCAGATCGAGGCGCGAACCGATCTGCGGGTGGCACGAAAGCTCAACCTGGGCGGAACCTTCATCTGTCATCAGGCCCTCATGGCCGGTCAGATCGGCGCATATGTGGAGTACACCGGCACGGCATTGACCGCCATCTTACAATTGCCGCCGTCCTCCGATTCCGAGACCGTGTTCCGTACCGTCCAGGAGGCCTACCGCACGCGCTTCCGCCTCGAATGGTTGCCTCCGCTCGGGTTCAACAACACCTTCGCGATCATCATCAGAAGGGAGGACGCCGACCGGTTGGGGGTAAAGACCATCTCGCAACTGGCCGCGCATACCCCCCGGTTGCGAGCCGCGTTCGGGTATGAGTTCTTGGAGCGGCCTGACGGGTTCCCGGGTCTTTCCCGCAGCTATGGCTTGCGGTTTGCCGAGGCGCCTCGGGTGATGGACCTCGCGCTCACCTATCAGGCGCTGGCGGATCGGAAGGTGGATGTCATTGCGGGAGACTCCACGAACGGACTCATTACCAAACTCGGACTGTTTGTGTTGACTGACGACAAGCGGTATTTTCCTTCCTACCATGCGGCGCCGGTGATGTCCGGCGCGGTACTGGCTCGCTTTCCAGAACTCCGTGAAGCGGTCTCCGCGCTCGCCGGGGCCATCACCGATGAGGAGATGCGACGGCTCAATTACTTGGTTGATGGTGAGCGACGGGCTGTAAAGGACGTGGTAAAGGAGTTCCGCGCGGCCAACCGGCGTTGAAATAGGAGCTGTCCGGCGTCAACGTGTCAAAATTTACAATTTGGTAACACCGAGGTTATTGCGCCGCACCCTCCACGGCGTACCTTACGAACGCACATGGTCTTGGGTGCAAAGAAAACCGAGGGAGGAGCACATCCCATTGTCGAGGCTGACGCTGGACCAAGTGGACGCGGTCTTCTCAACGACCCGAAAGTGGACTTTGGTACCGACTACAATAAGTGCGAGACGCAGGCCTACGACAGCCCCAAGTATCAGGCAGGCATGAAGCTGGTCGCGGAGAAAAGTCGTGACCAGTGCACGGCTGAGCTAGGCTGTCGCTTGAGCGAAAATCGGGACTTGATTTCGCGCGAACGGATTTCCCCGCTCCTGGTCGGTCTCTGGCTGCTTCCGATGAACTGATCCTGTACGTTCTTCTGTTCCTTCTATAGGAATCTCCTCGGCCGCTCGCCAAACCCGCAGCGTAATAATTTACACATTCTTAACATCCCTGTCAGGGCGCGATAACACCTTCTCGCTATGCTCGCTCAGTTATTACAGATGTTTTCTTGCGATCTTCGCCTCGTTTGTCTTTGGCGAAGCGGCTCTAGAAGAGCCTTAGTTGATGCCTCGGAGACCCTTAGCCTGCAGTCTTGCGCTGAATATGTCTCGAGTGAGGAGGACGACCGGCGAGAACCGATCAGCACGGCGGACGCACAAGCGTCATTCCAAGGAACGGAGACCTTCATCCATGAGACAGCAGTTCAAAGTCATCGTTGGCCCGCTCGCGATAGATAGACAACGTCAATCGGTGCGGATGGGAAGTCGCTCACTTGATTTGACCCCCACGGAGTTTGCTCTGCTGTGGACCTTAGCGGCACGTCCTGGGGCGGTGTATCGGCGACAGGAACTCTTGCAGCGGGTTTGGGGGAAAGGAGTCTACGTCACACTCCGAACAGTTGATGTGCATATGTCAAAGTTGCGGCACAAACTTCGAACGTCTGCAAATGAGCGAAGCCTTGCAGAAACCGTGTGGGGCATCGGTTACAGGTTGCGAGATCCTTCGTCTTGATCATGGCACATCCGCAGCCGGATTTTTTATCGTGATGTCATGAGCAAGATATCGAGACATACAACAGTGAGACGCTTCGAAAATAGGTCTGCGAAGGCCGTTGCACTGAGGCATCCCAAAGGAGGTTTTCATGCGCAGCCATCCAATGGTTCTTACGGTTAGTATTCTGACCGTCCTACTGGCGCTTTTTGCTGGCGGATATGTCGCGTCAGCTGCTGACCCCACCAAGGAGAATCAAGGGCCCATCCAGCCACCAAGCTCCAAACCAACCCCATCGTCCCTGTCGGTGGAAGATCCGATGGTGAACTATGAAAAGCGCATAGGCGCTCTCGAGGAATGGAAAGCCAAGATTGAGAAACTTCCGTCGTTGAGCGGAAAGTTTAATGTCGGCATGAACGCCTTACAGATCTTATACACGCATCTGGATGCCAAAACGGCTGAGGGCAAGAGCTCTGATAATATCTCGGTCCGACGGTCTGAGCTGTTGTTTTACGGGAAAATCAACGAATACGTTCCGAAATGGCATGCCTTGGCTGAGTTTCAGAGCATCAACTTGACGAACAACACGCCGGGTTGCACTCCAGGGACTGATTGTACCAACAGAACGCAAAACCCTGGCGGTACGGCCGCCTCGACCACGTATTTCCGCGAGTCGTACATTGATTTCAGGCCGTTTCCCAGCATCGCGCCAACTTTCAACATGATCCGTATGGGTATTTTCCGCATGCCCTTCGGCATTTTTACGGAAACCTCTGGCGGTCTCCGAGATGTCATCAGCTCGCCCTATCTCACCTCGGTCGGCGGCAGTGGTACCACCGGATTGACGACCAATGGCACCGGTGGCACGATTGAATTCGTCCATGAGCGGGACTATTTTGCCGACGTCAGAGGGACCCTGTTCGATCGGATGGAATTTGTCGGCGGCATCATGAACGGCAATAACTTCCAGGCCAATGCCGTCGGCGCGAATAGCCCTAAAGTCTTTTATACCAGGGAACGCTTTCTCGTGACGGACATCTCCTGGGTCAGTTTTACGCTGCAAAGCGGCGAGAGTAATAATACCAATACCGCCATCAACGGGCGTGGCAAAGGGAAATTAGACCGGTTCGCAGTCGACGCCCGCTACACATCGAGACTCATCCCAGGTTTCATGATGCAGGGAGAATTCTGGCAAGGACATGATGGAGCCAATCAAACGCTCGTTGGGACTCCGGCTCAAGGCTCCTGCCTCACCAGAGCAATCTGCGGTGGCGACGGGGCGCCTGGCGTGCAACGGCGGACCTGGTATGTGTACGGAAAATATTTCATCTCCAATGGGCCTTTACAGAACTTTGAACCAGTCCTCATGTATGAACAGTTCGACCCCAGCACCACGACGTCAAATGATATGTATACACGCACCATCGTGGGGTTCAACTACTACTTTGAAAATCTTCCGCCGAAAATCCAGACTAAGCTCTCAATCGACTATGAATTTCGCCACCATCAGGGGACTGGCCCGGGCACTCCAGCAGTCCCGGTTGGTGATCCGTTCGCGAAAAATGCCCTTTTGGTTCAGTTCCAGGTACGCTATCAATAAAATAATGTAGGAGGCGGCCCAAAACGTTCTTGCACCACGATGAAGGCGAGACGAAGTGGCGTCGGGCGTCGGCGTCGGGTATAATGCCGGTCTATCCAGAGGCACCGCAGTACGCAGGTGAGGGTGTATAGTCAGAACGTTATGGTGAAGCGTGGGCACGCTTCACGTAAATGCCCACAACTTCATGTCTCATTGCCGAACCTGCTCGCCGGAATCGTTCTGATGATTATGCTGACCGGCTGTACCTCTCGAGCCCGTCTGGTCAAAGAAACGGCGACTGGAGGGACAATCAACTATCCAGTCCTCCAAGAACAAGACGTGCTTTCGTCTTCGGGCCGGTATGATGCGCTTCAGCTCCTTGCGAAAAAGTGCCCGAACGGCTACAGGACGATTCGCGAGGGAGAGACTGCGCGGATCAACCAAACTATCGATCGGGCATGGAATGGGCAGATCCCTTCGGAAAAACTCTGGACGATCCAATTTGAATGCAAATGAACAAGGATTCGCTCCGGCAAGGAATCGCTGCAAGCACGCTCCTCCTTGGTTTGTATTGGCTGCTGGCGTTGACAGCCTGCGCGGAGCAGCGGCTTCTCTATGACGCGTCAGGCATTCAGGTCGGCATCGTGACCGATCTATCCGTGGATATGGACGCCGCTCCGCCGGTTATCAATAGACACCTCGTCACATACACGCCGCAAGAAATTCGTTCGATCATCGGGTCACTCCAGGTATCAGGTTGGAGCGGGATGTTCCTTGATAGCTTCCAAACCCCTCAGCCTAAACCAGTCTTCACCGAAGCTGAACTCACTGCTCTGGCTGAGCCGCTCGCCGCCGCGTTCCACGCGGCGACATTGCGCGACCGAGTCTTCTTTATTCTCCGAAATCCGATCGCACGCTATGAGACAGACCGAACGTCCGGGAGCCTATTTTTTCGAGATGACTACCTACATGTGGTCCTCACTGATCATTACGCTTTTCTAAAAGCTGATCCAGGAGGAGGCGAGAAGCGTGATCCCCGTGATGCAAAAGGCATGAAGCTGTGGGTGAATCCACCAGCCCAGGCCGCCACCGTGCCCGATGCAAAAGAACCGCGATGGAATCCGTTTGAAACAGTTCACATCTCCCTCAACCCAGCTGAGGTCCTGGCTACAAAGGAGACCCCCCCGGTCGTCGCAGAATCATCCCGCCAGAAAGCGGCAGTTCCCGCAACTGGACAGCCGGCATTGAAAGCTGATTCTTCTATGCCGCGCGCGGCAGATTCGGAGAGTGACCTTCGCCTGCAACTGCGAGAGCTCACCAACGCCAATCTTGACCTTCGTACCCAGATGAAGGAACAATCTGCGACGATCGAGAAACTCAAAGCCGAGCTCGAACAGCTTCGTAGCGAAACCACATCGGGTAATTCAAAGCCTTCCTCCGGGCGCCAAGCCCCCCGTAAGCCGGCCGCTCAGTAAAAGTTTACACACAGTTAACAATTAGTTTTATCGCGGATAATACCACTCCATTACACTGGGTGGTGTAATTTGAGTGAGGGGATCGGCCCATAGCGGGGAGGAAAGAATGAGTGTAGTCCAACGTGGGTTTCTGTACAGTCTGGGCCTGTGCTGCAACGCCTGGTTGTTATGGGGCTGCACCACGATAGCCGTGCCTGTACGTGGGCAGGATGCGGTCTCAAACCTCGTGGCCAGATGTGAGATGGAATTCCGCCAGGGTAAGACCGAACAAGCTCTGGCAACCGCATCGGATGCCATCCGACAGGGACCTGAACGAGCGCAGGCGTGGAATGCCCGGGGGTTCATTTATGCTTCCCGGGGGCACAAGAGCGAGGCGCTTGAGGACTTTGCTCAAGCAGTCCGACTGAATCGAACCAATGCCATGTACCAAAACAACCTCGGGATCGCGTACTTAGAATCAGGCAGCAATCCGGATCTTGCTCTCCAAGCGTTCAATGAAGCGCTTAAGTTGGGACCGCAATCCGCTCATACGCTCAAACACCGGGGAATGGCGTACAGACATCTCGGGAGATTCGAAGAAGCCCTCGCCGATCTCACGACAGCGGCCGCGTTGGACAGCCAGGACGCAACGATCTACGCCAATCGCGCCGTCATCTATGCACTACGGCAGCAGTACCGTGAAGCGAAGCACGATCTCGATCTCGCGGCGGGTTTAAATAATGCGCTTCCAGAGGTCTATCAAAGTCGTGGCTTGGTTGAAATGTTTCTCGGCCGCTTCGATCAAGCCGAGAAAGACTTCTCCCATGCGTTAGCCCTGGGGACCGACGACAATGTGCTGGTCTACAACCGGGGGATTGCGCGGTCCATACTTGGGAACTCGACTGGAGCACGGGAAGATTATGAGCGCGCCTGCCGAGAAGGTTATCTACCGGCTTGCGGGTCCAGCCGCGTCATTTCTCGGTCTGTCGGATCCAGTCTTTAAATCACGCCCGTTGTCGGGTACAGCTAAGACAAAAGACCTTGTGAGGCGAGAGTGACGGAGCACAGCCCTGCCGTTCAACCGCGTTCAATCCGTGCTCTATGGCAAAAGTTAGTTTGCGCAGTATGTCTCCTGCTCTAGTGGATAATAGCCGTCGGACGTATGGGGAAAATCTGCGATCTCATAGTATCCCCCCGTCTTCCAGACATGCATGCACCGAGCAACAACATACGGTTCTCTATGCGGAATGCCATCCACGGCCACGGTTTGCCGCCCTTGGGCCAACGCGATGACGACGAACTTATTGCCATACCACAGCGCGCTTGGATCAACTTTGCCGGGGTAGAAGATTGCAAATGCCGGCGTGGACGCGCTGGTCTCTGCAGGTCCATAGACGGGATGCTTCTCCAAGGGAAGTTCATGGGCAAAGATGAGCGTACCGCCTGTGGATTCTTCCACTCCGATAATGCGTCCGGCAAGTTGCACGACTCGACCATTGAAGACGTCGGGTTTGGCTTGCAGCACCCCGAACTCCAAAGAGGTCGAGCTATTGGCGACATGCGGGGGGAACAGGGAGGGAGTCGAGCACCCTGCCGCCAATATACATGTAGCTAAGGCAAGGAGATCGTTGAGTATCTGTTTCATGGTTGACCCCCCGTAACGGACTGTTAACTAGCTTGTAACACACTTGTAACACAGAACTTAAGGAACCTCAAGCTTCATATTTGTGAAGATTTTCTGAAGGTCAATCAACCCACCCCTTAGCTGGAAGGAGCGCACGACAATGAAACCGTCTCCTCTCGTGGCTGCGACAATTACAGTCTGCGCGTTGATGTCTGCGTGCGCTGCCAACACGCTTTTTCCACCGAAAGCGACGGAAAAGGTCTCCCCAACTTTTCATTTCGAAGCCTGGCGCGATGCCTCTCCCTCGAATCCGTCCGGGAAGTCCGATTCAGGCATTACAGTCGAGCTGGGAGGTCGGATCGTACAGGCATACAAGAACGGCAAAGGTACAGTGATTGTCGCGGAACAACTTCCCATCGTGAAACATCCCGCGTATGGACCCACGGAGGACGTAAAAAGAACGGGCGACTACGAATTCGCATTTCTCTACCCAGGAGAGCTTGATCTGCGGGCTCTGAGGAGGGGGAACCGATTCATCATCGTGGGAACTACTACGAGCAGACGACCGGTCCTGGTGAACGGCGTGACGAAGACCGAGCCCTTCTTGATCGCGGACTGCATCCATGTTTGGCAGACAGGAAGCGCCGAGATCGCCGAATTTAAAGAAGGTGTCGGAGGAGGCTATTCCCCCCTTCCGGAGAAGACTTACTGCGTCGCTCAATAGTCATCGAGCCTAACCTATCCCGGCCGACCTTGTACCATCGGAAAGGTCTGCGCCGGATGCCTCGTGATTCCCTCGGACTCCTTTAAGCTCCTCTCGCTTCTTGAGATGCACCTGTTACGCGAGCGCTGTCACGAGATGAGGACCGGTCCGTTACAGACCTGTCAAAAACCGCTCAAGATGGGGGCCAGCCATGCTGCATGCCAGAAACCTTGTGTCAGGAGGAGGTTGGGGGAACGGTGTGTCGGATGATCTTGCCTTCGACCAGGTACACCACCAACTCGGCCACGTTGGTGGCATGGTCAGCGATCCGTTCGATGTACTTGCCGATAAACGTCAAGCGTATGGCACGCGAAATGGTCTGAGGATTCTCGATCATGAACGACATCAGTTCGCGGAATAACTGCTCGGTGAGGTCATCCACGAAATCATCGTCCGTGCACACCTTGCGCGCAAGCACGGCGTCCTGGTTCACGAATGAATCCAAACTCTCCTTCACCATCCGCAACGTCCAGTTACCCATGCGAGGAAGATCAATGTATGGTTTGAGCTGAGGCTCTTCGTTCAGCTCGATCGCGCGTTCGGCAATGTTCTCGGCGAGGTCGCTCATGCGTTCAAGCTCCGTGGAGATTTTCATGGCGGTTGTGATGAAGCGGAGATCCCGCGCCGCCGGCTGATGAAGGGCAAGCAGGCGCAGACAGTTCTCATCCACCTCGACATCCAGGGCATTCACACCGTGGTCGTTTTCAATGACCCTCCGGGCCAAAGCTGAATCCCGTTCGGTTAGGGCTCGAAGGGCTCCCTGAATCTGGCTTTCAACCATGCTGCCCATGCTGAGAATCTTGGCTTTCAGCTCTTTGAGTTCTTCGTCAAAGTGGCGGTCCATGTTCCTCCAAGCTAAAGGGCCTCATCCGTCGACGCTCGCCCTGAGCCCGATTCTTTCATCCGAACCGGCCGGTAATATAGTCCTCGGTCAATCGGTTTGACGGGGCCGTGAACATCTTATCAGTTTTGTTGAACTCAACCAATTCGCCGAGATACAGAAAAGCCGTGAAATCAGAGACACGAGCAGCCTGCTGCATGTTGTGGGTGACAATAATGATGGTGACTTGGGTCTTGAGGTCCAGAATGAGTTCCTCGATGCGTGCCGTCGCGGTGGGATCCAGAGCAGAGGTGGGTTCATCGAACAACAGAATTTCAGGCTCCGTGGCCAATGCGCGGGCAATGCACAACCGCTGCTGCTGCCCGCCCGACAGCGTCAGGGCCGGATGGGTTAAACGATCCTTGACCTCCTCCCACAAGACGGCTCTCCGCAAGGCCTGCTCCACTTTCTCGTCCAGCACCGCCCGGTCAGTCCACCCGCGCACTCGCAGACCGTATGCTACATTCTCGAAGATCGATTTGGGGAAAGGATTTGGCTTTTGAAAGACCATGCTGATCCGCATGCGAATTTCGATCGGGTCCACCGTGGGACTCAGAATATTGACGTAATCAGGATGGAGAATAACCTCGCCCTCATAGCGGTTACCCGGATACAGGTCATGCATGCGGTTGAAGCATCGCAGGTACGTGGTCTTGCCGCACCCTGACGGGCCAATCACCGCCGTGACCTGCTTTTCGCCAATGGTGAGCGAGATGTTTTTGAGGATGTGCACCGAGCCGTAATAGAAGTTGAGATCCTTCACTCGGGCTTTCTCGACCTGGGGACTCGATGGCAACATGCGGGCCTCGGTCACCACTTGATCTGTTTGCGGAAACGCGCGCGAATAAAAATCGCCAGCCCGTTCATCGCCAGCGTCATGCCCAGTAATACCAGGCCAGCCGCGGCAGCGTTCGTGTGAAACTCTTCTTGGGGCCGGGAGACCCAGTTGAACATTTGAATCGGCATGACGGTGAAGGGGTCTAGGAGCCATTGGAATGACAAGTAGGGAAACTCTGGTTGCCATGGCGGATGGGGCAAGAAGGCAATGAACGACAGGGCCCCAATGGTAATCAGGGGAGCACTCTCTCCGATCGCCCGAGACAAGGCGATAATCAACCCGGTAAGAATGCCACCAGTCGCGTATGGGAGCACGTGGTCCTTTACCGTCTGCCACTTGGTGGCGCCGAGAGCATGCGCCGCTTCCCGGATGCTGTTTGGAACGGAGCGGATCGCCTCTCGAGCCGAAGTCACGACGATCGGAAGTATCAGCAATGCGAGGGTCAAGCCCGCTGTCAAGATGCTTTGGCCCAGATGCAACTGGTACACCAGCAGCCCCAGGGCCAGCAGCCCGTACACAATGGAGGGCACCCCTGCCAGATTGGCAATGTTGATCTCGATCAGGTCTGTCAGCCAGTTCTTGGGTGCATACTCCTCAAGATACACTGCCGCACCGACGCCAATAGGCACGGCCGTGAGGGCCGTGACGAACATCACTGTGGTCGTCCCCACCCAAGCCGACAGGATTCCGGCTTCTACAGGGAAGCGGGACGGATAAGACGTGAAAAATCGCCAGGTCAGGCGCGACCAACCATCCAGGGCAAGTCCCAGGAACAGAGCCAGGAGCGTGACCAATCCTACCAGCATGGCCAGTAGGCCCAAAATGGCGAACAGGGAGTCTACAAACCGGTTCCTCGCGATGGCTGACTGGAGGCGCATCTCAATAGGCTTTCCAGAATCCTTTTCGGAGCAGGTAGCCCGCCACGTTAAACAGCAGGGTCATGAGCAGCAACGTCAGGCCTGCAGCAAAAATACTCTGATAACCAATGCTCCCATGCGGTAAGTCTCCTAAACTCACCTGGACAATATAGGCTGTGATCGTTTCCGCCGGTTCCAGAGGGTTCCAAGTCAGGGTGGGCTGCATGCCGGCAGCGATGGCAACCACCATCGTTTCGCCGATAGCTCGAGAGATCCCCAGGGCATACGCGGCCGCTATCCCGGAAAGCGCAGAAGGTACCACCACCCGCAGAGCGGTCTGCATGCGAGTAGCACCCATGGCGTACGAGCCTTCCCGGGTGTCCATCGGGACGGCCCGCATCGCGTCTTCGCTCAACGAACTGACGTATGGAATGATCATGACCCCGATGACCAGTCCTGCGCTGAGCATATTGAAGCCAGGCAGGTCGGCCCAGATGAGCTGAAGGAACGGGGTCACAAACAAGAGCGCGAAATATCCAAACACCACGGTGGGCACGGCGGTCAGCAGTTCCAGGAGCGGTTTGACGGTCTCGCGGACGACGAGTGTCGCACACTCGCTCAGGTAAATGGCTGTGATCGTGCCGACCGGGAGAGCCATGAGCAACGCCACGGCTGTGGTGACCAGCGTGCCCGCGACGAGCGGTAAGATCCCGTAATGAGCCTCCGAAAACAAAGGAGTCCACTGGGGATCTGTCAAAAACTCTGCGAGGGATACATGTCGGAAAAAGGGCAACGACTCATACACCAGCACGCCAGCGATGCCGACGGTGACGGCCACCGAGGTCAGCGCCGCTAACAGGAGCGCCCATTCGATCGCGCGTTCTCGCGCAACTCGACTTGAGTGAGCCCCCCGAGGACAGCCCCCTGAGCCGTCAGGGCTTGGCTTCACGTCTTAACAACTCATCAATCTGGAGACCCACTGCCGGGCTCCCGTGAAACACGGTCCCTAACTTTCCTTGCCGAAAATGTTCCATCGTGAGGCGGTACGTCTGAGCAGGGAGAGGGACATATTTGACTTGCTCGATCAACGTAGCCCCCTGCGTGAGGTAAAATTCCACGAACTCCCTGACTTCAGGTCGTTCGGCTGCATGCCGATTGACATAGATAAAGACAGGGCGTGAGAGCGGCTGATAGGTGCCATTTTCAACGGTCTCACGGGAGGGGAGTACGGGTCCTTTCCCACCATCCACCGCGAGAGCCTTGAGCTTCCTCTTGTTCGGCTCAAAATAGGCGAACGGAATGTAGCCCAACGCATGTTTCTCATTCGCGATGCCCTGAACGAGCGTATTGTCATCCTCGCTCGCGGTATAGTCACCTCGACTCGCCTTGGCTTTTCCCGTAATCGCTTCGGTGAAGTAATCGAACGTGCCCGAATCGGACCCGGCGCCGAACAGTTTGAGGGGTGCATCAGGCCACGGGCTGCGTACCTGAATCCATTTGGTGATCCTGCCTTGGGCTGAGGGCTCCCAGATGGTCTTCAGTTCCGAGACGGTGATGGAGTCTGCCCAGGTATTTTGTTGGCTTACGGCGATCGTCAGCGCGTCAAATGCTATGGGCAGTTCAAGGTATTGAACCCCGGTTTTTCTACACGCCTCGATTTCTTCGGCAGAAATCGGACGCGAAGCGTCCTGGATGTCGGTGTCTCCTCGACAGAACTTCTTGAAGCCGCCTCCAGTCCCGGAAATCCCAACGGTCACGCGAACAGCGCCCCGGTTGGCCTTTTGAAACTCTTCGGCGACCGCTTCTGTGATGGGAAAGACCGTGCTGGAACCATCTATCTTGATTAAGGCTGCCGGTTCAGCGTCCAGGAGCGGCGGGAAACTGAATAGGGCGAGGAGAAGAAAGGCCGCAATCGTCCGCAGCATCGGTCGAGCATCGATCATCCTCGTGTCCTCCTTGAATCAACTGGATTCAAACGAGGCACATCGTAGGTCCCCTGTGTTTCAAGCGAGTTGAGGGCGCGTTACTGGAATGTTAAATCGGTGAGGCTAGGCGTGGTCCCTATTCGTGGGCTGATCGCGATTCGCCGCTAAGGGCTCAAGCAGGCAAGGGATATCGCCCTATCGTTCCCCGTCAATGAACGGGCGGATACGCTCGGCGATCTCATCCCGAACGCGGCGAAAAACCCTCTGTCGTTCCTCGATCGTTCCCACGGCTGCCGCCGGGTCCTCGAAGCTCCAATGCAACTGCACTGACGATGCCGGAAAGATCGGGCACGTCTCTTTAGCCCGGTCACATACCGTGATGACGTAGTCGAACCGCGCGTCC
>Ga0066667_10000207_pt1 | contig 18401 bp, 14 predicted proteins | sample GraSoiAngelo_116_FD_133943 | JGI IMG/M metagenome (GOLD analysis project Ga0066667, IMG submission 133943) | Grasslands soil microbial communities from the Angelo Coastal Reserve, California, USA - 14_0903_16_30cm | ecosystem: Environmental > Terrestrial > Soil > Grasslands | place: USA...
AGGCCGGCTCGCTTCCTGTTTGTCACCGAAGACGGCACCATCTCTGGCTGGAATGGCGGCCAGAATGCCACGCTCATGGTCGACAACTCGGACAATGGTTCGCCTCATGGGGCCGTTTACAAGGGTGCGACCACGGCGGACATCAATGGCACACGCCTCCTCTATGCCACCAATTTCCGAAAAGCGCGCATCGAGGTTTATGACGCGAATTTCATGCGCGTGCGTCTAGGCGACGGTGCTTTCCAAGCCGAGGGAATTCCTGACGGTTTTGCGCCCTTCAACATTCAGAACATTGGCGGGACTCTCTTCGTCACTTATGCGAAGCAGGATGCTGCGAGGCACGATGACGTCGCCGGAGACGGCCTCGGTTTCGTTCTCTTCTTCACGCCCTCAGGCCGGCTCATTGGCCATCTCGAGCACGGTCCCTGGATGAATTCGCCCTGGGGCGTCGTCTGGACGCCGCGCGATTTCGGCGAGTACAGCAATTCCATTCTCGTGGGCAATTTCGGCAGCGGCAAAATCGCCGCATTTAATGGCTTCACCGGAAAGTTCATCAGTTTCCTGAAGAATCCTGACGATACGGACATGGTCATCGACGGTCTGTGGATGATTGCGTTTGGAAACGGCGCCACCGCGGGCCCGGCGACGACACTGTTTTTTACGGCGGGGATTCAGGGTGAATCGCACGGCTTGTTCGGCACCATCACTCCGGTTGACGGCTTGGATGGCGACGAAGAGTAAACGGCGCGCCTTTCGTCAAGGAAAAGTTCCTACTAAGAAGCAGCAAAAATAGGGTGGGGTTGCCCCGAGACGGCAGAGGCTCATCACTCTCTGCCGTCTCTCTTCTTTTGGAGTGCGGCGGCTTGCCACCGCTCTTCTTCATTCGGCTTGCTTCATATCTGCAAAAGTCCAGCAATTTGTATCGGGCCGGATGTTAGAATCTTTTCGCGCCAGACTCATCATGCCCATTCAAGAAAAAAACTACTGGCTAGAAACAATAACCACTCCACCGTTACAATCCGTTCGCGATTTGCCGGAAAACATCGACATCGCCGTTGTCGGCGGCGGCCTCTGCGGACTTTCCGCGGCTCGGGCCGTCGCGAAGCACGACCTAAACACCGCGGTGTTCGAAGCGGAAACTTTTGGCTGGGGCGCGAGCTGCCGCAACGGCGGCATGGTTCTCACGGGCATGAAATTGCCGGTGCCCACCATGATCAAGCGCTACGGCCTTGACGCGGTGCGCAAAATGTACGTCACGTCCATCGCCTCCATCGACCTGGTGGAACAAATCGTGCGCCAGGAAAAGATTGACTGCAATTTCTCCCGCTCCGGCCACCTCGAAGTCGCCTGCAAACAATCTCATTTCGATGGCTACGCGGAATCCGCTGCAATGATGCAGCGCGAATTCAACCATCCGCGGCGCATCGTTTCCAAAAGCGAGTTGCGCAACGAAATCGGTTCGGAAATTTATTTCGGCGGTATGGTCGACGAAACCAGCGCAAGCGTGAATCCCGCGCGCTACGTTGCCGGCTTAGCGCGCGCAGCGCAGCGCGCCGGTGCCTGCCTACACGATCACACGCGCGTCGAAAAGATTGAAGCCGAATCACACAATGGCGCGCGCAAGTTCCGCCTGCGCACTTCGCGAGGCACAACTACTGCGCGCGAAGTAATTCTTGCCAGCGGGGCGTACACGACGGAAGCCACTCCCGCGCTGCGAAGGAAGATTATTCCCATCGGTTCCTACATTATCGCCACCGAAGTGCTACCTGCCGAGTTGGCTCGCGAACTCAGCCCGCGTAACCGCATGATCTACGACTCCAAGCACTTTCTCTACTACTACCGCCTGTCGCCGGACAATCGCATGCTTTTCGGCGGACGTGCCGCATTCTTTCCTGAAACCGAAAAGACCGTGAGGCAAAGCGCGGAAATTCTTCGCCGCGGCATGATCACCGTCTATCCGCAACTCCGCGACACCAAAGTCGAATACGTATGGGGCGGCACGCTGGACTTCACTCTCGACGTGATGCCGCACGCTGGAAAAATCGATGACATGTACTTTGAGGCGGGCTTTGCCGGCCACGGCGTCGCCGCGGCTACATGGTTCGGCACGAAACTCGCCGGACTCGTTTGCGGCGAAACCGACAGCCTTCCTTTTACCGGCATTCCATTTCCGGCTGCGCCCATTGGTCTGCGAAGCGGCCACACCTGGGCTTTGCCGCTTGCGGGACTGTGGTACCGGATTCTCGATTTCTTCACGTAGCGCGCGAACTCGGTATCGCAGGTTGCATCTTGCGAATCACAAAATACATCGGAAGCGCGAGCAGCACCGGCACCGGTCCCCACTTGCGGGCAAACGGGTCGCTCCCCACAAGCGCGACGACGCTCATCACCAACGGCGCCGCCACCACGTAGAACAATCCTGCGCGGCGCCCTGGAATCCAAAACGGCCGCGGCAGATCCGGCTTTGTCTGCCGCAAACGCCACGACGAAAGCACCGTTAGAACCGTTACGCCGATGCGCAGCCACACGTAAACGGTGAGCAACTGCACCAACGTCTTTTGCGCTAGCAACGCGTACACGATCGATGAGGCCATAATCGCAATCCACGGCGTTCCGTAGCGCGGATGCCGCGCCGAAAACGCCGCCGGAAGGTAGCCGTCTTCCGCCATCGTCGACGGCATGCGCGTGCTCGTCAGCACAGTCGCGTTCAGCAGCGCCACGTTGCCAATCATCGCCGCAATGGTCAGCGGAATCGCCAGCCATGGCCCTCCGAGGAGTTGTGCGACGTCGGAAAAATAGCCGGTGTGCCATTTTCGCCAATCGCCGAGCGCGGCCAGCGAAAACAGAGTCGGAAGAAAGTACGTGGCGATAGACAACGGCACCACGACGGCCAGCGCCCGCGGATACGTGCGCTGCGGATTTTCCACTTCCTCGGCGACGCTCGAGAGCTGCTCGTATCCCGAATAGAGCCACAGCCCCAGCGCCAGCCCGGTGCCAAACACTTGAAATTTCGGCGCATGCGGCGGCACTAACGGCGAGAACGGATTGTGCTGCCACTTCAGCGCCGCGACCACGCACAGTGCGCCCACGGCCACCAGCACAAAAGCTTCCAATATCGTCGAGACCACCCCGACCATGTGGATCCCGCGCACATTCACGTAGCAAATCAGCGCGACTAACGATGCGGCAATCGCGTAATGCGTCAGCGCGCCGGCCGGCTTGAAATAAAACGAGATGTAGTCGGTGAGATAGTCCGCGAAGAGCACCGCGTACGCCGCTGCCAGCAAAAACGATGCGCTCCAGTTCCACCAGCCGGCGAGGAATCCCCAGAAGTCGCCAAATCCCGCGCGCACCCAACGGTAGAATCCGCCCTCGACGGGAATCGCTGTCGTCAATTCGGCCGCCACCAACGATACCGGAACGCACCAAAACAGCGGGATGAACAGATGATAGAGCAGCGTCAGTCCCGGGCCGCTGGTCGTGACCATGTCTTCCAGACCAAACGGCCCGCCCGTGGCGTATGCGTACGTCACAAACACAAAGGGCAGCAGGCTCGCTTTGCGCGGGGCACGAGGGAGTAGGTTTCTCTGGCGGCTCACGCTGGAAGTTGCTGCACGGGTTGTAGGCGCCGCGATGAAGTGAAGAACATGTTGTCCAAGAGGGTATCGCATTTTGTGGAAGTAGAGGAAGTAAAGGAGGTCGCGGGAGTAAAAAAGGCAAAGAGGCGCACGAATTGGGTGATACCGCCCCCAGATCCGTGAGGTGGTGGGAATAATATAGAAAGCGTTTCGGATTGCCCTTCGGCGCGCCGACCGCAAGTCGTCGGCCCACTCAGGAGCGGAGTCATTTGTGAGATTGTGTGAATTGCCAGCCGAAGCGGCCTTTGATGCACAGGTTGCCCTGCGTGACGGAGTGATCGAGCGGCGAACTGACTCTCACAATTTGGCCGGCCTGCGAGTGCACGGTTAGCTCGCATCCCACGCCGCAGTACGGGCAGATCGTCTCGGTGCGTGTTTGCCGTGATTCGTCCCAAGTTCCCGCCGCGCGCATGTCGTACTCGATTTTCCCCATCAACGCTCCGGTGGGACATACGCCGATGCAGTTCCCGCAATACACGCACGCCGAATCCGTCAGCGGAATTTCGAATTCGGTGGCAATGTGCGCGTGGAACCCGCGTCCCGCCACGCCGATCGCAAACGTGTTTTGCGCGTCCACGCCGCAGGCTTCCGCGCATTTGTAGCAGAGAATACACTTGGAATAGTCACGCACGTACAGTTCGTTGTCGATTTTCGGTGGCTGCACCACGGTTGCGGCACGCGGCCCGAATTTTTCCGGGCGCGCTTCGTAGCGCTTCATGTAGGCCTGGAGTTGCAGCGCGGTCGAAACATCGACGGACGAAGCGAGAAATTCCAGCACCACGCGTCGGCTCAGCCGCACGCGCTCCGAATCGGTCCACACCACCATGCCCTCTTCCACTTTGCGCGAGCACGCCGGCACCAGCGGTCGCGAACCTTCCACTTGAACCACGCACACGCGGCACACGTTCACAGGAGTCAGCGTTTCGAGAAAGCAAAGCGTCGGTGTTTCGATTCCAAGTGTTTTCGCTGCATCGAGAATCGTCGCGCCTTCAAGCACGGTCACGCGCTTTCCATCAATCGTGATTTGCACATCGCGCCGCGCCGCAGGCACAGGAATTTCCGGTGCCGGCGCGCGCGGAATCGGAATCAATGGAGAAGGTGCTTGAAGCTGCTCGCTCATAAAAAAAGACTCCAACGATCCATCGCCGAGAGAATAGCGCCGGAAGCGGTCTGACCCAGGCCGCAAATCGAGGCGTCGCGCATCGCCTGCGCCATTTCTTTCAGCAGCGCGCTTTCCTGCTCCTTTGAACCGAGCGGCTTGCGCGCTATTAGCCGCTGAAGCAGTTCTTCCTGACGGATCGTGCCAACGCGGCAAGGGACGCACTGCCCGCACGTTTCGCTGCGGAAAAATGCGGCGATACGCAGCAAAATCTGCTCGAGATCCACGGAATCGTCGAAGAGCATGACGACGCCGGAGCCGAGCGTCGCGCCGATTGCGCGTGTGCCTTCGAAGGTTAACGGCGTATCCAGTTCCTTCGGGGAGACAAAGCTGCCCGCGGCTCCGCCCAACAGGACCGCTTGCAGCCGGCCCGTTCCACCGACGCCACCGGCCATTTCGATAAGGTCTCGAATCGTCGGCCCAAAGGGGAGTTCGTATACGCCGGGGCGAACCACATGCCCGGAAACGCAGAACAGCCGGTATCCAGAGGAGTTTGCCGTGCCGATGCGCGCATACGCGGCGCCGCCATTCAAAATAATCTCCGGAACGTTGACCAGCGTTTCCACGTTGTTGACAACAGTCGGCTCGCGAAACAATCCACTTTGCGTGGGGAACGGCGGCTTGTTGCGCGGCTCGCCGCGGTAGCCTTCGATGGAATTGAACAGCGCGGTTTCTTCGCCGCAAATATACGCGCCCGCGCCGCGGCGAATCTCGATGTCAAACGTGAATCCGCGCCCGCCAATATCCTCGCCCAGAAAGTTTTGCGCCCGCGCGGCATGGATCGCTTGTTCTAATCGCTGTGTGGCATAGGGATATTCGCCGCGAATATAGATGTAACCCCTTTTTGCACCGACCGCGAAAGCCGCAATCGTCATGCCTTCGAGAACTGCGAAGGGATCGCCCTCCATCAGGATGCGGTCCTTGAAGGTGCCCGGTTCGGATTCGTCGGCGTTGCAGATCACGTAGTGCGGGCGGTTCGACTCCCGCTGTTGGTGCACGGCTTCCCATTTTTTCCCGGCGGGGAAAGCCGCGCCGCCGCGGCCAAGGAGTTTCGACTCGATGGCCTCGCGAATCACGCGCTCAGGGCCCCATTCGAACGCTCGTCGCAAGGCTTCGTAACCGCCGAGTCGGCGGTAATCCTCGAGACTGGCTGGATCCACTTGCCCCACGCGGCGCAAGAGTCGCAATTGCGATCGTCCGTCTTGCGGGACAGAAACCTTCGCATTCAGCGTATCAATTTCGTCAGGCAGCTTTCCTGTCGCTGCATCTAAGACCGCGGATGCGATACTCTCCGCATACGCAGGCGCTATCACGCGCTCGCGGGGCTTTTCTCCCGCTGCGGTGATCAACGCAGCGGGCGCGCGTTCGCAAAGACCCAGGCACGAACTGCGCTGCCAAATTGCCTTTCCAAGCGAGCACGGTTTCCCCGCAGGCCCGAGTTTGCGCTCGAGCTCCGCGCACAACGCTCCGGCGCCGCGAGTCATGCAGGCAATGTCGTCGCACGCGCGCGCGACGACGGGCGGTTTCGGCGCCAGCGAAAACTTTTCATAAAACGACGCAACACCATGCGCCTCCGCAGGAGGCACGCCCAGTTGTAACGAAGCGTAGTTCAGCGCGCCCGGGCTGATCCAGCCCACGCGTTCTTGAATCGCGTGCAGCACGGGGAGCAGCAGATGACGCTTCGAACGCGTTGGCAAGCCGTTGGTAGGGACGTTGCCGTCCGCCTGGCCATCGCTCGTAACTGTCAGAGACGCGTCGCCCGGACTAGATTCAAGCTGTTTCAACGCTGCGTCCATTGCAACTCGTTCTTCTGCGCTTGCTTTGGCTGCGTTCAGATGCAGGTCCACTCAGTGCTCCACGTACTTCTCGATGCGAATTGCCGTCGCTTTAAATTCGGATGTTCCGGATTTCGCATCGACGGCATCGATTGTGAGATCGTTCGTCGCAATTTCATCGTGAAAGTGAACGGCAAGAAACGCCAGGCCCGGCCGCAACCCTGGGTCAAACCGCACTGGCGCAAGCACAGACCCGCGGCGCGAACTCACGCGCACTTGTTCGCCTTCGCTAACTCTGTACCGCTTCCCATCTTCCGGCGAAAGGTCCAGCGTCGCCTCGCGGCGCAAGGGAGAAGGGAAGCGCCGGCTCTGCTCGCCGGTATTGTAGGAATCCAAGTGTCGCCCCGTAGTGAGCCGAATGGGATATTCTTCGCTCAATGCATCCACCGGCGGCTCGAATTCCACCACGCTGAACGGTGCCCGCGGACCGATCAGAGGCTCACGCCACAGTCGGCTGTGCAAATACATTTCCCCTGGATGCGATTCGTCGTAACAAGGCCATTGAATCCCGCCAAGTTCTTCGAGCCGCTTGTAACTCATGCCCGCATGCATGGGGCTCAGCGAACGCAACTCGTTCCAGACGGTTTCCGCATCCGGCTTTCCCCAGTCGCGGCCAAAGCGCTTTGCGAGTTCGTAGATGATTTCCATGTCGTCGCGCACCCCTTCGGGCGGCGGCACTGCGGCACGCACGCGCTGCACGCGGCGCTCGCTGCTGGTCACCGTGCCTTCGGTCTCGCACCAGCCGGCCGAGCCGGGCAGGATAACGTGCGCGAGTTCGGCGGTCTTCGTGTAAAAGAGATCCTGCACAACAAGAAATTCCAGCCCGCTCATCAGCTTCACCGCGCGGTGACGATCCGCTTCGGAATCGATAGGATTTTCGCCCAGTACGTAAAGGGTAGTGAGCTCGCCGCGCTCCATCGCCTCGAACATCGCGCTTAAGTGCCAGCCTTGCCTGGGGTGGAGTTTCGCTCCATACGCGCTTTCGAATTTCGCGCGCAGCTCCGCGTTCTCCACATGCTGAAACCCCGGCAAGCGGTCGGGAATCGCGCCCATGTCGCCGCCGCCCTGCACATTGTTCTGCCCGCGCAGCGGATTGAGGCCGCCTCCATAGCGACCGACGTGTCCCGTGAGCAGCCCGAGGTTGATCAGCGCCAGCACGTTGTCGACCGCGTTGTGATGCTCGGTGATGCCCAACGTCCAGCAAATCTGCGCGCGCTTGGCCTTGGCATACGCATGCGCCGTCTGCCGAATCGTTTCCGCAGGCACGCCGGTCTCGCGTTCCGCGCGCTCCAGCGTGTACTTCTCGACGCACGCGCGATAAGCGTCAAAGCCGCTAGTTCCATGTTGAATGAACTTTTCGTTGGCTAGGCCTGAATGAATAATTTCGCGGGCCATGGCATTGGCCAGCGAAATGTCGCTGCCCACGTCCACCCCCAGCCAGGTGTCGGCCCATTGCGCCGAACTCGTCCGACGCGGATCGATCACGTGGAGCTTCGCGCCGTTGCGAATCCCTTTCAGTACGTGATGGAAGAAAATCGGGTGCGTCTCTCGCGCGTTCGAGCCCCAAAGCAGGATGACGTCCGTCTCTTCGACTTCGCGGTACGAACTGGTTCCGCCGCCCGCTCCGAAAACCGTCGCCAGACCGACGACGCTGGGGGCGTGTCAAGTCCGGTTGCAGCTGTCAATATTGTTCGTGCCAATCACCGAGCGCACGAATTTCTGCGCCACGTAGTTGAGTTCGTTGGTGGTCTTCGAGCAACTGAACATGCCGAACGTGCGCGGCCCGTGCTTTTCAACTTGCGCGCGGAATCCAGCGGCCACGCGACCCAGCGCCTCGTCCCAAGTCGCGGGCCGATGCTTGCCGTTCTCGCGAATCAACGGCGTCTTCAATCGCTCTTTCATTCCGTTGTTCATGTTCTTCCTCTTGCGGGCTCAAACAGGCTTTCTGTCGCGCGCGCCCGCGAATGAAGAGTCACGACAACCTATTATGCTCTCCGGCTTGCATAAACTTCTATCTTGACGCGGGAGTCTTAGGGCGAATGCCGCCAGCATCGATGAAGCCTGCAAATTTACGAAGGATTGTTGAGCCTATCAATATGAGCAGTGGCCACGTTGAGCCTATTCGTGGCGCAGGGCGACCATAGGGTCGACGCGCATGGCGCGCCGCGCCGGCGCCCAAGAAGCGGCAAGCACGACAGCTGTGAGCAGTGTTGCCGCCAATAGATAAGTAAGGCTGTCCATCCGTGAGACGCCATAGAGGAAGATTCCCGATCCACTCCACCCGATGCCTTCCGTGGGGAAAAAGCGCGTCACCGCAAATGCGGCAAGCGTACCAACAACCAAGCCCGCACACGCGACGAGTAATGATTCACGCAACACGAGGCGCGCAATTTCGCCGTGGCCTGCCCCGAGCGCAGTGCGAATGCCGATTTCCCGCGTGCGTTCGGCGACAGAATACGATGTCACTCCGAACACACCGACAACAACCAAGATCAGGGCCAAGCTTCCGAAGGAAGCCAGCAGGGTGATCACCGGCCGCCGCAAGGTCATAGACTCGGAATCGTGGAGCTGCGCCTGCATACTGCCTAATTCCCAATAGAGCTGCGGATCAACTGGCTGAAGCCAATTGTTGATGCGCGCAGCGACATTCCCCGCATCGCTCCCAGCCCGCACACGAATCGCCATACTCCATCGCGGCGGTGCGGTTTGTGCCACAGCGAAATACGCGAGCGGCCGCAAATCTTCTTCCGGATTGCGCTGCCGGAAATCTGCGACAACGCCAACAATCTCCCTCTCAATCGTTGGGGAATCCGCAAACGCCAGGTGATAACCGATAGGATTGGTCCCCGGGAAAAACTGTTTCGCGAAAGTCTCGTTGACGATCGCGACCGGGCTGGCATGTTGACCATCCCGCTCTTGGAACGGCCGGCCGGTAAGCATTGGCACCTTCAAAGTTGAGAAATATTCCGGGCCTATCAACACAAAATAGATTCTGTCCTCAATGGCTGTCGCGTTTTTAGCAGTCGCCTCAATTCTGAGCGGCGCACTTTCCGCCCCTTCCATCGGCAAGGAATTTACTATGCCTACCGACTCCACCCCTGGCATCAGCCGCATCCGCTCTGCCGCATCGTGCATGAGGCGGACGCGATCCGGCGTGGTTGTGTAGCGCGTAAACGGCAGCCGGATCGTGGCTGTCAAGACGTTGCGCGGGTCATACCCAAGATGTGAGGATTCGACGTGCAGAAAACTGCGCAGCAACAAGCCGAAGCCTACGAGCAGCACCATGCCCAGCGCAACCTGACTCGCGACCAGGCCGTTCGGCAGACGCCGCGAGCGCGACCCGCCCGCCGCGTTGGGCGCCGCATCTTTCAAACTTTCATTAAGATTTACCCGCGTTGCGTGCAACGCCGGAACCATCCCGAAAGCCAAGGCGCTCAGAAACGAAACTCCCAAACTGACCGCAAGTACGCGAGCATCCACCTGCAGATACACACCGGAAAGTATTCCCGACGCCGCTTTTGTGATGATTTCCTGACACCAGCACGTCACGATTATGGCGACAACTGCGCCGCAAAGGAACAGCAGCGCGTTTTCGGTCAAAAGTTGCCGAATCATTCGTCCGCGGGAAGAGCCCAGCGCAGTGCGTACGACAACCTCTCGGTGACGATTCACGCCTCGTGCCAGGAGCAAGCCGGCAACGTTCGCGCACGCGATCAACAAAACAACCGCTGCCGCAACCATCGTCATCCAGAGGCCGCGTTGCGCATTTTGTACGGTCGGTCCAGGATTGCGAAACATCTCTCCAAATTCTTCCACGACGAAACGCTTACTTCGATCGGCTAGTGCGCTGGTATTCTTAAACTGGTCCGCAAGGACTTCCACCTCCGAACGCGCCTGCGCAAGCGTTACTCGAGGTTTCAACCGCGCGACGATTTGCACCCTCATTTTTCCTGCTCTTACGTTTCCTTGAGCCGCGTAAGAGTCGAGAACCAGAGGGGCAAAGATTTCTAGCTCTTCGTAATAGGGTCCCAGCGACTGCGGGAGCACGCCAACAACGGTAACCAGCCGACGATCCAGAACAATCTGCTGTCCGATAATCCCCGGGTCGCCGTGAAACCGATTCCGCCAGCAGTCGTAGGAAAGCATCCCGACCCCGTCCTGGCCAGCTTGTTGTTCCTCCTCTCGAAAGTTGCGTCCTAGCAATGGTTGAACGCCGAGCGTCGGGAACCAGTTGGGGGTGACCAGAAACCCCGGCAAGTTTTGGGCGGTGGCGCCATCGGCGCTGTAAAAATAGTCGGCCCATCCCGCCGCCGCGATCTGCTCAAACAACTCACTGTTTTTGCGGGTGGCCTGATACTGCGCTGGAGTAGGGGTATGGACGTCGCCATCGTCCTCGATCGTCCAGATATGAACCAATCGCTCCGGTTCACGGAAAGGCAGGCCGCGCAGGAATGCGGAGTCCACCAGCCCAAAAATCGCCGTGTTCGCGCCGATGCCGAGAGCTAGGGTTAGAACAGCGACGGCGGTGAAACCAGGGGATTTCCGGAGCATCCGCAGGCCGAAGCGCAGATCCTGCATCAGAGTTTCGATAAGATTCACGCCGCGCGCGTCCCGGCACTGTTCTTTTCTCAATTCCAATCCATCCATCGCGCGTACGGCGGCGCGGCGCGCGTCTTCCCCTGTCATGCCCTGCGCGAGGAACTCCTCAGTCCTGCGCTCCAGGTGATACTGCAGCTCTCCGCCGAGTTCCTGCTCAACCCGCCCGCGCCGGAAGAGCGAGCGCAGCCGCAACGGGATCGTGTAGAGCCAATGTTCGAGGCGCATGGGTGCTCCTTGCGGTTACCAGCGGCGAAAAACTTCCTTGTTCTTCATTCCTGCTCCCGCGGGACCTCTTGTCGCGAAGAACAAAGATAAGAGAGATTCCTTGTCGCTTCGCTCTTCGGAATGAGGAGCCTGGCTAGGCGGTCGCGACTCACAATACAGACTCCAGAGCTGGGCATAAGGTTCACAGCGGCCACGCTTCGCTACTCGTCCCGCAGCGCTACCATGGGATCGACGCGCATGGCACGGAGCACGGGAATCGAACAAGCCCAGAGCAACGACAGCGAGAATCGCAGAAACACTAGCACTAGCGTACGTCACGGGATCAAACGGAGGCACGTGAAACAGCATGCTTTGCATGGCCTTGGCTCCGCCCGCCGCGCCGGCCAATCCGACGACGATGCCGATTAGCACCAGCACGAAGGCCTGGCGCAGAACCATTGCCAGGATTTCTTTTGGCCGGGCGCCGAGAGCCATGCGAATGCCAATTTCGTTCGTGCGCTGGCCCACCACGTAGGACATCACGCCGTACGTTCCGACGGCGGCAAGGAGCAAAGCCAAGCCAGCCATGCTCAGGAGCAAAACGGTTTCGTACTGCGTCGTGGTCATGGATTCGGCAATGATTTGCGGCATGGTGCGGACGTGAAAGAGCGCCAGGCTTTTGTCGAGTGAATCGACGGCAGGGCGAACCGCGCCTACAAAAATTTCCGGAGCGCCGGAGCTCTGAACCACGACGTTAAAAGGAAAACCAGGAATTTCCAGTAGCGCCGGCAATCCGAAATAAGCTTCGGGCATGGGGATTCCGCGCGGGCTGCCCTGATTCACGTCGCCGACTACACCGATCACGCGGCAGGTGGGGCCATGTTCGAAGGTTTTTCCGATGACGTCTTCCCCGGGCCAGAAGGTCTTGGCCATGGTCTCGTTAATTACCGTCGGAAGCGCGTACTTCTTGTTAAGGACCTCCGCTTCCGCCTGAGACATCGAAGAAGTCATTTCGCGCAAAGGTTTTGCCGTGTCTTCCAGGTCCGCCTGAGTGAGGTCGCGGCCTGCGAGCAAGGGAATGCCCATCGCGCGGAAATAGCTGGGCGAGATATAGGACCACTCGACTAAAGGGCCGGTCATGGACTCCGTCTGTTTGCCCGGAATGACGATGTAGCCGTTCATGCCGCCGCGAAGAGGCAGCTTGGAAGTCAGGGCGGCAGTGCGGACTCCCGGTGAGGCCGACAATTTTTGCAGCGGCTGCTCGTAAAACTGCCAAGACTGGTCGAGCGTCTTGTAGTGGACGCCAGGCAGCTTGACGGCCGCGGTCAGCACATGCTCTGGTTGAATCCCGAGATTGGTGTTGCGCAGATTTTCGAAGGTGCGCAGCAGCAATCCTGCAGTAGTCAGCAATGCGAGCGATAATGCGATCTCGCCGGCTACGAGCGTATTGCGAAGCCAGCTCGCGTGACGCGTGGCACCCGCGTGGAGCGAACCTTTCGATTTGAGCGCGTCGCTGGACTCAACGGAGGACGACTGAAGAGCGGGAGCGAGACCAAATAAGACTCCGGCGGCAACACAAACGAGGAACGTGAAGGCGAGTGGAACCAAGCCGACGCGGAGGGGAGTGGGCTGCGGCAAGACATCGGTCAACACGCCACGGAGCAGGCTCACGCTGGTGTAGGCCACAAGGATGCCGAAGCATCCGCCCAAAAGCGAGAGTAGAAGACTTTCCGTGAGCAACTGGCGAAGCAAACGCGCCCGCCCCGCTCCCAGCGCGGTGCGTACGGCAATTTCGCGGCGGCGGCTGGTCGAACGAGCGAGAAGGAGATTCGCAACGTTCGCGCAAGCAATCAGCAGCACCAGGCCTACGGCACCGAACATGATCCAAAGCTGAACGGCGAAGCCACCCACGAGCCACTCGCGCATGGGAATCACCACAGCACCGACATGGCGATTGGAATCCGGGAACTGCTTTTCCAGGCGTTTGGCGGTGGTACGCAGGTCGGCGCGAGCCTGCTCGAGCGTTACGCCTGCCTTCATCCGGCCAATGCCACGCCAATTGTGATTGCCTCGCCTCCCGAGATTCTCCAGGGACATGTCCAGGGGAACCCAGAGGTCGGCATCATTTGGACCGCGAAACCACGCAGGCATCACACCAATAATCGTGTAGGGAGCATTGTTTAGCTCGAGGGTCCTTGCCAAGGCTTCGGCGCGACCGCCAAAATGCGTTTTCCAGAAGGCGTCGTTGAGCAGCACCACGTGGTTAGCGCCCTTTGCATCTTCGCGGTTGGCGAAAGCGCGGCCGATTTGGGGCGAGACGCCCAGCCGTTGGAAGAAATTGGCCTGCGTGGCGATCTCGGATACGGCTTCGGGCGCGTCGGCTCCACTCGCATTCACACCGATGGGCCAGGAATAGAGGCTCATGTCGCTGAAGGTGGAGTTTTGCGAGCGCCAATCGAGGTAGTCCTCTCCGGTGAGAGGATAGTCGCCGGGGGCGGTCTCGGTTTCGCGGAGTTCGACAAGCTGTTCGGGACGCGGATATGGGAGGGGCTGAAGCAAGGTGGTATGAACCAGGGAAAAAATGGCGGTGTTCGCACCAATTCCGAGAGCGAGTGTCACCATGGCGATAAGGGCAAAGCCCGGATTGCGCACGAGCATTCGCGCGGCGTAACGGATATCCTGCATCGCATCTTGCAACCAATTCACGTGGCGCATGCCCCGACACTCCTCCTTGCTTAACTCAAAACCGCCAAAATCGTGGCGCGCGGTGCGGCGTGCTTCTTCCCTGGTCGTGCCGTGAGCGAGGTTCTCTTCGATTTTTCGCTGAAATGATATTGCAGCTCTTCGTTCAGTTCCTGCTCGACGCGGTTGCGGCGGAAGAACGAGCGTAGTCTCAGCGGAACGGTGTAGAGCCAATGTTCGAGGCGCATGGTGTGCTCCTTGCGCTTAAGCTTGCGACCTTAAACTCGAAATTCCGGCTATGCCTCTTTCAGCTTGACAACGTGCGAGATCGCTGCCGAGAGGCGGTTCCAGTGGCCAGCTTCCTTTTCGAGCTGCCGGCGGCCAAGCCGCGTCAACGAATAGAACTTGGCGCGCCGATTGTTTTCGCTGGGCTTCCACTCGGCGGTGATCCAGCCCTCTTGTTCCAGCTTGTGCAACGCCGGGTAGAGAGAGCCGTCGCTGACTTGGAGAACGTCTCCGGAAATTTGCTTCAAGCGCTGGCTGGTGGCAAAGCCGTTCAGCGGCTCCAGCGCCAGAATTTTCAAAAGCAACAGGTCCAGCGTGCCCTGGACCAGGTCGGATGGCTTGCTCATGCGCACTCCTCGGTTACCGAGGATAAAGTACACCCATTCCCCTAGGTAAGCAAAGGGAAAGAAAATTTAGATTTGCGGCGTTTCACTCCGCGGTTCCCGACCCTAACTAAACCTGTGCAGACATGACCCAAAACCTGTCATTCCGACTCCCAGTCGCGGTCTTCCGCGGCCTGGGGCGGAGGGACCTGCTTTTCAGGCGACGGCAGCGAATGCTGCCGTTCGCGACCTTAAACTATTTCTTGACATAGAGAAACAGGCGTGAACAACCGTTTACCGCATGGAGCGAAAAAAGGTGCTGCGGCGAACCAGGAAAATCGGAAACGCACACATTTTCGAAGCCATCGTCTCGCGCCAGGCGGCACAACGCCGGCTGATCGACGACCTGTTGAGCCTGTTTGGCGGCCGGACGCAGCGCGCTTGAACTGACTTTACTCGCGCAGGATGCTTCACATAGGGGACGCGCCGGTGGCCGCAGCATAGGCGCTCGTCTGCTCCGCGGGCACTGGAGCTGCGACCGCCACCTGTGCGGAACTAACGGCGGGAACGGGCTTGGCCGTGTACGTGGCGTACAGCGCCATGCCAGTGAAAAACGCGCCGGCCACAAGGTTTCCGAGCGTCACGGGGAGCAGATTCCAGAAAAGCGCTTGGCCTACGGAGACGGGGGCGCCCAGCAGCATGCCCGAGGGCACGACAAACATGTTGACCACGGAATGTTCGAAACCCAGCGCGAAAAAAGTTAGGATCGGCAGCCACATCGCCGCGATTTTTCCTACCGTCGAGCGAGAGACCAACGCCAGCACCGCGCCAATCGTGACCATCCAATTACACAGAATTCCCTTTACGAGCGCCAAAGCCCAGCCGCTTCCGCCGAGCGCCGCGTAGCCCAACGTTTTCTTTTGTGCTGCCTGCTTCAACAAATCGGCGACGGCGCCGCCATTGCCAGTGCGCCAATTGGTGATTACCAGATAAAACAGCGCCGCGTAGAGCAAGCTGCCGAGCAAATTGCCAAGATACACCCAGCCCCAATTGCGAAGCATTCGTGTGAGGCGCACGGTTCCGGCCAGCGCGCCAATCGGCAGCACTGCAAAATTTCCCGTCACCAGCTCCAGCCCGAGCAATGCCAGCATCACGAATCCAACGGGCAAAAGAATCGCGCCCACAATCGGCGGAAGTCCCTGCGAAGTCACCAAAACAGCCAGCGAAGTCGCGTACCCAAGGAACGCCCCCGAGAGCTTTCCGCGAATCAGCATGTCTGGCGCAGAAAGTTCCGACTTCCTCTCTGCCAACCGCACCGCTTCCTGCAGCACTTCTTTTGGACTGACAGTCTGTCATGGAATCCGCGGCGGCTTGACCCCGCTTTTCTTCCTTCCTCGCCTTGCTCCCCGACTGCTCTTCTCTGGGCTCTTCTTTCCGTGTCCTCTGTGTTGAAAAACGATTTAAAATCTGGCGAGCTTCAATAAATTGCTGCGTCTCAATTGGCCCTCGCCGAGGAAGACGGGAGGGGACGCGGCGAATGCCACGACGCCAGTCCCGCCGTCGCCGCTGCCGCGAACAGAGGATCGCTCAACGCGGCATGCTCTCTCGCCTCTTTCTCGAAGCGATAAGACTCGATGACCTTGGCCACCACTTCCGGCAATTTTTCATCGCATGGCACGGTTTCCAAAATCTCTTCGCCCGCAACGGCCTGCGGGCCGGTCTGGCCGCCCGCGTAAATGGCCACGGCGTCCACGAGCTTGCCGTCCAGTCTTGTCTTGAATCCGCGAAAGCCGATGTCGGCCGCCTGATGGTTTCCGCAACCAGCTGGGCATCCGGACCAGTGAAGCGTCAAGGGATTCCCACCGGCGCCAAGCTTCTGGTCGAGCGCTTCAGAGAGCGCGACAGCCCGGCTCTTCGTCTCGATGAGCGCGAGATTGCAGTAGTCCGTGCCGACGCAAGCCACCATCCCGCGCAAAAACGGCGAAGGACGCGGCGAAAACTCCTTGAGCAAAGGTTCCGCAAGCAGGCCGCCAACCGAGTCCGTAGGAACATGGGGAAGGATGGCGTTCTGTCCGGTTGTCAGCCGAATCTCGCCATTTCCATAAATCTCAGCGAGCCGCGCGAGTTCGTCCAATTGCGGTGGGTTAACTCGGCCTGTAGGAATGCAAAGCCCAACCGCTCGAAGTCCGTCCTGGCGCTGCCGCGTCACCCCAAGATGGTCGGCATGCGCGGAGCTGCGCATGTCTCTTCCCTGAAACGCCAATTCGTGACCCAGGCGCTCAATCAGTTCCGCGCGCAGGCGGGACAAACCCCACTCTTCGATGAGAAAAGCGAATCGGCATTTCGATCGTGCCTCGCGTGGTCCATGATCGCGATAAATTTTCACCAACTCCACGACGACCGCGGCAGCTTGAAACACTTCGACAAAAACATTCAGCGGCGAAGCAACAGTAAATCCCCCCGAACCCATTTTTCCGCCGACCAGCACATTGAAACCAATCCGGCCCGCCTTCTTTGCGGGAACGAGAGCAATATCCTGTGATTCCGCATGCGTGCAGTTGTCCAGGCACCCGCTAACGGTAATGTTGAACTTGCGGGGCAAATTGGTGAACTCCGGATTACCCTGACTGCCCACGATGATGCGGTCCAAATCCTGCACAACGGGCCAAGCATCCAGTAATTCGTGTGGGTTCAGACCCGCGAGCGGGCAGCCATTGATGTTTCGAACGTTGTCCACGCCCGTTTGCAGCGAGCGCAGGTCCACGCCGCGCAGTTTTTTCCAAATCTCCGGCACGCTCTCGAGGGTAAATCCGCGCAACTCGACCTGCTGCCGCGTGGTGATGTCCACCACGCCATTGCCCAACCGGCGAGAGAGTTCCGCCATGGCGCGGAGTTGCTCGGCCCGCGCGAAGCCGTTGGGCATTCGAATGCGCATCATGAATTTGCCCGGCGTTGGCCGGCGGTAGAAAACCCCGACCCACTTCAACAATTCTTTTTCCGCCTGAGTCAGCGATTCCGCGCCGCGCGCGATGATTTGCGGCAATTGCTCCAGGATCCGGAGTCCATCCCCGTCCATGGACGCTTTGTATCCCTCGACGGTATTTGCGGGAGCGAATTGAGCTGCTGCCAACGAGGTATCCGCCGTTGATGACATTCGGGAATCTTGCATAACGACCACCTCAGAGCGGCGCGATGCGCCTCTCCAATTGGTGGAGTCATGCTGACACTTGCGCTTGCAAGAGCGCAAACGCAAAGTTCTGTTTGCTTCCATTGAAATTTCCGAAAAGTACCTTAGGAGAGCCAGGATTTTTAATTGAGTCGAGAAGTTTTTGCGATGCCGCTGCATTCACAAGGTAAGCAAACTCTGCAAAATCCTTCATTCCGAGCTGTGGCTCGGCAGCTTGTCGAAAAACTTACTTAACATGTCATTCTGAGCGAAGGCAGGAATCTGCTTTTTACAAAATGCCAGAAGAAAAGCGGCTCCTCTTGGCTTCGTCCTTCCGATGATGCCACTGGCTCAATTCCGCAAGCCATTGCAGGGTTACGCATTGCGCGTTTCCAGTTGTTTCGCGAATCCCTGTTATCGCACGCTAATGAGATCCGCAGCGAACTTGCACTTCTCCCGCGAGATCCGGGTCCATGATCGCCGTCCTGCCATTCTGCGCAGAACAAACCT
>Ga0066667_10000219_pt1 | contig 17893 bp, 16 predicted proteins | sample GraSoiAngelo_116_FD_133943 | JGI IMG/M metagenome (GOLD analysis project Ga0066667, IMG submission 133943) | Grasslands soil microbial communities from the Angelo Coastal Reserve, California, USA - 14_0903_16_30cm | ecosystem: Environmental > Terrestrial > Soil > Grasslands | place: USA...
GAGTTCGACCACTGGATCCTGCTGCGGCGCAACTTAAGGCGGCTGCATCTGGAAAAATACCGGAGGTTAGCCGACCCCGGGCAATTCCTAAATGATTTCGTGGAGTTTTTTTCGCGTTGCCAGGACGAACTAGTGTCCGCCGAAGACTATCAGCGCTATGCCGCCGGGCTGGCGGCGCGCATGGAAGCCGAGCGGGAAACGCTGGACGAAGACACACTCGTGGAACGCCTGGAGACGGTCGCGCTGCAGCAGGAGCTTGCGCGCGCCTACCGGGCCAGCGAAGAACTGCTGCGTGAAAAGAACCGCGTTTCGTTTGGCTCGTTGATCACCGGAGCGGTTGGACTGCTGGAGCGGGACGCGCAACTGCGCGGGGCGCTGCAAAAAAAATACCGCTACATCCTGGTCGATGAGTTTCAAGATACCAACATCGCACAACTTCGCCTGCTGGAGCTTCTGGCCGGGCCGGCGAGGAACATCCTCGCGGTCGGCGACAACGACCAGGCGATTTACCGCTTCCGCGGAGCTTCCTTTGCGAGCTTCAAATTATTTCTGGAGCGATTCGCGGGGTGGAAGGAAGGCCAGGACTCTACGCCGTTCCGTGTGGCGCTGACGGAGAATTACCGGTCGACGCCGAACATCCTGCGTGTAGCAATGCAGGTGATCGGGCAAAACGCCGTTAGTGCCGACTTTCCAAAGAAAATTCTCTCTCCAAACGAACCTCCGGGTGAAAAGATCCGCATCGTCGAGCTGGCGACTCCCGAAGAAGAAGCGCGATGGGTAGCGAGCGAACTGGAGCGGATTCATGGAGCGGGACGCCGGTGGAAAGATTTTGCGGTGCTGTATCGCCAGCACGCGCACCGGGATCATCTCGTCGAAGAGCTGTCGCGGCGAAAGATTCCGTTTGTGATCACGAGACTTTCCATTCTGGAGCATCCGCTGGTTAGGGACGCGCTCGCCTACCTGCGGCTGATCGCCGCGCCTTACGACGACATTGCCTGCGCGCGCGTGCTGGCGGCTCCGGCATGGCAACTGCGAGCGCAGGATTTGGTGCGTCTGGCAGAGAAGGCGCGAAAAGAGAAAAAGGTGATCTATGACCTCCTGCAATTGCCGCAGGGGCAATTGGCGTTCGATCACTCGCAAGCAGCGCTCGGGCAGCTGGTGGAATTTGTTTCTTCGCAGAAAAAAACACTGAAGCGCTGCACGGCGCGGGAGATTCTGGGCGTTCTGACGGACTGGCTGGAAATCCGACAGCGCGCGAAGGAACACGACCGAAAATACGTCAAGCGGCTGGCGGAATTCATGAAGGAGTGGGAACCGAAAAGCGAAACGCGCGGCCTGGCGGAGTTTATCGAATATCTGGATTATTACGCTCAGGCCGGCGGGGTGGTGAGCCTGGAAGACGACGCGCCGCCAGACGCGGTGCAGTTGATGACCGTCCATGCAGCGAAGGGTCTGGAGTTTCCCCAGGTGTTTCTGTTGCGCGTGAACAACCGCGCCTTTCCGGCAACCGAGAGGCCTCGGGTGTTTGAATTCCCTGTGGAGCTGATGAAAGAGGGCGCTCCCGCAGAGCAGTTTCATATCCAGGAAGAGCGCCGGCTATTTTACGTGGCGCTGACGCGCGCGGAAGAACGGCTGACCATCACCACGGTGACAGAAAAAAAGGGAAAAGTGCCGGTGTTCATCGAGGACATCCTGATGGAACCAGCGATAAAGCGGCTGGACGTGCGTCAGATGATGCCGAAACTGCCGCCCGCGGAAGTAGAGCAGCGGGCACCGGATGAACATCGGGAGGATGTGCAGCTCTTCCCTGCCGCGGCGGAGCCCGCAAAGATTTTTTCACGCATCGCCGATTGGGCGGAGGAGTTTCACCCGCCGTCACCGGAGCCGCTGACGCTTAGCCCTTCGGCACTGAGCGGTTACCGGACGTGCCCGCAACGTTATCTGTTCGGGTATTTGTGGTCGCTGCGGGAAGGGCCGAAGGCGGCGATGACCTTTGGCGCGGTGATGCACACGACCATCAAACGTTTCGTGGACCAACTCCGCAAAGGCGTGAAACTATCATTCGATGAAGTGCAAGGAATTTTCGAGACGGAATGGAATTCGAAGGGATTTGAAGACCAATATCAGGAAGAGGAATACAAGAAGGACGGACTAGAGCAGTTACGCGCGTTCCATACCGGCATGATCGCGGAACTCCCGCAAGCGGTGGGGCAGGAGAAGGCGTTCGAATTGCCCCTCGACAACAATGTCATCATCAAGGGGCGCATCGATCAGATCAATGCGTTGGGGAACGAGCCGGATGTGGAAATCGTCGATTACAAAACGGGACGCCCAAAAAAGGATGCTGACGCCAAGAAAGATTTACAGCTGAGCTTGTACGCGCTGGCCGTTAAAGAAATTTTGGAGCTGAACCCGGTGCGGCTGGTGTTTCATTATTTGCAAGACAATCGGCGGCAAGAAACCACGCGGGACGCCAAGCAATTGGATGAAGCGCAGAAAGTTGTGCAAGAAGCCGCGGCGGACATTCGCGCGGGACAATTCCGAGCGAAACGAGGCTTCGTCTGCCGCAATTGCGCCTATAGGCCGATTTGCCCGGCGCATGAGGAAAGCCTGAGCGCTTGATCGCGTTTTGAAAGGCTTTTAATTTCTGTTGATCGGAATCTCGATTGGAGAACACGAGTGAATCGCAAAAATATTTACTTGTTCCTTTGCGTTCTGGGAGTGACGCTTCCTTATTCACAATTCGTCCCGTGGGTCATGGACAACGGTCTGCCGCTCGGGCTGTTGGTGCACCAACTCTTCGCCAACCGAATCAGCGCGTTTTTCGGGCTGGATGTCCTGGTCTCTTCTGTGGTCTTCCTGGTGTTTATGGGCCTCGAAGGAGGACGGCTCCGCCTGCGGTTCCGTTGGCTTCCGATTGTCGGTCTATGCGCGGTTGGGGTGAGCCTGGCTTTGCCGTTGTTTCTGTATCTTCGCGAAAGCGCGCTGGAAGGATCACCGGGAACAGTTGAATCATTGGCGGCAACCAAGACCTGAACGAGTCGTCGTTTCCGCAGTTACTGAGGCAAAAGAGAAGAGGCGCTCCAACCTGTGTCAGAGCGCCTGGGCTACGAAATCTTGCTGGAAAACTCCTACTTCCCCTTCTTGGGAGCCTTTTTCTCGTCCTTCTTGGCCTTTTTCTTCATGCGAATTCCCTCCTCAGTGTGGGTAGAGGACCAGCGCCGCCGCCAGTCACTCGCCTCCGACCTCATATACGAGTGATGCGTACAAGAGTCAAGGAAATTTGCAAAGAAAAAATACCGAACTATCTCGGCGTGGCCCCGGCATAGTAACCCTCGCGAGTCAGGATGGTCAGTCCTTGGCGTCGTACACGGACCTCGATGGAATGATATTCCAATCCACGGTCCGTTCCACTTGGCGCGTAGGCCAGCGTGTACTGGTTGCGAGCCTCTTCCGTAACCCGGGCGTACAGCTCTTCCATCGCCCGGCTCTTTAATCCATAATAGACGTCTCCGCCCGTATCGTGGGCGTATTTGGAGAGCCGTTCGAATCGTCGTTCGAAAAAGGCGCTTCCCACGCCAATTCCGTAGACCGCGATGTTGTAACGAAGCAGTTCCTTCAGCACCGTATCGTAGTTGTTCACATTGAACTTTGGCCCGTTGACGCCGTCGGAAATCAGAAAAATAATCTTCCGGCGCATCCGCTCCGGATCGCGGTCCTTCAGCAACTGGGCCGCGGCGTACACTGCATCATCCAGCGCCTTGGTCGGCTGGCCCTTGATGTTTATGTTAGGGCCGGCCATATTCGGCGCATCCCCGGTGGCGGAGTGTCCGTTAATCGAAGGGCTATTGGCGATGGCTGCGGTCGAAGGCCCCGCGGAGGGTTCCTCGTCCAAGCGGGTTCGTTTCAATTCCGTGAGCAGCTTGTCCTGGTCGCTTAGGAAGCCCTTGCCCGCGTGAAAACGCTGGTCGAAACGGCAGACCCAGGCTTCATCATTCAGGCTCAGACCGGCAACAATCGCACGAAGGCTCTGCTCTACTTGCTTGGCGTCCCTGGAATTCAGGTCGTTATCAATCAGCACAACCATGGAAATGGCAATGGGCTCGGCGATAAAGGAAGCGATCTTCTGTTCGACATTATCCTCGAAGACGCGAAACTCATCCCGGCGAAGGTCCGGCACGAGCCGGCCCGCTCCGTCCTTCACAGTGACTGGGACGATGACCTGGTTGACGGGAATCCGGATCGTTGTTGGGCCGCCTTGTTGGGCAGGCGCCGGAGAGCTCTGTTCCCGGGTTGCAGGAGGAACGCCCTGTCCTGTGGTTTGCGCATCAAGACGGGCAAAGGGCGCTGAGAGGAACAGCGCTCCAGCCATCCACACCGTTTTTCGTAGACTTTTCATAGTCCTCAAGCCAAACTTCCGATTGCAATTGTCCGCCTGGGCGGCGTCAGCTACACATCCATCTCACCGCTTCGCGGCATCCTACAGGGCGGCAGTAACCCCGCGAGGTTTTTACAGCTGGGCATCTCTCGCTGAGGAAAGTATACATGCACTCGATGCATAAGCTTTTGATGCAATGTGTGACGGCAACGGTTGCGGTGAGTTTATCCACTCCCGCCACATCGCAGGAGCCTGCCGCGCAAGGGCCGGTGATCAAGAGCGAAGTCAGTCTGGTAAACATTTTCGCCACGGTCCGGGACAAGAAAAAACACATCGTGCCAACCCTGAAGAAGGAAGACTTCCATGTCTTCGAAGACGACCAGGAGCAGAAGATCGCCTTCTTCGCCAACGAGAGAGCTCTGCCCATTACCCTCGGCTTGCTCATCGATACCAGCCGCAGTGAAGAGAATCGCCTACCCGCTGAACAGGAGGCAGCAGCAAAATTTCTGGACCAGGTCCTCCGCAAGGGCGATGAAGCCATGGTGATTTCGTTCGGAACTGACGTGGACCTATTGTCTGACTTCACCGATGATCGTACCCAGCTCGACCGGGCCATCCGCAGCGCGCGTATCAACGCACCGAATGTAAGCATGGTCAACGCAGGGCCGTTGCCGCCAGAATCCCGCACCCGCGGCTTGCGCGGAACGGCTTTCTACGACGCCGTCTGGGTGGCGTGCACGGAAAAGCTGGCAACCGAAGCGGGACGCAAGGCTCTTGTGATTATCACCGACGCCGACGATCAAGGAAGCAAAGTAGAGCTAAAGGAAGCTATCGAAGTCGCGGAGCGCACGGACGCAGTGATTCACATCCTGCTGGTCCACGATCCCGGTTACGGCACGCGTCCCGATGTCGCCAAGAAAATGGCGGAGGAAACCGGCGGCCGGGTCATTGATGTTGGATCGATGAAGCACTTGCAGGAAGCATTCGAGCAGATCTCCGAGGAGTTGCGTGACCAATACACGCTCAGCTACTACCCGACGAATGCGGCGCGTGATGGAAAATTCCGCAAGATCAAAGTGGAAACGACCGACAAGGAATTGAAGGTTCTCGCCCGAAGAGGCTACTACGCGCCGAAAGGATGAGCTTTCCGAACTCTTAGGCGGCAACGCTGAACGCGGGCTCCTGCTTCAGAAGTGACGCGTCCGTGTGGCCGCCCGGTTGTGCTTACATGCAAACTGAAAGTTTCGTGATTAATGATGTTCGCAGCAACTGCTCGCGGCGTCCGAGGCCTTAGCGGGCTGCACGTACTCCGCCTTCGAGTCAACCTTGTATCCTTCGTCGTACTTGTCATGGTGCCGCACCCAGGCCATGGTGTGCTTTAGCCCTTCTTCATCGCGCCCTTTTGGCGTGATGTCCAGCCAATTGTACGCTCCGATGAGGATGTCCAGCCCGCGAGCGTAGCTCGAATAGGTGTGGAAGATATTGCCCGCGGAGCCTTTGTAAAACACACTCGTGCCGGGCCGTTCCTCGCTTGGGAATTGCTGCATGCCATAGTTGTAATAGACTTCTCCTTTCCCCAACTCTTCCTTCTTCATCGAGACCTGGTAGTCGTAGTTGAAGTCGCTGCCGTGCGACGATACCCAATGGAACCGCCAGCCCATGCGCTTCTTGAACGCTTCGATCTCCGCCAGCGGCGCCCGCGAGACCACCGCCAGCCTTACGTCGCGCGCAGCAAGGTGCACTACGCTTCCGTCAATGTGGTCTGAGATGAACGAGCAGCTCGGGCATCCTTCCGCCCACCCGGGACCGAGCATGAAGTGGTACACAATCAACTGGCTTCTGCCTCCGAAGAGATCCGCAAGCGTCTCCTTCCCCTTTGGGCCATCGAACACGTACACCTTCTCCACCTTCTCCCAGGGCAGATCGCGGCGCTGCTTGCTCAACTGGTCGCGAAGACGCGAAAACTCCTTCTCCTTCTTTAGCAGCTCCTTGCGCGCGGCCAGCCATTCCGCCGGCGACACAACTTTTGGATGTTCCATCGCTCTGGTTGCCATATCTAGTTCTCCTCTCCGGCTTCTCAACTCTCACCGAAAGACAGCCTTGCCCCCATGAATGCGGAAGCCCGACCGTACCTGGTCCGGACGAGCCTCGCATCCACGGCCGTTTACCGAAAATGGTGTGAACCGCAAGCTCAATTTTAGCTGGCCGCGGCCTGGGCCTTCTGCGCCTGTGTCGCCTGTTGCATTTGCGCCAGCACTTTGCGGATGGCTTCGTTGGACCCGGGGCTGCGTTTTTCTCTCCAGGCCTCCAGGCGATTGCACTGGGTTTCCAGGTTGGCGAGGAAGTGGGGGCTGCTGAACATCGCGCGCCACGCGCCGAGCACCGGCTTTACCTGTTCAAACACCACCCACTGTTCCCCGTTGCTTTCGAAGAAAAACTCCTCGTCGATCAGCCCGCGGTTCACGATGCTCGCCACCATCTCCCAGTAGCCGAGCACCATGCGCATGTACGTGTTTTCCTTGCTGCCCGGGGGACAAACGCGCATCAAGTCATCGGCGGTTTTCACGTGGAAGTTTGCCGAGAACCAGTCGCGCGCTTCTCTCAACTTAGGTTCGCGCCGCTCCTCGTACAGGCGCAACATCAGATTCACTTGCTCGTTCGTTACTTGGCCCATGTTTCCTCCTTTGGATTTGAGTCATGCCATGCGACAAATTCTTCGGGGGCTTGCTTCTTTCCGAGTATCTTCACCAAGAGCGCGGTCAGTCCGCCTGTCGAAACCACGCTTCCGGCCATCAGTGCTGCGCTGGCGAGGCAAAAGGGACACATGAATTGCATCTCGTACCTGGAAATTCAGCGCTAGGACGCTGTTGAACGCGAACGCGGCGCCTCGGCTCGCTTCTTCACACCCGCATTAATGTGCCCCCAGCCTTTCGTGACACCTTTGCGGTGATCCTCCTGAATCAAGCCAAGCGCTGAATGTCGGAACTGAATCAGCGTCCCGCCATCCACCTGGCTCAAACGATATTGCACATTCGAGGAGACCGGATAGGACATGAACAGCGGCCCGGTGATTTCCAAGAGCGTGGGCCGCTTGATGGCTTGCACGCTTCCCCAGAAGTGACCATTGCCATCGCCCAGGTCTCGGTACCAGCGGCCGCCCGGCCATGGCTCGATCTTCATGGGCATGGGCTTGTCTTCGGCCGTTTCGTTGAAGGGCCCGAGTTGTTCCAAGAGAGCGGCGAACGTTGCTTCGAGCGTCGCGCGCACGTGGATTTCCTCTGTCACGTTCAACGTCAAGTCTTCAATTTTTATTCCCGTCGTAATCATTTTTCCTCCGTGGAATGAGATTCGGGCCCGAATCCTTTGACGGATTGCTGTTCGCCTCGGCGCGCTCCTTGATGCGGCTTAATTGATGACGCCAGTAGCGCTCGAACGTTTCCGTCCACTCGTGAAGTGGCCGGATGGCCTCGGCGTTGGTTCGGTAGAGCATCCGGCGGCCATCGCGGCGCGCGTTGACCAAGCCCACTTCCCGCAACACGCGCAGGTGCTTGGACACCGAAGGCTGCTCCATGCCCAGCGAATCCACAATCTCCCCAACGGGCCGCTCCTCGATCGCGAGGTAGTTCAAGATGGCCCGGCGCCGAGGTTCTGCCACTGCGTTGAATGCATCCGAGGTGGTCGTCGCTCGAGCCATGCCTTCACAATACATTCCCATATAGGAATATGTCAAGCGATTTTTTCCCCCGCCTGTAAACACCCTAGCCACTCCTCCACCGTCTTGCCAGACGTCTTGAGCGATGGCGAGGAGTAGCGCCCGATTGGCCTGCGGCACATCAAGAACCGCACAAGGGATGGATGACAAAACTAGAGGTAGGGCGTCCAAAAGGGCAGCGATCTCAAGGAGGCCTCGCGAAAATGCGCAAACTCGTTCTGCCTATCTCGGTTTTGCTGGTTTGTCCGATGATCATGGCTGGCGGAAACAGCCTGTCCGCGGATGACATCGCAAAGATAAAGCGCGTCCATGCCCTGTACCAGGAAGCTTGGCTCAGGGGAGATGCGGGTGGCGTGCGCGCTGTTTTCAGTGATGACTGTGTGCTGCTCCCACCACATGGAGACATCCCGCGAATCGGTCAAAAGGGATTGAACGAATACTGGTTCCCGCCTAATGCTCCGTCAACCCAAATCACAAAACTCGTAGTGACGCCCCAGAGCATCGGCGGCGATGGTCAAATCGCTATGCATGGGGGACGGACGAAGTGGCGTGGACGACAACGCAAAACGGAAAGACAACAAGCGCTTCGCACACCGGCGTCTTCTTAAACGTCCTCCGGAAGCAGGCGGATGGGGAGTGGAAGCTGTCTCACCACATGTGGGATGACGCGATTAGTAAGCGTTGAATTGTTGGGATGACAGAGTGCTGGGCCTGGCCTCCAATTGGCCATGCGGTAGTTCTGTGGCTATGCCTTTCCGTGCCCTTACTGCCGCGGGAAGGTGAATTCGCCGGACGGGTTGCGCTGCTTCAGCGCGGTCACTTTGCCATTCTCCATGACGAACTCATAAATAATATCCCCGAATTGCGGTGTCCGGAACTTGAGCCCCTTGACGGGAATGAGCTTGATGGGAGGTCCGCCCGGGAAAGAAAGAGAAAGACCGGTTCCCGGCTGATAGAGTACTTCAAATTTAACTTTGGTCGGAGTCGCGTATCCGCCAGCCAGCTTTTCGAGCAGCGCCGGGTCCAGCGTCTCGGCCTTGCGCGTGAATACAACTTCCGCCTGATCCAGCGATATCACCGCGCCATCAATGTCGCCTTGCGGATTTGTCCGGAAGTTCACGGAGAACTTGCCGTATTGCTCGTCATCGAGCGTGTCAAAGCGGTCGTAATGAAAGTGGCTCAGCGGAAAATCGAAGGCATGAAAACCGAATTGCAGCGCGTCATTCTTGAGCCCAATTTTAAGAACGCCGTAGGCCGCGTTCTCATAGTCGCCCGCGTAGTCGGCCAGGGCATGAGATGGCTTGGTATTCGGAACGCGATCGCCGCCGGCTTTCGCACGCGCTTCCGTGCCCGCTTTCTTCCCGGCAAGGCGCTGCTGGAGCTGGCGCTGGCTCCACGGCGTCCGGTCCATGCCGAGGAGCCGCTCGTACACGTTGTAGCTGACGATGTTGTAGAGCGGGGCGCTGTGATCGCTGATCACCAGAACGATCACACCAATCTTGTCATTCGGCATGAAGGAAACTTGCGAATGAAACCCGGGAAGGTCGCCGCCGTGATAAGTAAGCAGATGCCCCCGGTAAGCTGCCGTCTGCCGTCCCATGCCGTAAGCCGGATTAAGCAGCTCCCAAAATCCCAGCGCCTCTCCTAAGGTGTTTGGCAAACCAATGGCCGGTTGCAGCGTGGCTTTCAGCACACTCGCCGGCAAAACTTGTTTGCCGTTGTATTTCCCGTCGTTCATCAGCGCGATCAGCCAGTGGGACAGCTCGTCGATATTGGAAATGATGGCTCCCGCCGGAGCGACGCCCTCGGTGTCTTCGTAGTAAGGAATCTTGTACAGCTCGAACGAGTCGCGTTTTTCACGGTACGGAACGCCGTAGTCAGCCTGCTGCGTCATATCGGAGATTGTGAAGCCGGTCGTCTTCATGTCGAGCGGCGTGAAGATTTTCTCGCGCACGAACTGTTCCCAGGTTTTCCCGGACTTCAGTTCGATGATGTTCCCTGCGGCCGCATACATCAGGTTGTTATAGAGGAAGGTCTCCCGCATCGGCTCCTGCGGCTCGAGGTACTTCAGCTTTTCGAAGAGTTCCTTCCTTGTAAAAGGGGACCTGAACCAGATCAAGTCGTGCCGCGTCACTCCGGTGCGGTGCGACAACATGTCGCGAAGCGTAACGTTGCTGTTGAGCTGGTCGTTGTAAAACTGAATCGTTGGAACCGACTCGCGCACCGGCTTGTCCCAAGTAAGTTTTCCCACTTCGACAAGCATGCCCGCGGAAACGGCGGTGAACAGTTTTGAGTTCGAGGCGATCTGGCACAGCGTCGACGGCGTGAAGGGCAGCTTCTTCTCGTAATCGCGATAGCCGTAGCCCTTGGCGAAAACGAGTTTGTCGTTGACAATGATGCCCACGCCGATTCCGGGCGTATTCCAATCTTTCAGGACCTGCTCCATGTAGGAGTCAAAGCCGCTCAGCTTGCTTGTGACGTCCTGCGCTTGCGCACGAGCCGCAGGCCCGCAGACCAACAACAACAAAACCGCGGCGAGCACGATAGCCCTGTAACAACTTAGGTTGGATCGATGTTTGTTTCGTGTGGAACTAACTTTGTTTTGGAAGGACCGGCATTTGGTATCGTGGAACATGAGGCCAAAGTCTCCTCTCAGTATTTTGCGGGGGAAAACGCCGAGCATTGTATAACATGAAGCGATTTGACCCCAATCTTCCGACCGTCTACCATCCTTTCTTCATTCCTTGCCGATGCACAACGAAACCATCGCCCATTACCGCATCCTCCGCCAGCTTGGGAAAGGCGGTATGGGCGTCGTCTACGAAGCCGAAGACACCAAGCTCGGACGCCGCGTCGCCCTGAAATTCCTCCCCGAAGACACGCGCCGTGATCTACAAACTCTCGAACGTTTCCTCCGCGAAGCCCGAGCTGCTTCCGCGCTCAATCATCCCAGCATTTGCACCATTCACGCCATCGAAGAGCAGGATGGCCGCACCTTCATCGCCATGGAGCTGCTCGAAGGCCAAACTCTCGACAAGCTGATCCCCACCGGTTCCCTTCCCATTCCACGCATCATCGACTTCGGCACACAGGTCGCCGACGCTCTCGACGCCGCCCACAAAAAGGGCATCATCCATCGCGACATCAAGCCCGCCAACATTTTCGTTACCGACCGCGGCAGCGTCAAAATCCTGGATTTTGGCCTCGCCAAGCTTCTCCCCGATCATCACGCCGGCCTCGACGGATCGACTCTCGGCGATCCCGAGACTCTTCTCCTCACCAGTCCCGGCACCGCTGTCGGCACCATCTCCTACATGTCTCCCGAACAAGCGCGTGGCGAGGAACTCGACGCTCGGAGCGACCTCTTCTCTCTCGGTGGCGTGCTCTACCAATTGATTACCGGCAAGCTGCCTTTCCCCGGCACCACAAGCGCCGTTGTCTTCGACAACATTCTGCACAGCGCGCCCGTCGCTCCTGTCGCCTTGAATCCAGGCGTCCCGGCTGAGCTGGAGCGCATCCTTAACAAAGCTCTCGAAAAAGATCGCGACGTCCGCTACCAGGTCGCTGCGGAACTGCGCGCTGACCTCAAGCGCCTCCAGCGCGAACTGGACTCCGGCAGAATTGCTCCCGTAACCTCTTCTTCAGCGCGCATTCCCACGCAGTCGTCCACGCCGGCCGTCACGCCCACTGCGCCTCCGCGCGCGCCCTCGAGCAGCTCCATCCTCATCGCCGCCGCTAGCAAGAACAAGTTCGGCACGGGCCTCGTGCTTGGAGCCATCCTTCTGCTACTCGTCGCTGCTGCGTTCGGGGTGTACTCTTTCCTGCCACGCAAAAGAGTCCTGCCTGTCGAACAAATGTCGATTGAAAATCTCACCAACAACGGCCACGTCTTCTTCGCCCGAATCTCTCCCGACGGGAAATACTTGCTCTACGTCCTCGACGAAAACGGCCTGGAGTCCCTTTGGCTGCGGCACATTCCCACGGGCAGCAACACGCAAGTTGTAACGCCTGCCGCCACGCGATACAGCGGCCTCACGTTTTCTCCCGACGGCAATTACATCTATTTCGTCCGCCGCGATGACTCAGAGCAAGCTATCGCTTCCCTCTATGACACCCCCATGCTTGGCGGAACACCGCGGCTGCTCATAAAAGATGTGGACAGCCCCATCTCGTTTTCACCAGATGGCCAGCGCTTCGCCTACTTGCACCAACACGGCGATTCCAAGGTGGCTGACCTCAAGATCGCGCGCCGCGACGGCACTCTCGAGCGCGATCTTTTCCATCATGTCGAGCTTCACGCCGATAATCTGACTCTTGCCTGGTCCCCTGATGGCAAGACGATTGTGATTCCCATCGTCCAGCCCACGCCTCAGGATATTGGCGGGTTCCTCGCCGTGGATGTCGCCAGCGCTTCCATGAAGCAGGTAGCCATCGCTAAGGATCGCCTCTATAACGAGCCCGTTTGGCTTCCGGACATGACCGGCCTCATCGTCTCCGCCGCTACTATGGAAACTGGATTCAGGCGCAGGCAAATTGGGATCGTTTCCTTCCCCGACGGCGCCTTTCATCTCTTGACCACAGACACCAACGACTACTTTCATCCGAGCCTCTCTGCGGATGGCCAATCGATCGCTGCCAATCAGAGCCAGGCAAAATACCAGGTGGAGATTGCACCCGTAGGATCACTCGAGAACTTCAAACCATTGAAATTACCTTCAACTCTGCCTATTCGGAGTTGGGACTTGACCGCCGACGCCCAAGTTCTCCTCATCCAGGGCTCTGACATCCGCATGGTGAATCCATCTGGCGGAGACCGTGTCATTTTCTCCGACTCGAAATACGCGGTGGACCAGGTCGCCTCGTGCGGCCAGGGGCGCTATATCGTCTTTCGAAGCATCGGCCGTTCGGGTGGCGCCGAGGCTAATCTTTGGCGCGTCGATTCAAATGGCACAAACCTTTTGCGTCTTACTTTTGGCGTCAATGACCGAGTGCCGGTCTGTTCCTACGACGGCAAATGGCTGTACTTCATCGACGCTGCTGAAAACCACTTCCTCAAGCGCATTCCCATCGACGGCGGCACGCCCGAAACAATTATCAAGTCCCCCGCCGAACCCTATGACCTTTCTCCCGACGGCAAAACCTTCGCTACATTCGAAGCACGCGAATCGGATCACGCAACTATCCTCATTACTTATTCTGTCGAGGATGGGGAAAAATCGTCTCTCGAATTCGATCCGCGTGCGCTCCCCAGCCTGGTGTTCATGCCTTCCGGTAGGGCGGTCCTCTATGCCGTGCGGGAAAAAGGGGTCGACAATCTGTGGGTGCAGCCATTGGATGGATCGGCGCGGCGCCAGCTAACGCACTTCACTTCGGAAAAAATCGGAGGATACGAGTATTCGAAGGACGGGACACGGCTCGCGGTTGGACGGGGCCACGCCGATTCCGACGCGATCCTGCTGCGCAACATTCCCCATTAAAAAATTTCGCATTGACTTCAATTAGCGCCGCGCGCAGCGCATTTTCAACAACGGATCATTGGATTGTGCCTCCGGGAGGATTTGCCGTCGCCGGCACGTTGTTGCCGGCTCGAGCGAAATAGCCGCGGCGCGCGCGCACCTGGTAGCCCTTATGATCGGGCACCTCGATGCGGATTTTATGGTAGCGGCCATCCATAACGTAGTTCGTGGGAAGGTAGGCGACGGAATATTGGTTGCGCAATTCGTCGCCGATGTCCTGAAACGACTGGTCCAAATCGTCGACGTGATACGGAAAAAACGCGCGGCCTCCGGTTTCCTCGGCGAGTTCCTGCAAAATCTTGTCACCGTCTGTCAGGTGATATTTGCGGTCCGCCAGTTTGCTCGGATCGGTCTGCGAGAGCGAGACCCACTGTGTGCTGGTGCTGATGGTGTAGATGACCACGCTCGTGCGCTGCGCCATTTCGATGGCGTCCGCGCGCGTGTGCGTCGATAGATTATCCTCGCCATCGCTGATGAGAATCATTACGCGGCGCACCACGTCCGGCTGATCGCCCGGCGGGCGCGGAGGGTGGCTCAATTCCTTCACGCACGCTTCGTAAATCGCGTCGTAGATTGCAGTGCCGCCGCCCGCGCGGGTCTTGGTGATCTGGTCGCGCAGGGCTCCCGCGTCGCCGGTGAAGGGCTGGACGATTTGCGGCTCATCGTCGAACGTCATCACAAAAGCTTCATCCTTATTGCGCCGCAGCACGCTGAACAGGAAATTGATCGAGGCATCCTGCTCGAACTTGATGCGGTCGCGGATACTGTTGGAAGTGTCCAGGAGCATGCCGATGCGCAGAGGCAGATTGGACTGTTTGCTAAAGTAGCGGATTTCCTGCGGATATTTGTCGTCCCAGATCTTGAAATCGCTCTTTTCGAGTTCCGGTACAAGCTTGTTGCGGCGGTTGAGCACCGTGAAGAGCACATCGACGAGGTTGACGACTGACTTGATGGTTTGATCGCTCTGCTGGGTAGGTTCCTGCTTCGCCGCGGCAGGCTGCGTCGGCTGGGGTGCTTGCGGCTTAGCGTCCGGAGAGGACGACGCTTGGGGCTTCGTGGCTGGTGCCGATTGCTGTGCCCGGTCTGTCAGCGGAAATAACAGCAGCGCCAGCGCCAAAAAGATCGAACTAATGATTCGTCGCATTTGCATCGATTATAGGTATCCCGCCAGCGCGGCGTCAATTCGGCTCTGCGTTTCTCCGGCAGCGTCACAAAGTTTTCTCAAATAATCGCGCAATTCCACCGGCAATCTAGCGCGAACTTCGATCCATGCGCCGGTCCGCGGCTGCGCAAAGCCAAGTTTCACCGCATGCAAGAAATTGCGTCCCAGTGGAGGCAAATCGAGCTTGCCTATCCGCAACTCCCGCGCTGCGCCGTACAGCGTGTCGCCCACCACCGGATGCTTCAGCGCGGCGAAATGCACTCGAATCTGATGCGTGCGTCCGGTGTGGAGTTGGACTTCCACCAGCGTTGTGTTGTCGATCTTTGCGAGCGCTTTCCAATCCGTGCGCGCCTCGCGCGGATTGGCGATGGCCGCACCATGCCACGATTTGCGCTGCGTCGCCATGCGCGTTCGATGAATCGGGTCGCGTCCGATTGCCAGATCAATGCGGCCGCTTTTCTCCGTAAGAACGCCCTGCACCAGCGCGATATACGTCTTCTTGATGGCGCGCTGGCGAAACGCGTCCCCGAGTTTTGCGTGCGCCACGTCGTTCTTGGCCACCAGGATCACGCCCGAAGTCTCCTTGTCCAGACGATGCACGATTCCCGGCCGCAGCGGATCGCTACCCTTTGAAAGCGCTTGCCCTCGCCCAAGAAGCGCGTTGACCAGTGTGCCAGACACGTTTCCCGCCCCGGCGTGAACGGTCATCCCCGCGGCTTTGTTAACGGCGATCACGTCGTCGTCTTCGTAAAGCACCTCCAGCGGAATCGCTTCCGCTTCGGCGCGTGTCGCGGGCCGCGGCTGCGCCCGAACAATGATGAGTTCCCCACCGTGAAGTTTCTGAGAGGATTTCGCTGCCTTGCCATTGACGAGGATAAGCCCGCCGTCGATAAGTTCCTGTACGCGCGACCGCGACAGTTCCGGGCGATGCGCGGCCACAAACCGGTCCAGCCGCGTTCCGGCGTCCGTATCCACCGCCAGTAGCTCATGCATCTCGGGTTGGGCTCCACGCGGCACAGGCCGATTGTAGCAAGGCTGCGATGAGAGGTACGTCCGATTAGGGAGTGCCAACCTTACTGCTTTGCCGGAACCGCGAGAGGTCCTGTGAAGTAGCCCTTGCGCGTCTTGATGGTGAGGCCTTCGCGCGTGGCGCGGATCTCTACCTTATGATAACTAGCGTTGCGGTTATTGCCGCGGGGCACGTAGGCCAAAGTGTACTCGTGCCTAGCCTCTTCGGTTATTCGGGAGTAGAGCCTTTCCATTGTCGCGCTTTGAACCGCGTAATAGATGTCGCCGCCGGAGTCATTCGCATAATTGACTAGGCGGGAGAATTTTCGCTTGAAGGAGTGTCCGACAGCCAAGCTGTATACGGATATGTTGTCGTGAAGGAGCGCCTCGAGCGTGCCGGGGTACGTGTGATGGTTAAATTGCGGCCCGTTGAGGCCGTCGGAGATGAGAAGGATGATCTTGCGGCGGCTGGCTCCGCGATCATGGAGCAGCTCAGCGGCAGAATGGACGGCGTCGTCGAGAGCCTTGGTTGGGCGGGAACCAAGGTTAGTTGGCGCTGCCAGGGGCGGTTCACCGACCCCGAGTGGATGGCTCGATGGTGGCGTGACGAAGGGGACGGCACCGGAGGTCGAAGGACCGCTATGATCCTGGGCATCCTTCAAATCGGCCCAGAGCTTGTTGAGGTCGGCACTAAATCCATCGCCCGGATAGAACGAGAGATCAAAACGGCAAATGATGGCTTCGTCGCTTGAGCTGATTCCGCCGGTTATGGCGCGCAGAGTGGGAGCCATCTGTGCCGCGTCCTGGGATTTCAGATCGTCGTCGATGAGGACGACCAGCGAGAGCGGAAAGGCTTCGGCAGTGAAAACATCTATGGATTGCTCAACGTTGTCATCGAAAATGCGGAACTCTTCTTTTTGAAGATCAGGAACGAGATTGCCGTGGAGATCTTTGGCCGTGGCAGCGAGCACAACGAGATCGGAATTAACGCTGATTTTGGTTCGGGCTTCGCTTTGCTCGGTGGCGGCCTGTGGTTGCGCTTGGACAGCAGGAATTCTTTGTGTGGACGATTGCCGTGATTGAACAAGAACGGAGCCAGCAGCCACCACCATTGCAAACAGCCTTCTCGGCATAGGAATGGCTCTCAGAACTTAGATCGTACCGGAGATTTTGACGCTGGTTGCTGTAAAAGAGTGGCCAACCAGTGGAGTCTACGTTTGAACTTCTCCCCTTTCTTTTACGCTGTTCCAACCTCACTTTGCACTCAGCAAAAACTCAACTCTCTTCTTTTCAAGCAAATCCGAACTCTTCTGCAAAAACACCGGGGTAGTGGAGGAACGAAGATGCATTTCAGTGCAAGGCCATGGGGATCCAGTAGTGTCGCGCCGTGCCCTTCAGAAGGGGTGCGGCGCGCCCGATTTCAGCGCCGCACCCCTTCCTGCCTGCATATGCAGCCCCGTTACAGGAGCACGTTGAGACTTGCCATCCGCGTCGTACCGTTGTACGAAGCTGAAATGGTGACGGAAGTCGAAACGAGAACGATGGAGGTGTTCACGGTAAAGGTCGCGCTGGTAGCTCCTTCCGGAACAAACACGCTGGAAGGCACGCTGGCTGCGCCGCTGCTGCTGGAGAGGGTAACCGTCGCGCCACCTGCAGGTGCGGGCGCGCTTAACGTGACCTGGCCCGTGGAAGATTGCACGCCGCCGATAACGGTGCTGGGATTCAGCGTCAGCGAGGAAAGCGTGGGCGGTGGGGGAGGCGCGGGATTCACGGTGAGCGAAGCTGTCTTGGTTACGCCCGCGTAGGCCGCGGAGATGGTGACCGTGGTTGACGCCGTGACGGCGCTGGTGTTGACCGTGAACGTCGCGCTCGTGGCTCCAGCCGTGACCTTCACGCTGGAAGGAACTGTAGCTACTGACGTGTCGCTGCTCGAGAGCGCGACTTGAGCTCCACCTGACGGTGCCGGCCCGCTCAGCGTTACCGTGCCCGTGGAGGAATCTCCGCCAGTCACAGTCGCAGGACTCAGGGTCAGCGAAGTAAGAGTGGGCGTCGGCGGAGGAGAAGTTGCAGACTGCTCAAAGAGCAACACTGCGGGATTCGGGTCGTTCAGTGAAACC